>Ga0209972_10000505_pt1 | contig 38358 bp, 36 predicted proteins | sample NOAtaG_7_FD_187302 | JGI IMG/M metagenome (GOLD analysis project Ga0209972, IMG submission 187302) | Freshwater lake microbial communities from Lake Erie, under a cyanobacterial bloom - NOAA_Erie_Diel1S_2200h metaG (SPAdes) (version 2) | ecosystem: Environmental > Aquatic > Freshwater > Lake ...
AAGTACTAGACTGAATGGCATCGGTGAAGAATTCCTGTGCTTGAGGTCCAAATGCTGCACTAAATGCTTCTTCAACACCACCCGCCATTTTGATCAGGTCATAGCAGATCCGCTTTTGACTTTCGGAGGCGTTAGCAAATGCGCCCTGCTCTAAGAGTTGCCAGAGGTCAGCTTTCATTGCATTGGTTTCCCAAGACTGCGCCAACATTTGAGCACGATCAGAATAATGTCCCATCCTTATGAGATCACTAATTAGTTCCGCAGGATCTTCTGGCATTCCTTCCATAACTCTTTGATGTTCATCAATGTTATGGAACCTGCCACAAGGGCAAGCACTTGGCAAATTAGAAGTGCATATTTTGGTACTAGAATAAACGTAGTTATCGCTGCCAAGTTGATTATTTCCTACCGCCGAAGCGACTATCTGTTCCATTAACGTAGATGTCATTGGTGATTATACCTAAGTTGATTAATGAATAGTTATTGAGATATTGAGAGTGATGACAAATAATAAAAACTTAGCTTTAATTACTGTAACAATTTAAGGAGTATATAATCGGTATAGTCATATACGAAATATTTGCTATTGACCTAAATTAATAGAGCAAAAAATAAGATTAAGAATAAATTTAAAAAATAATTCTAAAATATTTATCTAAAATATCTAATATTTGATACAGCGCTTTGTGCTTACTTAAAACTCAAAAATATTTCTGTACTACTCAAAGCTTCAACAGGATGTACTTTTGGGATTAAGTTACTAAAATTAAACATAAAGTGATTTTGTATAAATCACCTGATGTTTATCCTTATATTTATTGGCTTTATGCATTACTAAATAGTTTGTTGAGGCTTATTCTTTCAAGGTATAGCTCCACAAACTCAGAAACTTATAAATGATTTAGGAATACTATATTTAGTCAAATATTTAATTGAGTGTTCTTACTTATTTACATGGTAAATAAGTAAGGCTAGTAATTATTTATAATCTGCTTATAAGTGATTCTTTAATTGTATCCAAATCTCACAAGTTAAATAGAAACTAATCATATAAAGTATTAGAGTCTCGTTTTAAAGTAATCAATGAGTTCCTGACGAGATAGCTTTGCCAAATCATCAGAAATTTATTGATTATAAAATAACAAGAGTATTAAGTTAACTTCTGATATATCAAAAACTTTTAAGGCACAAATATAGATACGCTATTTTGTGCCTTGGCATAATTTGGTTAATGGACTACATTGATGCTAAGACTTTGCGTAAATGTTTGAGGGCTGGTGTTACCATTGCCACAAAATAAGACTCGCGTAATCTGCGCTCATACACACTGCCATGAACATAGGCGATCGCCCCAGCATGGAGCATTAAAGATTGCGAAGCTCGTAATGATAACTCTGACGCGGTAGCCCTTGCCTCCACGACTTCGCGCAAAATCTCCTTGCTGACTAGCTGCTGACCATGCCCGATCGCCTCAGCCAAACGATAGGATTTGAGGCGCAGGGTTTCCAATTCACTTTCTAATTCTTCAGGGCGATCGTCAAGGAATTGATTCACATGAGCTTTACTCTTATCAATTCTCCGCATTAGCTCAATACAGTTCTGAGCCAAGCCCAGACCCATACCCACCTGCATTAAGATAAATCCTGGTTTGATATATTCTACATAGTGATCACAGGGTGAAGCTAAAATCCAATCGTGGCTAATGAACGCATTGCGAAATAAACACCTAAAGGTATTAGTTCCTTCTAAAGCTATAAAATGCACATCTTGCTTCAGTTCTAAACCCTGCATTCCCCCTTGGGCGATCGCCATGAGATAGTCATCGGTTCCTTCTATTTGAGCGGATATGCCAAATAGATGTTGATCGCCAATATTAGAAACCCAAGGCAAAGTGCCATTAAGAATGTAGCCACCTTTGCAGGGAGTGGCGATAATTTTAATTTTCTCAATACCAGCAAAGTGTTTCATCGGGTTAGAAAGCCCTGTTCCCGATAGAAATTCCCCCCTAGCGACCTGTGGTAAAATTTGTTCTTTTAAAAATGGATTATCACTATTTTGTAAGTACCAAGCACAGGCATTGTGACACCAAGTCATAAATCCTGTACTTAAGCAAGTTGCGGAAACCATTTCGATCGCCTTTAAGGCAGGTAATACCCCACTACCAGTACCGCCATATTTCTGTGCTACGCACTGAGCGTATGCACCTAATCCGCCAATATGCCGCAAAAATTCTTCAGGGTAAACACCTTGCAAATCGATCTGGCTAACTTGAGGCGCTAATTTTTGGGCGATCGCCTGTTTGAGACTCTGCATTAACATTCCATCAGTAAGCATTTCTGATGGAGAAGTTTTGCAACTTATTTCACTAGCTTGCATGGTTTAACTCTCTCTAGATTTTTGGGGTGTTGCAGTTTTGACGTTGCAATAAGCAACATCAAACTTAAAACGCTTACTGTGATTGTTTTATGGAAATTAATGTTGCCGTGCAAAGCACGGCAACATTAATTTGATTTCTATGCGAGGGAAACTTGCATATCAACGGGATTACGGAAAGTATTGGCTACTGGCGACCAGTAATTAGCATGTTCTAGAAGTTCTGCTAACTGCTCTATGGTTGCATCAGACTCAATATCGACTTTAACGCGCACAGCACTGAAGCCAAGACGCTTTTCGGAGAGATCACCAATTCCCCAAACACCAGTGATATTAATATCTCCTTCTAAATGCAACTCTAGCTTAGAAAGAGTAATACCGCGCATAATTGCATTGGCATGAATCCCAACGGATAGGCAAGAGCCAAGACAAGCAAGTAAAGCTTCGGAAGGATTCGGAGCCGTGTCCTGTCCAAGCAAAGTTGGTGGCTCGTCAATTACATGCTCTGGCAAATTACGAACGTAGGTAAGGTTGCGGAATTGACCTTCGCAGACGGTTTTAACTTTTAATGTGCCAATTACATTAGGATTGGACTTAGCTTTAGCCGCAAGAGCTTCTAATCCATCTTTGCTGACTGGTCGTAAAGGGGTAATAACCGAGGCGGTAGCAGTTTGTGTCATTGCTTTTATGATTTAAATAGAACGTTCTATACAATTAAATACAATATAAGAATACATTAAGTCGGTATACTGTGTGACATTTAAACTGAAAGAAGTGCTGCAGGACAATTTTTTATTAATTGTGTTGCATGACTACCTTTTAGTTTAGGGCTTATTTTTGTAAACGGTACACTTCATCTTGCAGAGCTTGAACTTTATCCTTGACCAAATCAACTTTATCGGGGTTGCTTTGTAGAGCCTTAATCTTCATCATCGATCAAGATGGCGCGAGGGGCATCTTTGCTAGTAGGAATTGAGAGACTGTGAGTTTATCAATGTTTATCTTGTCTTTTTTAACTCGAAAGCTTATAAAAGGTTAAAGTTGTTTGTCCATATTGGCGGCGATCACTACAAACCAAAGAGTCCATTACATCAGGCAGTGGACGTAAACGATCACACTCAGCAATGACAATGGCATCATCGGTCAATAAAGGAGATAAGGCTTTGAGAACTGGTTGATACAGATCACTTTGGTAAGGTGGATCAAAATAAACTAGATCAAAAAATTGGGGTTGTAGTTTTGGCAAAATCTTCACAGCATCACCCTTGATCACTTGCACGATCTGTTCTGAATTTGCAACTTTCTGCCAGTTTTCCTTTATAATTCGACAAGCGATCGCGGATAATTCAATGCCTACAACTCGATTTGCTCCCCGCACCAAAGCTTCGGCTCCCATTGCTCCTGATCCTGCACAAATATCTAGCCAATTTGCACCATAGATACGACTTTGCAAAATATTAAAGACTGCTGCTCTCACCTTACTTGGTGTTGGACGTGTAGATAGTCCTGTTGGAGTTTTAATTGCGCGATCGCCCTTAATGCGAATAGACATAGATCTTCGATCTAGATTAAATGATTAGAAAAAGATACAGCCAATTGAGGCTTTAAATAGTACAGAAATATTTTTGTAAGTATTGTTTTGCGCCGCTTTCAAAAATATTTATAGATTTTAAGTAGGCACAAAGCGTTGCAGACCATTAAATTGATCAATTGGATCTTCTTTCGGTAGAGTCGCTATACTCGGTAGTCATGCAATGTAATTGTGTTACGGGCACAAATCGCCCGCAACACAATTAAGTTGAGCTACTTACTAAAAAAATTACTTTGCAGCACTACCGCTATACTGCACTCATCACATGATATTTGCGAATTAAGATGATGTATACATGGAGAATACCTAAAAACTTGGAGCAATAGCGTAATAAATTCAAAGTTAATCTGGCGCAACATCGGTAAAAAATACAGTAACAATACGATTAGCCTGTGTGATGCCTGAAGGTATTTCTGCTGTCATACTTGTCTAATGACCAAAACACCTTTGAGAATATTAATTCTAATCCCAATTAGTATTGCTATAAGCAGCCTAACATTTTTGTAATTGAGTTCTTAGTTAAATTACTTACAGGCTACAACAGTATAGATATATGATTCCCAAGATTTATCTAAACTACCAACAGTTACAGCCAATTGTTTTACAGCGTGAGTTATTGCAATATCAGCGTAGTTTGCTGGTGAATGTGGGGATCTTAATCGCTCTAGTGATAATTGGAACCCTAGGATATCACTGGATTGAAGGATGGAGTTGGTTTGATTCTCTATATATGACGATCATTACCCTTGCCACAATTGGCTATGGGGAAACCAATCCTTTACGTTTAGAAGGGCGCATATTTACATTGACTTTGATTGTGATGGGGGTAATTAGCATTAGCTATATCGCAGCACAGTTTACATCAGCAATCGCCAATGGTCATATTTATAATATTCTTCAGGCAAGGCGACAGAGAAAAGTTATGGAATCACTCGACAAACATTACATTGTTTGTGGATTTGGGAGAACGGGGCGACAGGTGAGCGCCGAATTTGCAGCTGAGGGGAGCATTCCATTTGTCGTGATTGATAGCGATCCTGTGATGATCGATCAGGCTGAACAGGAGGGCTATCCAGCGGTACAAGGTGATGCGGCTCTTGACAATACCTTAATCCTAGCAGGAGTTGATCGTGCTATTTGCATTGTGGCAGCACTGCCATCTGATGCCGAAAATCTCTACACCGTATTATCAGCCAAAACCTTAAATCCTGACATTCGGACGATCGCGCGAGCAAGCACTGAAGAGTCTATGAAAAAGCTGCGTCGAGGTGGAGCTGATGAGGTCATTTCCCCATATATTACAGGTGGTAAGCGCATGGCAGCAGTAGCATTACGTCCGCAGGTAATGGATTTTGTAGATGGCATTATTGCAGGCTCAAATCGCTCCTTTTATATTGAGGAATACCGCATTGATGAGCCGAGTTATGTTGGGATGTCCTTAAAAAAAGCGAGTTTGCGATCGCAAACGGGAGCTTTAGTATTAGCAATTCGGCGTGCTGATGGTGATGTCATTGCAGGACCTGATGGAAATACCGAAATTTTGCAGGGGGATGTCCTAATTTCGATGGGAACTCCTGAACAACTTCGCGCTTTAAACAAACTGCTCAGTCCTTTATCTAAAAAACAAAATGTTTTACGTCTACCTCGTATTAAGTAGCTTAGCTCTAGATTTAATTTTGCATCTCTCTAATTAACTGCATAATAACTTGGCTATCCTCAGCGTAGGGGATATGTTGTAGATAGTTTTCGAGATCTATTCTTGATTCGGTAAAGCGTTCGAGCTGGTAACAGATTAAGCCTCGATCACGCCATTGAGTTGGGACATTGGGGTTCAACATTAGCGATCGCTCAATAGACGCTAATGCTTTGTTGGTTTCATGGCGACGCAAATAAATTAGTTTTAAATTATTAAGTAAACGGTCAAGAATGCGGCGAACGCTGACAGGTTCTAGATATTCTGGCTGAAGAGGAACTCTTTGCCCGTATAGCTGCGCTAATTTATCCTCGCAATCTTCGGGAAATAAAATGTCTCCTTGGTTGTAGGGATCAATAAAAATCTCGAGATCGGGATGTTGAGGACGAATTATAAAATGTCCTGGAAAACTAATTCCTTCGATCGGAAATCCAAGGCGATCGCCTATTACCATATAAATAATTGATAATGATATAGGAATACCTAGGCGACGATCTAGAACATCATTAATGAAGCTATTACAGGGATTGTAATAGTCTGTATCATTGCCACGAAAAGCTTTTTCAATGAATAGGTATTGATTGATCTCTTGAACTATCCTGAGAGGATAATGGGTTTTGGAGAGACGTAGCTGCAAATCATCTGCCATCTGTTCCAAAATTTCTCGATAATGACCGAGATCCATCTTGGGATATTCTTCCCATGCAATCGCCAATGCTCCTTCGAGCAAATGGGTAATGGTCATCTCAGAATCAGGTGTATGGGCAATCTGCCAAAATTTTTGCCTCGCTGGGGGAAGACTTAACACGATAACTAAGTAATTGATTGAGAATTAATTGAGTGTATATACTTGACCGCTAAAAAGAATGCGGGTAATACCTTTCTGTACGAGTTTAGGGCGCGTAACATGAATGAGATCGCTAGGAAATTTGATCACACGCTGATTATGGTGTGAAAAACGTCGCGCTACTCGATGGTTATCAAAAATGGGGATGGTCCTGGACAGTGACTCTTCGGGAGGGATTGCACCTAGATCTTTAAAATCCTTAAGAGGACGAGTGATAATCTCGGCAATGCGATCAACAACTATGTAGCAAATCACGGGTAAATCAGCTTCTTCTAATGGCAAAATCTCAAGGCGATCACTAGCACTGTGAGTACCATGCAAATCAGCAAACATTGTTAAGCTAGATTCTGTATCATCTTCGGAGAAATCTAGCTCATCTTCACTCAGGTCAAGATTATCTTCATCGACTAGATCATCTTCGGATTCGTCATCATCATCTAGATCTGCATCATCTAGATCTATGTCTTCAAATTCGCCTACTGTCATATCGAGATTGTCGTTTATCTGCTGGTCATCCATTGCGATCGCCGTTTCTTCACCTTGCTCAAAGTTGTTAGTCTCATTGGGAATAATTGACAAATCGTCAGGAATCAATGCAAGTTGATTTACCTGAAAACTGCCAAGATCGTTATTTAATCGCGATCCTCTTTTCCCTTTAGCCTGTTTTTGGCTTACTAATTGTCGATATTCCTCAGCAGGAATTAGCTCCTGTAGCAGTCGTGAAACTGTACTCGTACTAATGCCAAACTGCTTCGCCAAGTTAACAGTTGTCGCGTCAGAGTCGCGGTAAAGGCGAAGTATTTCTTGTTTTTCATCCAGCGCAAGTTTAACAGCCATTGATTTGGGAAACCCAGAAACCGCATCTACGAACCAATCAATATCTTAACTCTTGAGCGTATGGATTAGAGTTCAAATATGTAATGCATTTAGTAAAAATCTATAGTCTACTTAGCCTTAAATATTTCGTTTTTACTTGGCTATGAAGTATATTTAGCTACTAAGTTGTTAATATTCTAATTTCCTAAATCCTATAGCACTGCCTTTGGCGAGGAAACAAACCTTTACTTCACAAAACTGCAAAACGCTGTATATACGTTGGTACTCTACAGTAATAATTTCAAAATGCAATCATTTAAATTATGAGAACCCATACATGCTCTACACCCCCCCTTGGCATCTGACTAACGGCTTGATGATGACTCTATATGTAGCTTTAAGAGTCAGCCAAAAGTGGGAAAACTTTACAGTTGAACCAGAACCTATTTATCAAGAGCATATTTTTATAGGTGCAAATGGAGTTCCCATTTTTGGTAAATATGCAATTCCCGCCAATGCGAAAGGAACTATAGTAGGAACCTATGGCATTACAGGCGATCTCGATAATCAATGGTTTCTCAAAATTCTCGGTCGCAAGGCTTTTGCCAAAGGATATGCCGTAGTTTTATTTGATTGGCGTGCCCATGGCAAAACCGCCGAGCTTTCTCCAACATTGACATCGGATGGAATCTATGAAGGTGAAGATTTTATTCATATTGCTGATACTGCAAAAAAAATAGGATGTCCTTCACCTTTTTGGCTAACAGGATATTCGCTCGGTGGACAATTAGCGCTATGGGGAATTAATGCTGGTGAGACAATCTCTAATTGGGGTAGTGATTTGGCAATTACCTCTACGGATATTGCAGGTGTTGCAGTAATTTGTCCTAGTGTGGACTCTAATCGATCGCTTACTTATTTGGTAAAAGATGAATTAGGGAGATTCTTAGAAAAAGCGATCGCTCGTGAACTAAAGAAATTAGCAAGAAGTATGGCTAAAATGCATCCTAAAGCAATTGATCGAAAGGCAGTAGAGAGAGCTAATAGTATTTGGGGATTTGATCACGAGTTGACCATTGCCAAGTTAGGATTTTCCACTGTCGAGGAATATTACGATGCTAGTTGTCCTTTGTATTTTATGCCACACATACAAAAGCCAACATTCATTCTCTATGCCCAAGACGATCCGATGTTTGACCCATCAATTGTGGCTGACTTAGAAAAAATTGCTCAATCTAACCCTGCGATAAAACTGATGGTCACCAAATATGGAGGGCATGTTGGTTATGTAAGTAGCAAAAAATGTCAACATCAATATGGCGATCATGATCGTTGGTGGGCATGGAACCGCTTCTTTGAATGGATTGAATCTTCATAATTTTTGAAAAGTGCCGCTTCGTAGTACTTTCTCAAAAGTTATCTAATTTTCCTAATAGCAAAAGACTAAATCAAAATTTAAGAAATTAAAGTTTTGGTTGAATCCTGCTCATTTAACTGTTGACTAATTAAATTCTCTAAACTCTTTGACTGTGAAAAAATACGATAGTTTTCCAAACTTATGTCAGTGAAGTCATTTTCTAGATTCTTCATTTTCACTAAACTGTAGTCTGTATCTTTATCAAAAATTGCTAATGTGACATTTAACATATCTAAAAAAACAATAAAGCATCGGCATTCAACTTCATCATAGCTACTATAAAACTTGATTAATTCTGCGATGTAACTTTCTAAATACAAACGACTCTTAGGACAGATCAGTACAACTTTCAGTAATAAGACTACATATCTAAGTAAGTTATTGCTTTCTAATGACAGCTGTAAAAGCTCAGATGGCTGGCGGCGCTCATTTAACAGTAGATATCGTAAAACTTGATTGCAAGCTACGTTAAATAAGTTAACCGTCATAAATTGGTCATTTTGATGTTCATGAAAACGACTAAATTTTTGGACAACTGTTAGGCGCATAATTTCAGGAATCTCAAAGTCATTTCGTGAAATACCTAAATAATCGAGTAGATAATCTTTAAATTCTGCAAAAGTCACGTCATCAACTTGGGCGCGGAATCTCTTAGCTAGCGACCTTAAGTCTTCATTTCCGCGCTTATTCAATATTTTTTTAATTAAAATTAGCACCCCATCTCCTAACGTAGTCGGATTTTGACGCTGACTAGCAGATCCCGTTTTAGACTCAATCCGAGCTGTATATAGAGCTAAATCAAATTTAAATTGCTTTTTGATTTTACGAGCCAAAGTTCCTGCATATTGGCGTTGTTCTGGTGACTTATTAAAATCTGTATATTCAGAGATTAGTAAATAAGAGGAAAACCTTTCACTCCAATTATGATAGTTTTTGTTTACAACTGATCGTCCTGATAGCGATCGCAAAGTTTTATACTCATCGGATTGAATAAAATTTTGCAACCACTGCCTTAGTTTCTTGAGTTTATTAATCTTTGTAGGGAGACTAATAGAATGAGATAAAAATAGATCAACTAATTTCTGACAGGCACTAATGTTACCATTGAGTGCCCAGTTGTTATTAAGAATATAGCAACAGCGCAAAAGTATATTTTTAAACTCATATTCTTTGTTATAAAATATAATTTCGCCTAAGGCATTATAGACCTCAACATTATCAATCTCTCCATAATTAATAAACAGTCTTTCAAATTGCCTTAAAATATCTTCAACTTGATAATGCTTAATAATTGTCAAAAAGAAACTGTAGATATGCTGTTGGGCTTTCTCAAGACTACCCGAAGTTATATCTGTAACTTCTTCTTGAAAATATTCAGATTCATATTGGTTATAAAACTGTTCCATACCGATACATTCCTAAGCAACAGTAAAATATCTTAAACATTACGGCACTTTGCACTTATTTAAAAATATTTCTATACTACTCAAAGCCTCTTGAGGCTTTAGGTTTGATCAATATTATACTAATCAACAAAGGATGTCTTGATGGATTGAAGCAAAAATTCATTTAAAAGATTTTTGTATTGTATAGGAGTTATACTAAAGTTTTTATGATACTAAAATAGTATATGTTTTGCAAAAGTTTAAGTTTACTACTTTTTAATTTTGACGCTAGCTATGTGGTTATGACAAAAAACTTCGCTAAATTTACTACTAGACAGTGATGGCATACTGCTTAAGATAAGTAATATAGCCACCTTACAGTAAATAAACAGGTATTTACTCAATCAATGTATTTGCCTAAAAAATTTGCAATGATGAGTTAAACTAGCAAGAGAGAAAAGGAATTCCAAGTTCTTTATAATAAGTAAACTTTACATTGAATCTAAGAACAATACTACTATCTCAGTTACCTAAATATTACTAGATTAACTGGGAGTTTCTAAGAAGAATAAATCAAACTATAGCGATCTTAAATGGTTTGTGGAAGCTCACCTCTTCAGGATGCGCTTCCATAAACACCAAAATTTGCAAATGATTTAGGACTGCTTTAAATCTATTACTATATCTAACATTCCTCAGCAATCACTAAAATTATTGCAAAGTTTCAATTGTACTTACTGCAAATTATTTTAAGTCCCATAAATTTGCCAAATAAGGTACATAGACGTTATATAAGCTGTATAACTTTGCTATCACTAATCTCAAGAATCTAAACTAAATATTAAGATGCCAGCTTTTAAAATTTTTGATAATGATATTGATTTTGAAACCCTACAAGAATACCTCAGTTGTGAAGCGATCGCAGTTGATACGGAGACGATGGGTTTAATTCCTAGGCGAGATCGCCTCTGTTTAATCCAAATTTGTAATGATGCTGAAATTGTGAGCTTGGTCAGAATTGGGCTAGGCATCAAAGAATCCCCCAACCTGAAGTACTTAATGGAATCACCTGAGATAACTAAGGTGTTTCACTTTGCCAGATTTGATGTCGCCATGATGGAAGCCCATTTGGGAATTGCCACCCATCCGATTTTCTGTACGAAAATTGCGAGCAAACTAGCAAGAACATACACTGACAAACATGGACTAAAGGAACTTGTTCGCGAATTAGAAAAGGTAGAACTTGATAAAACCTCTCAATCATCGGACTGGGGTAATGTACAAGCACTATCTGAGGATCAATTGAAGTACGCAGCTAATGATGTTTGCTATCTTTTGCCTGTATATCGCAAACTGATCGATATGTTAATGCGTGAAAATCGCTACGAATTAGCCAAGGCTTGCTTTGCTCATATTCCTACAATCGTATATTTAGACTTGCTCGGCTATGCAGATGTGTTTGCCCATTAATCGTAACTGTACTTTTTGCGACTACGATAAGAGCCAAAATCATAAAAGATTGTTAGTTCATTCACAGCAGTCAATTTATTTTGCTGTATCAAGATTACGAACTATAACTCATTTATGCAAAATCAAATCATCAAAGGATTTCGAGCTAGTTTTTTAGATGTGATCGCCGATCCATTTTATGCCCCAGAAGCTAGTTGTATTCGATATTTTCCTGATGGTTTGTTAGTGCTCGAACAGGGCAAGGTTAAGGAGTTAGGGAATTATGCAGATCTCCAAGATAAATATAGAGATCTGCCTATTACTAACTATCCTGGTCGCCTGATCGTTTCTGGATTTATCGATACGCATATTCATTTTCCTCAAACAGAAATGATTGCTTGCTATGGTGAGCAGTTGTTGGAATGGTTAAGTACCTATACTTTTCCGACTGAACGCAAATTTGCTGATCGCAATTATGCTGCGAAAATTGCCTCGATATTTTTGGATGAGTTATTGCGAAATGGCACAACTACGGCTCTAGTCTTTACAACTGTATTTCCACAATCGACGGATGCTTTTTTTGAAAAAGCACAGCAACGTAATTTACGAATGATTGCGGGGAAAGTGATGATGGATCGCCATGCCCCAGACTTTTTGATCGATACTGCCGAGTCATCTTACATAGAAACAAAGCAGTTAATCGAGAAATGGCATAAATGCGATCGCTTACTCTATGCAGTCACCCCTCGTTTTGCCGTAACGTCATCCCCAGAGCAGTTAAGTAATGTCTGCAAACTATTGACTGAGTTTCCTGATCTGTATTTGCATACGCATCTATCAGAAAATGTCAAAGAAGTTGCTTATGTTGCGGAAGTTTTTCCTGAGAGTGCTGGTTATTTAGATGTTTATGATCAAGCGGGTTTGGTTGGAGAAAGATCGGTTTTTGCTCATGGGGTACAGCTTACTGATCAGGAATTCGGGAGACTATCTGAGGCAAAAGCAGCGATTGCTTTTTGCCCAACTTCAAATATGTTTTTGGGAAGTGGGCTTTTTAAAATTGAAAAGGCAAAGTCACAAGAAACTCCTGTAAAAGTAGGGCTAGGTACTGATGTGGGGGCTGGAACAAGTTTTTCAATTTTAAAGACTACTTGCGCCGCCTATCAAGTTGCTCAGTTGCGATCGCAAAAATTATCCCCATTCAAAGCTTTATTTCTTGCTACATTGGGCGGCGCAATAGCCTTATGCCTTGAAGATAAGTTAGGAAATTTCGAGGTTGGGAAGGAAGCTGATTTTGTAGTACTGAATCTTCGCTCGACACCAATTATGGCTTTGAGAAACAAACCATTCGATCTAGAGAATCCGCTCACCCTCTCAGAAATATCTGATCAGTTATTTGCCACGCTGATTATGGGGGATGATCGGGCGATCGCTGCCACCTACATTATGGGTGAATTAGTCCACCAAAAATAAAAGGCGCGTAGCGCCATTTATTTAAAATTCTGCACTTTGGGGAAAACGTGGAAATGGAATTACATCACGGATATTGCCCATACCTGTAATGAACTGTACTAAACGCTCAAAACCTAAGCCAAATCCAGCGTGTGGAACAGTGCCATAACGACGTAAATCAAGATACCACCAGTAATCCTCAGGATTGAGTCCCACACTGCGAATTCTGGCTTCCAAAACTTCAATGCGCTCCTCACGCTGCGAACCACCAATGATCTCACCAACCCCAGGCGCAAGAATATCCATAGCTCTTACGGTTTGGCGATCGCTTGACGATTCATCATTTACACGCATATAAAATGCCTTGATGCCCAAGGGATAATCCATTACAATGACGGGCTTTTGGAAATGCTCCTCCGCCAGAAATCGTTCATGCTCCGATTGTAAGTCCAAGCCCCACGACACAGGAAACTCAAAAGTTTTGCTGCTTTTTTCGAGAATCGCGATCGCTTCAGTGTAAGTAATCCGCTCAAACTTTTCATCGACGATCTTGCGAGCATTTGCCATCACCTGATTATTTACCCGCTCTTGGAAAAACTCCATATCTTCGGGGCAAGTTTTCAAAACATAATTAAAAATATACTTGAGGAAATCCTCGGCAAGATCGGCATCGCCTTCAAGATCGCAAAAGGCAACTTCTGGCTCAATCATCCAAAATTCAGCAAGGTGACGCGATGTATTCGAGTTTTCAGCACGGAAGGTGGGACCAAAAGTATAGACATTGGAAAATGCCATAGCCATGATTTCTGCCTCTAGCTGACCACTGACAGTCAAGAAGGCAGGCTTACCAAAAAAGTCTTGCGAAAAATCCACAGGCTTGCCAGATGTCGCCAATTTATTTAAGTCAAAAGTAGTCACACCAAACATTTCACCAGCACCTTCACAGTCGCTCGCAGTCACAATTGGTGTATGCACCCACAAAAAACCACGCTCTTGGAAAAATTTATGGATGGCAAAAGCACAGGCATTTCTGACCCGAAACACTGCCCCAAATATATTGGTACGTGGTCGTAAATGGGCGATCGTCCGTAAAAATTCAATCGAGTGACGTTTTTTTTGCAAAGGATAAGTTTCAGGATCGGCAGTACCAAATATAGTGATCGCTGTAGCCTGCATTTCCACCCTTTGACCTTTTCCCATAGACTCCACAAGAGTCCCCGATATCTCAATGGATGCACCTGTAGTTATTTGTTTAATTTGCGTCTCATAGCCATCAATTGTTTGAGGTAAGACAATTTGTAGCCCTTGTAGCGATGAGCCATCATTTAACTCCAAGAAGGATATTCCCTTACCTTCTCGCTTAGTCCTCACCCAACCACGAATTGTGTAGGAGCCATTAATCTGACCACCACGTAACAGGTCAATAATTCTTGCAGATGTCATACGCTAGAAATAACCGCTAGAGATAACTGTGAATAGGTTATGGAGCTATGAAATTAATCGGTGAAATTAATGATTACAAAGCTCAGGCAAGTATCCTAGCACTTCAGAGCATGACATCGATAGAAAATCCTAGATGTCCCCATTTAGAAAAAATTTCCTAGTAATTAAAGCTTGACATTAGCTTACAAATTAACTTGAAAATAGGGTTAACAGGCTTAGTTTTGATAAGCCATTTCACGAATTAGTGGTAGGCGATCGCTAATGTAGTGACTGAGATCACTTTGCTGGTGAGAATCAAGAGCAGAGCGTTGTTTGACTTGATCAACTAACCATCTCATGAGACCGTCGTCATCAAGATTCAAAAGGTGATTAGGGTGTGCTTGGTTAACTGAGTCCCAGAAAAGGCGTACAATAGCAGGTGACATGTTTATTTACCTTAACCTTAATATTTTCCTAACATTCTATTAGGTTAATACATTTCTATGTTAGTACTGTCAAAATTCACACAAAATGAAATAAAAAACACCTCCCCCAAGATTGATTGAGATAGCTGACAGTACCAAGATAGCCTAGAAATCATGCTGGCAGAGGTTTTATGATTTTAGTGTCTCAAGAAATCTCTACAAATATCTACACAAAACCTGTCTTTAATTCAACCTAAATTCGCTCGTCTTAAGTAGACTCGATCAGCGATTGTAGAGATCCCTGTATATAGCATTTTTCAAGCAAGGGATCTACATAGCTTGTTTTCCCCGCATTTGGCGGCAAAAACAAGCTGTACTTCTCCAGACTGGTAAACGCTAGCGATTTGTAATGTCATCAAAACATAGATTTTTATATTAGGAAGTAAGAAGAGTGACACAAAGAGTCACCATTCCTAATATAAAAAAACTGCTATCTTTAGCACTACCCATTTTTGAGAGGTATCGTTAGAATTATGGCTAGGCAAGTAGAAATTTGGAATGATCGCGCAGAAATTGCCAATCGAGCATTAATGCTATGTCAAATCGCCTATGATCAGGCAATCACTAAGGGTGAAAGATTTACCATTGTCGCCGCAGGTGGTAGTACCCCTAAGGTTTTATATGAACTCTTAGCCTGTAAGGAATGGGATTGGTCAAAGGTACATGTTTTTTGGGGGGATGAGCGCTATGTCCCTGTCACAGATCCCCAAAGCAATGAGGGCATGACCCGCCAAGCATGGCTCGATCGCGTAGTTATCCCTGCGGCAAATATTCACGGGATACCGACGGACAAAGATGATCCTTCGATCGCTGCTGCCCAATACGAGCAACATATTCAAGAATTTTTTGGAGTGAGTGCAGGTGAGCTTCCTCAATTTGATTTGGTTTTACTAGGAATGGGTGACGATGGACATACTGCTTCGTTATTTCCCCACACCCCAGCACTGAAGGTTGGCGATCGCCTTGTCACAGTTGGCTCAAAAGATGGGCAGCCAAGGATCACCTTGACAGTACCGCTCATTAATCGGGCTAAAGAAATTATTTTTATGATTGAGGGAGCAGCTAAAGCTAAAGCTCTCAAGGCTGTGCTAGCACCTAATGGTGATGCCAATCAATATCCTTCACGTTTAATCACTGGTAACACGATTTGGCTATGCGATCGGACTGCTATGAATCAAAAACAACCATAAATGACTTAGGTAATGCTAACAATTACCTGAGTCATTTATGTTGTTTCCCAGTCTAGCTAAGTACAGAGAATTGTTTGAAAAGTGCTATGAGACAATGATCACAAAGTTTTTGTTGACTTTTATTGTCAAAATTTATGTCAAAGCTCAATCCCCAACAATACGAAAAGCTCAGGCGTGAAACTAAATCACCTTACCGTGGTCTACGCATATTTATATACATTGCTTTTGCAGGCTCTGGACTAATTGGTGCAATTGTTTTTTTAGCAAAGTTGATTGCAGGCAATGGAGAGCTAGAAGCCAATTTAGGAAACCTTATGCTCCAAATTGGTGTCCTAGCTTTAATGATATGGCTCTATCGAATTGATCGCAGTAAATAGAGCCTCTGAACTATATCTTTAATAATACAAGTACAACAACTATTCCTTTAATTTGGAGCAGTGGAAATGCCATAAAATGCTTGATCCCATCAGTGACTTTAGATCATGTTGTTATGATGTTTGAATTTTTAGAAATTTACTTTAAAATCTAGTTTAAAATGTAATAATCTACCCGACTACTTTAGTAACTAGTAATTTTAAATAATTCATAGTTTTTGAGTAACTATCAAAATGTATCTATAGAATTTCTTAAATAAGTTATAAAATCATCGATACCAAATTCACTCGACAATCAGTTTATAGATCACTGAGCAAAGCCCTATCACTCACATTTGATTTGGGATTGCCTTGGTATCGAAAACTCTTATAGAGAAAATGGATTACATATAAATAAATACTACTTAGAATACCAAGTAATTATAGCTATTTCTAATGGGCTAATTACATAGCCATTAGAAAGCAAAAATTATTGCTATAATCAAATTGTTTATTTTCTAAATTTAGTAATATTAAAGTTTCATATTAGGTTTGGGACGGCTTGATATGCAAAGTTGCAAGAATGCCATTGAAGCATTGGTGATTAAGGAAATCGATTTTCAAATTTCGCACCTACCACAATATCGACGAGACCAGATTAATGTCAGCGAAATTGCAGCATATGCACTCAATCGACTACCTCCAATGTATGCAACATCCAAATCAGGATGGATGCGACAACGCCAAAAAGCCGCGATAGAAATGCGCTCACAGATAGAGTCAGCCGTGCGTCGCGGTCTGAATAGCATTAAGCCTGATGCTTTGCGAGATTCCCGACCTTTACCATCCCAAGAAGATACCAATCATGCCAGATCTCTTGCCGAACTCCAACACATTTTAGGAGCTGAAAATGCTTCTTGGTTAGATATTCCCTCAGCATTGGAAAATGCTTTGATTACGATCAAGCTCAAGAGCTTAGTTAATAATACTCATATGGAGTTGGGTAAGCGTGATGTGAACGCAGGCACAGATGACAACGTTGTTGATCGAAAACTTCCTGAAATTTCTTGGAAAGGCAGACAGACAAGAAACGCAACAAGTTTGGATCAAGATACTCAAAAGGCAAAAGATTTCCAAACATATATGGTGGACGTTAATTATCGGTTCAGTAATGTTTTAGAAAAGCTAGTCCTTTCCCTTGCCTATCATCAAATTCAAAAGCTACATCCTGCGATCGCGGAAACGGTTGATTTAGGTGAAGTCACTGCCTATGTATTAAATCGACTCCCCACGATGTATGCCACTACAGAGAAGGGATATCAAGAATTACGATTTCGGGCAAGGGATGTTTACGGTAAAGAAGTAGTTGAAATCCTCAATGAGGCAATCACTATCTGTGTCGAGACCCCAAAATTACACAAATCGCCATTGCCTCTCGCACGTTTTGAAGCAGAGCTAGAGGAAGCCCTAGAGCAAATGCGATGGATTCTACAACGTGATGATATTGATTGGCGCAATGCTCCGTTTATCGTTGAGGAATGTTTACAAAAAGCTGTGATTAATAAGCTTCAATGGCGCAAACGCAAAGACCATAATAAAGATAATTAGCATCATGTCTAAATTAGTGTCAGCTTTGGGCTATTTGCCTCGTGCAGAGCATAATGCAAATAGCTAGATCGCAGATCGCATTTTTGTCCACAGGTTTTTGTATTGCTGGATTGTAGGCTGCGACAATGGCGTGAGTATTTCACTCTTCGCTAGCACCTCTTGCGGGAAAAATTTGATAGGATCAGCTTTGACACTCGCAGGCACTTGATCAAGTTCACTAGAGGGACTGACGGCATCGGTTAAAGCAGTAACTTGAGCCGCGATCGCAGGGGTCAGGCAAAAATTCATCCATGCGGCGGCTGAGACTGGCGCATCTCCCGTTGGCATTACCCACATATCGCTCCATAGTGATGTTCCTTCTTGTGGAATTACTACTTTTAGGTTAGGGTTTTGGCGTTGTGCTTTATACATATCGCTCGTCCAACCGACTGCCACTAAAGAATCATCCGCTAATAGAGACTGTAAGTAGTTATCGGACGTATAGGTTAAAACTTGCGAATGGAGACTTTTAAGTTCTTGGGTCAACCTAGCAAAGATTTCCTGATTTTCTGCTAAGTTTTCCTGCTGATAGGATTGACCAATTTTTTTTAAGACAAGCCCAATCACTTCACGAGCATCATCGGGTAAGGTCAATTTCAGCTTCAGTTCTGATCGCCAAAGGTCAGCCCATTGCGTAATCTCAAATTTGAGTTTGTCGCTACGATAAGCGATCGCTGCTGCGCCCCAACGATAGGGAATGCCCCATACTTGATTGTTACGAGTTACACTTTTTTGCCAAATGGGGCTAAGTTTCTGCCATTGGGGAATTTGGGCTAATAAGTTAGGAGCAATTGGCTTTATTAATGACTGTGTGATCGCTAGATCTAACCAAGCATCACCAAGGCTCGTCAGATGTGGAGCTTTATCTGGAGAATTTGGATAGTTTTGTAACTCTTGCCAAAGTTTCGATGGTAAATTCTCAGCTTTGAACTCTATATTGAGTTGCGATGCAGTTTCAAATTGGTTAATTACCTTGCTTGGAATTGCCCCCAGTAGTCCTGTAATTTTTAGGCGATCGCGTTGATCAAAAGAATTCACTAATTGACATCCACTAATGGAGGCGATCGCTGCACCACCTAAAACTAGAAACTTACGTCTATCCATGAATCTTCTGAACTTACAGCACATTGAGATTTGATGACAGCGATTTATGCTGTACCAACTCAATTTAAACAGAAAAAAGACGGGGATGCTAAGCATCCCCGTCTTTTTTCTGAAGGTATTTAAGCTTATTTCACAAATGGGCGCATCAACAAGTAGCCAGCCCCAAAGGAAGTTAGCACGATCGCAATAATCGTTAAGGTCAAAACCCATCCACTTAACCCTGTGGATTCACTAGCCTCTTCAGTTGCCTCATTACGGAGAGTTCGAGTCGATACTTCTTCTCTAATTTCTAGTTTCGGTAATACTTTAGGAATTGGTGCAGGATTCGGTGCGGAAGTTGGTGCATCAAAAGCAACAAAAGAACTATCGTAATACAAGGTATCTCCTAAAACTGGTCCACTAGCAGCTTGTGGTGCAGACTCCGTAGCAAGTTGCCTAGCTCTAGAAATCGCTTCTTGGATCGCATTGGTTGTTTGCTGTACCGCAGCCTTGCGAGGGCTTGCTGGAGCAGGTTTATCCGCAGTACGTGGTTTCGCCGCAGGTGGGCGACCCTGTGGATTGCTACGAGATGGAGCAGGATTAATCTGAGAGGAAGCCCGAATACCTGCTAAAACTTCTGAGAGTTTAGACTCTGGCAAATTTGATTGGGTGAGAATCGACTGCACTCGATCCGTAGCTTGGGCGATCGCTTCAAACTCTTGCAACAGCATTTGATTTTGCTTAGCTAGCTGCTCATTTTGTAACTGAAAAAAAGATAGCTTTGCTTGAGTCGATTGCAACTCTGCAGCCAGTTCTCGATACACAGTCACAGGTACTGAAGCCTGATAACTAGATGGAGCGGTCTGATAACCAGACGGAGGATTTGTTGGTTTAGAGACTGAGTTGGCTTGCATAGGTGATCGCACCTTAAAACTGTAAAAATTTAGTCGAGACTATAGCATATGATTTACATGATTTAGCAATTATGATGATTGTTTTTCTTGTACCTTTACACGAAGTTAAAGTCTTTCAGCTTTTTCACAGATTTCATGTTTAAAAATGGGACATCATTAGCAAAACTGACCTTTGCAAGTTTCGTTTATGCGATCTATGGCAAAAATGTATGGTTAACTTTTAGGACAGATTTGATGCAGAAATCACCAGTAAGCTGGAAAGAAATATGGCGTTTTCCAATCAACCAAACTATGAAATTTGCACTTTCGCAAATACTTACGCCAGCACTTCGTGAAAGATTGGCATCTATGAACTGTGACCAATATGCTCTTATTACAGTTTAGTACTTCACACTACTGCCGCAAAGCTAGGCTTGCGCTTGGCTATAAACAAATTCCCTATCAAGTCGAAAATCTGACTCCGGGGTTACATATTTTCAGGGTTAAGCCATTGTCAGGCAGGAATACTGTACCCGTTTTACTGCCTCAACAAAAAAAATGTCCTGCTGTAGTTGCGGATTCTACCGAAATTATTCGCTTTCTCGAAGTTTATCAGTCCAATCCCCCACTTTATTTTGAAGATGATTTGCTACAACAAGAAGCATTACGATTGGAAGATTATTTTGATGAATCCATTGGTACGGCGACAAGGTTTGTGTATTACCAATTTCGTGCTCATGAAGGTAAGTATATTGATCCTTCGTGGATGAGTCAGATTGTAATTGCCATCGTCAGATCGCAATATGGCATTAATGCAGGCTCAGCAAAATTGGCGGCACAAAGAATCGATGAAGCGATCGCTTTATTAAGTAAATTTTGGCAAGATGGTTATTTAGTAGGTGATCGCTTTAGTGTCGCGGACTTAGCAGCCGCAGCATTATTGTCTCCCTTAGGCTTAATTCCTGCTTATCGTCTTGACTATCCTTGGCTATTTGAACGCATCTCTGAAATTCATCAGCTTTGTCACGAACCTTTACCGAAAAACTGGGAAGCTGGGCTTAGACAAGTCCAAAGGGATGTTTGAAGTGTAAAAAAATTACAACATAAGGACTAATGACAAATTGGTGTTAACTTATTGGTGTTACTTTAGAGAATATCCAAAAGCTATCTAAAAAACTGTATCCTTCATCTGCTCAGCGTGAAAACAAGTATTTTTTAGATTTCTTAGAAAAGATTAGTGCGAGTAGTCATATGGCTGTTAATGTTAGTGAATCTTTGTTTGAGCAGATTCTCGAATATCTCCGAGCAAGGACAGAGGTAAGTGATCGCGTTGCACAAAATCTGCTTAAAACATTAGAAACCCTGATATCCAGTAATGCATCCTCAACGGCTAGCAGCAAATTTTATGGTAAGCCATCGGAGGATCTCACCTCACAATTTGGACAAAAACTATTTGATGCATGGAAAGAGTTAGCGGATCTCCAAGTTGGCGAAAATTATTGGAGCTATCCAGTCATGTTTGAAGATCTTGCCGAAATTATGGAAATATCCGTTGATCATTTTGTTCAATATCTTGCTAATGTCCAGATTGGGAGTTTGCAGCTTATTCAGGGCAGGGGATATAACTATCAAGTCAATGGACAACAAGCCGCATCACTAACCTTTCATTCTGCACCTACTCCCAAAAAAGCGGAAATCCCCAGTTTTTCTGATCGGAAACAGGATGCAGCTACGAAAAATAAAACTTTCAAGGTTGGCGATCGCGTTTGTGTGAATGACAATCGTCAGCAATATGCTAATCATAAGGGGATTGTTGAGCAGGTGATTAGTGTTAGCTGCCGTGTCAAGTTAGATAATGGCTGGACAGCATTTTTACCAAATCATTGCTTGGATCATATTTAAATTTCAGGTATAGCTATTCATATATGAAAAATATCACCTTTGAAGAAGCGATTGCCTATACCGAAGATTTGCTGTCGCGCCACAATCTCGATGATACTCAACTAGAATTACAAATTGCCGAACTTGTGCAAACTACTAATGGCGCACGTGGTTTTTTTGTCTGCTTATTGACAGGCGAATGGCAACTTGCTGATGCCCCTAATGCTAGCGTCATTCGTGCCTTGCAAGCGCATCCTCATGCGATCGCAGAACTCCTTGTCAAAAATCTAGTCATGTCCACAGCCATGGCAATTACCCACCACCGAGCAGAAAATTTGGAACAAGCGGAAGGTTCCAATCGCGTGTCTAAGCGTACTGCACTTTTAATTGAGAAGGTTGATCTTCCCGAAGTGCGGACAATTGCAACACAGGTTTATGATGCAGCACTCACTAATACTGGTGAATATGTTGCTTTTCTCGAAAAATGGGGATATGACGTTGAGCAAAAACAAGCGATCGCCAATGTATTAGCTCAAATATTAGACCAAGTAAGCGCCAATGCTTGAAGCAGACACCATCGATCCTTTATTTGCTGAAGCGATCTTCCAGTTTAATAATGGGGATTATTACGCCTGTCACGATACCTTAGAGGCGATTTGGAATGATGCTTGGCAAAGTGATCGGGCTTTTTATCAAGGGATTTTACAAATTGCTGTCGGTCTGTATCACCTCCAAAATCGCAATTGGTATGGAGCGACAATTCTCTTAGGAGAAGGTACAAGTCGCTTACCTGCATATCTTCCAGATTATCAATCGATAGATGTCGAGATGTTACTGGAAGATAGTTTAGCAATCTTACGATCTGTGCAGTTAAGTGGTAAAGAAGGAATTGGTGATGTTTTAGCAAGCATGGAGCAAGGCGATCTGAAAATCCCTAAAATCTAAACAGGGTGGTCTGAAGTTCCGCATCTCTTAATTTATGTTTAGGACTTACGCATTGAGGTAGATGTGGTGCAGGCTTCGCCCGCACCACATCTACCTCAAGCCTAATAAATTTGTTCAATTTGCGTAAGTCCTAATGTTGTAACCAAATAAATTAGGATCAGCTCCATCAAGCTTAATATCCGCTAATCCATATTCAGCCCAACGTCTTGTCACCATATCCGCCACAGTAGGATCACTCTCCAAAGGATCACCCCAATCGCGATCGGTTTCAGGATAGATTTTCGTTGTAGCATCAATGCCCATCCGCCCGCCTAGCCCTTCCTTCTCACAGGCAAAGTCGAGGGAATCAAAGGGATTGTCGGGCAGGATAAACACATCACGAGTAGGGTCAACCTTGGAACTCAGCGCCCAAACCACTAAACGTGGATCGCGAATATTAATCGTATGATCTACAACAATCACAAATTTGGTATAAGTAAACTGAGGCAAAGCACTCCAAAAGGCAAGGGCAGCACGTCTTGCCTGTCCAGGGTAAGCTTTTTTGATGGAAATAATCGCGGCTTTATAGGACAAGGCTTCCATTGGCAAAAAGAAATCGGTAATTTCCGAAACTTGTTGGCGGAGGATGGGTGTATAGATGCGATTTAGGGCGATCGCCATCATTGCCTCTTCCTTGGGAGGTAAGCCACTAAAGGTGGTGAGATAGATGGGATCTTTGCGATGGGTCATGCAATGAAAGCGAATCAGAGGCGCTTGATCATTGATACCGCCGTAATAACCCATGTGATCGCCAAAAGGTCCATCGGTTCCCACTTCATGGGGGGTAATCGTTCCTTCCAAAACATATTCGGCCAAAGCTGGCACTTCTAAATCGATAGTTTTGCATTTAGTAAGCTGCACACCTTCATTGCCATAAAGTCCTGCAAAAATCCATTCTGATAAATCTATAGGAATTGGTGTTGCGGCTGCCATGATTAAGACAGGATCAACACCGATCGCGATCGCAATTTCCAGTTTCTTACCCGCCTCTGTCGCCTTGCGTAAATGCCTCGCACCACCACGCACAGACAGCCACTGCACCGTCATCGTATTTTTGGACTGCTGCTGCAAACGGTAAACCCCCACGTTCGGAATTCCGTTTTCAACATCTTTAGTAATGACTAGCGCCAGTGTCACTGCACGACCACCATCCTTAGGATAGGGTTTGAGAATGGGGATCTGATCAAGATCCACTTCATCGCCTTGCAATACCACTTCTTGACAAGGAGCATTCCCAAAAAGTAACTTCTGGGGACGGGATTTGACTACATCAAAGAGAATCTTCCCAAACTCGATCGCCTGTGAAATTTTTTTCGGTGGTTTCGGGCTTTGTAATTTGCCTAATTTCTCACCTAGAACTTCTAATTCCAGTTGTTCTTTCATCCCCATTGCCCAGCAAACACGCTCGACTGTACCCAACAAATTTACGGCAACTGGTACGTTATAACCCTTGACATTCTCAAATAGCAGCGCAGGACCACCTGATTGTAAGAGACGATTGCTAATCTCGGCAATCTCTAACTGAGAATCAACAGGGGCTTTGACACGATGTAGTTGTTGGCGCTCTTCGAGCAATTTGAGAAATGATCGTAGGTCACGGGTCATAGGGCTATGGGGAATTAGCAATTAGTCAGTACCCTATTGTAACTAAATGTTACGTTAATTACCCATAGCCAAAGAGAATTGCTCCAATCTTGAATGAAAATATTTAACAATCACGATTGGAAACTAATCCATCGGGCAAAACTGTTTTACATAGCTTGGCTTTGGCAAGTTGCGATTCGGATATAGTTGCACTAGTGAGATCGGCTTCGGTCAAATCGGTTTTATCAAAAATTGCATTGGTAAAATCACTGAGTAACAATTTCGTATGCTTGAAATTAACATAGCTGAGATTCGCTCCACTCAGATTAGCGCGACTCAGATTTGAGAAAGTAATGTTAGAGCCGATTAAATTAGCTCTACTCAAATTAGAAGATAATATATATGTATAGTCTAGATTGCTAACAGGTAAATATGCCCCAGTTAAATCACAAACTTGGCAGATTTTTGTAGTTTGTAACTTAACAATATGGCTAGGGTTGGCGGCTATTGCTGGTAAGGGAAACAAAAGCAAAATGATAAGTAGCGCGATCACCGAATAGATGCGATATTTCATAGCTAAAGTTCTCTTAAAGTTTGATATTGGAGATATTTTGAGTTGTGGAATCTCGACCCCAAGGATCGCTCTTCCGCAAAATTTTTTGATTAAAGCGTACATCATCATATTTAATCAATAGTCACAATGACGGGAGTATGATCGCTTGGTTGAGTCAGTTTCCGTGGCTCGACATCGATTTCACAAGCAGTCGCCCTGTCATAAAGAGATTCCGTCAAAAATTGATAATCAATTCGCCAGCCACGATTGCGCGAGAAACCTCCTGAACGATAATCCCACCAGCTATAGTACCCACTATCTGCTTTAAACTTCCGAAATACATCCTTAAATCCCAAATTCAAGACTTCCGTTAGAGCCTCTCGCTCAATATCCGTAGACATTACCTTATTTTCACGTCCTTTGGGATCATAAATGTCGATGTCAGCGATCGCCACATTAAAATCGCCGCAAATCAGGATATTGGCATTTTCGCTGAGCAATGTTTGTAAATATTCCTTTAAGAGCTTCAGCCAGCACAACTTGTACGCATATTTCTCACTATCGACTTCCGAGCCGTTAGGGACATACATATTCACAATTTGGATATCGCCAAACTTAGCCGCAATCAAACGTTTTTGTTCATCTAGGCTAGGCTCAGCAATTTCTCCCAATACCGATGCAAAGCCAGTTTGAATATTTTCTAGAGGCGATCGCGAAATTATGGCTACCCCGTTATAAGACTTCTGTCCATAAATATAGGTTTGATAGCCTAAATCAATAAAGGGCTGATGGGGAAAGTCCTCATCAATGACCTTGGTCTCTTGTAAACACAACAGATCAACATCAGAATTTGCTTGTAACCAATCACAAACATGATTAATCCTTATACGCACTGAGTTGACATTCCAAGTTGCGATTTTCATTAAATTCCCTACTGTTGCAATATGGCACAATGTAAACAGCCTAATATAGATTCTGTAAATTAGATTTTGTAAATTTTGAGTTTGCCCAACATGATTTCTCACAACTACATTGCTGAATTAATTCGTACTGCTTTACCTAATGCCAAAGTTCAGGTTGAAGATCCTAATCATGATGGTCAACACTTTACGGCGATCGTTGTTGCTGATCAGTTTGAAGGTTTATCGATGATTAAGCAACACAAATTAGTGTATGGTGCAATTCAAGAACATCTCGATACTGGCGCAATCCATGCCTTACAACTAAAAACTTATAGCATTTCTCAATGGGAAAAGATGCAGGTTCAAGTTCTTTAAAAATCAAAACCTAATCTAGAAGGGGCAGCGTTGCGAGTAGCCACTTTTAGATTAGGTTTTCATATTCTATTCTTAAGCGATTTGCGTAACTCTTGTAACACATAGAAATAGAGGCAGTCATGCCCCATCTTATCCTGATAAATAATAGAATTTACGCATCTAGTTAATGTGGTACGGTCTTTGCCCATGCCACGTTAACTCAAAAATCATTAAGTTTGTTAGCTTTGTGTAAGCCCTACAGAAAAAGGAAGCTTGTTTGATAGGCAACATTTATAAGACCAAATTGGCTATGGCGATTGATTTCCAGAAACATGCTGACTGAGATTTGACAACTACCATTTACTAATTGCATCAGTTAGATGTAGAGCAGCCGCCTGTACTGAGGCGATCGCTCTGGTATAGCCTAAACGAGTGGGACCTAAAACACCGACTGTGCCAACGGGCTTATCATCACAGAGATAGGTACTGGAAATAAAAGTACAGTTTTGGATTGGCTCGATGGAAATTTCTGAACCGATGGAGATACTCACGGAATTATGTGCAGATCGTGATTGATCAACAATTAACGCCATTAGGGAAGCGCGATCAGCTTCGAGAAGTTGCACAATATTCTGAACCTGTTGTAGATTAGAAAACTCGGGCTGACGTAATAGTTCTGTTAAGCCACTAATAAACATTTGCCCTAAAGCTGTGCGATTACAGAGTTTCATCAACTGCTGCAAAGACTGCTGTAATAACACCGCATATTGCAGAAACTGCCGATCTAGATCATCCCATTGCAGTGCACTACCAAGTTCTGTCCAGCTTTTATCTCGTAAATGTTCATTTAAAAAATTATTGAGAATATTTAGTTCACCTTCTAAAACTTCAGGTTGAGTTTCGCTAGGCAAGTCCATCGTCACCGAGGCAGTGTGGTAAGTATCGCTAACAGCGATCGCCATAATTTTGCGTTGATCGACCATGACTAATTGCAAATGCCGAATTCGCATAGTTTGCATATTCGGAGACGTGATCACAGCGATACAGCCACTTAAAGTTGCTAAAATTTGGGCAACATCGCGTAGCACCCCATCAAGGCTAGACTTACCAAGTCGATCACTTTTACTTGCCATAAACTGATGGGTGCTGTAAGTTAGCTCACTACTAGGATCGATCAGTTCATCAACATAAACGCGATAGCCAGAGTCTGAGGGTACACGTCCAGCTGAAGTATGGGGTTGATATAACAAACCACTGCGATCTAATGTATGCATTACATTACGGATCGTGGCAGGGCTAATGTCAAAGTCATACTCTGAGACTAACGCCTTTGATCCAACAGGTTCTGCCGTTTGAATATAGTGATCAATGGTTGCCCACAAAACTTTTTGTTCGCGATGGGTAAGTTGTGTTTTCATAGTCTCATAGGGTGAAATTATGTTTAAAAAAGTACTAAAAAGCAGAAAAAAAGATTTTTTGATAAAAATTGAAAGTAAACTGCCAAAATAAATTTCCAATAAAAAATAATGAAAATAAGTATTGGTAGTGCTGCAAAGTAATTTATTTAGTAATTGTGTTGCGGGCGCTTCGTGCCCGCAACACAATTACATTGCATGACTTCCTAAGTATTAAATACAGCACTTTGCGCCTACTTAAATCCCAGAAATATTTTTAAAAACGGAGCTTTACGCCCTTTTTAAAAATATTTCAGTACTACTCAAAGCCTCAATCGGCTGTAAGTGTTAAATAAGTATTAAATTTTTATTGTTAAATTAAACTCCTATAGATATTAAGAGTTTAATTACTTCATACACCTAGATTCTAAAGAAATCCAGTATCAAGTTGTATATCTATTGCTATTTTTGGAGATTGGTAAGGCACAGAACAGACCCAAATCCACTAAAATTGTGACTTGGTTTCGCTACAATAGCCAAATGCCTCTTGAAGAAATAGATCAAACATTTAATACTGTAGTTTCTATTCACATTGCAGTTCTTGCTGTACTGGCTTAGACATACCTCAGCTTCATCTAATATATTCACTATTGAGTTTGGTAAGTAACTAACATCTGCATGGAAAATCAAGAGCAAGCTACGGCAGTTGAGCAGCAATATCTTTGGGCAGTCGGACTAGATACCGATTCTTTCCCACCTGCATCTTTACTGGGTAATCGCTATCGTGTAATATCCTCACAAATTGTTGTGGATACCGATGCATTCACTCTACCTGAGCTACCACTTGAATTTCAGACTTATGTAGTATCTTACCTGAAGCTATCACGATTGAGCCTGCATCTGCCTCGTCCCTATGGTTTGCTGCTACTGGGTGAAGAGCTAAATCTTGCAGAAATATTTTTATTAGAAAATGTTCCGATTGATCGCCAAGGTAATCTTTGTCCAACCTTGGCTGAGATCTGGGGACAAGCCTGCGCTTTACGCCAAATTAATTTGCTCTGGCAAGTCCTCAACCTCTGGGAACCACTTGCTGAACAAAATATGACTCGTACTTTGATCGAACCTCAGTTGGTGAGGGTTGATGGTATGTGGGTGCGCCTGTTGGAATTGCAAGCGGATGTATCAGCGGTGCATATCTCGCAATTGGGGGACATTTGGGTGAAGTGGCTGGATCAGGCTAAACCCGAAATTGCCGAACCGATCGCTGAATTTTGCTACAGTTTGGCTCGAGGTGAATACGATGTAAATAGTGCGATCGCTTATCTCGATAAATTGACCTTAAAGGTGATGCAGAATCAGTTCTTCACCGTGCGCGTAGCCAGTGCCACTGATGTAGGACAACAGCGCAATCATAATGAGGATGCTTGCTATCCTGACATTAAGCGCCAAAAACGAAGTGTACAGGCTGAGAGTTTACGTGATCGTCTCGCGATTGTCTGTGACGGGCTTGGTGGTCATGATGGTGGTGAAGTCGCCAGTTCACTAGCAATCAAGACCCTCGAACAACAACTCAAAACACTCCTTAATCAAGCTGAGAATGATCCAGAATTCTCATCTCAGGGATTTATCGCCCAGTTAGAAATGGTAGCTCGTGTTGTTAACAATCAAATTGTAGCAATTAACGACCAACAGCAACGCCATGCCCAGCAACGTATGGGAACCACTTTGGTGCTAGCAGTAATTCCTCGCCCTAATGGGCAACCTAGCAATGAAGTCTATGTGGTTCATGTAGGTGACAGTAGACTATATTGCATTAGCAAAGATAATTTACGTCAAGTCACCCTTGACGATGACGTAGCAACTCGTGAGACTACCTTGGGCTATAACTTCTATGCCTATTCCTCACAACGCATTGATGGCGGCGCGTTGATTCAAGCCTTAGGCACTAGAGGCTCTGACATGCTAATACCAAGGGTGCAAAGATTCTTTATCGACGAAGATTGTCTGCTACTACTTTGCTCTGATGGGTTAAGTGATTTTGAGCGCGTTGAGCAGATCTATGACAAATATTTGCTCCCAGTGTTAACTGAAGACAAACCTCTCAACCTCAGTTGTCAAAATCTCATTGATCAAGCCAATGAACTGAATGGGCACGACAATATTACGGTTGCCTTGATGCGTTGTCGGTTTGCACCTGCCGATTCTAATGAGGATCAAGTAAGCGAAGATGAACAGTTAACTTCTTCTGAAGGGGCTGAAGATAATGTGGATTCTGAAGATATTTTGCATAACCCCAATTCTGGCAATACAGTAGCAGGTGCTTTAGTAACCACTACTAATGCTGATAAATCGGAATCTTTTGAACCCATAGACGTACCTGATAATTTGAGTGATAGTGATCTGGAATCAGCAAAAACTACACTAGCAGTGCCCAGACAGACTAACAAAGCTTTCATGATTATTTTGATCTTGGTTGCTCTCTTATTAGGTAGTGGCTTAGCAGCTTTGCAGTTTCCACAGGTAAAAGATTGGATTCGTCAGCATGTACCTGCTAACTTCAAAAAGTTTGTGTCCCCAAATTCCTAAGCCCAATTCCTCAATGATCGATTGCCTTTCTTCACAAGCGATCGCTACTGCTGATCAGATGCAAGCGATCGAACATCTGATCTTCCAAGCAGGAATGCCTGTGGCAGCATTAATGGAAAAGGTGGCACTACGGATTACCCAAAGACTAACAGAGCTATATCCTACTCAGAACTATAGGCGCATTGGTATCCTAGTTGGTTCTGGACATAATGGAGGTGATGCCTTAGTAGTAGCGCGAGAACTGCATCATCAAGGGCGACAGGTCAAGATTTATAGACCATTTGCCAAATCTAAACCCTTAACGCGAGTACATGGATGCTATGCCAAAAGCTTAGGAATTCCCTTTGTGGAGCTAGAAGCCTTGCAGGATTGCGATTTGATTGTTGACGGCATCTTTGGATTTGGATTAGAACGGGATATCAATGGGGATGTTGCGAACGCGATTCATACAATCAACAACTGGCAAATTCCCGTTCTCAGTATTGACTTACCATCAGGGATTCACACTGATCGCGGTGATATTATGGGAGTGGCGTTACAGACAACCCATACCTTCTGTTTAGGACTATGGAAGCGTGGTTTACTCACAGAAACTGCTACGCCCTATGTTGGCAAACTGGAAAGAATTGGGTTTGACATTCCTGAGCAATTTATCAATCAGGTATTAGGGGAGGAGCATTCTCTTTGGCTTATAGAACCACAGATACTCCACAATCGTCTTCCAATAGCACGTAACCCTATCGCTCACAAGTATGAAATTGGACATTTACTGCTAGTTGTCGGTTCTCAAAAATATGGCGGGGCGGGGCTCCTTACGGCGATGGGTGCAAAAGCAACTGGAGTAGGTATGTTATCGATCGCTGTTCCCCATTCTCTAAAACCACTGATTCTTGCCCAAGTTCCTGATGCCATTGTGATTGGTTGTCCAGAAACCGCATCAGGGGCAATCGCCGAACTACCAAATCTTGATTTGGCGAAATATCAAGCGATCGTCTGTGGTTGTGGACTATCTCTCGAAGCCAGACCAGTTGTCAAGCAAATTATCGATAGCGATCTCCCCTTAGTCCTTGATGCCGATGGTCTAAATGCTTTAGCCTTTCTGGATAAAACCGCAGGGCTTGACCATTTACAAAGTAGAAAAAATCCTGTGATTCTGACCCCTCACTGGGGCGAGTTCTGTCAGCTATTTCCTGAATTACGCACAGTGGAACGCATAGAGGCTTTACAGAAAGCCGTAACCCTAACACAATCCACCATTTTACTTAAGGGCGCAAAAACAGCGATCGCTTTCCCTCACAACACCTCATCACAGGTATGGATCAATCCTGAAAGTACTCCTGCCCTTGCGAGAGGTGGTAGTGGTGATGTCTTAGCAGGTATGCTTGGGGGGTTATTGGCTCAAGGTATGGCAGCTAATGATGTGGCGATCATAGGAACACTATGGCATTCCCAAACCGCGATATGGCTTACGAAGCAACGCACGGAAATGGGGGTTGATCCTGTAACCCTTGCCCAGAATCTATTACCTTTCATTGGTCAAAAAATTTATCGTTAACAAACTGAGCAATGGTCAAAGATGAAATAAAGATTGTGATATGTGGCAATCATATGTAGCAGTTATAGCAGCCTTAAAGTTGTGAACTATTGGCTTCGATCTTGCGTAGCCAGCAGTTTATGATTAGCTGAACGAAGCCGAAGCCGCCCTCATCGCTTTTTAGGATTGCTTGCACTTTCAATCAGATGGGGAAAAAATGTGCTTCACTAGACTAAAAAAACAATGAGTAACTAAAATCATCTCCAAAATTTCTCTCTATTTCCTTAATTAATCTATTTAAGTAATTTCAGTGTTTGCACTGCATCAAATACGTTATTTCTTTCTCAACTTTAATTGATTTAAGCTTATCTAAATTAGTCTTTTTTCTGGTATTAGAATGGATTTGTATACTATTTGCCTTGACAAAAAATTACTAATATAGTTGCTTGTATTTAATTCAAACGCTTACTCGCACTATAGCGTTTTTCAAGCAATCAAGGTACTTAGGTTGGTTTCCCTATCCAAGGCTGGGAAACCAACTTGTACTTTACCAGACTGGTATCTGAAGAATTAAACGCTACATAGCAGGCTAAGAATAAATTAAATATACTCAATTTTGGAATAGTTCATCGTTTATTACTATGTTTTTAATAGAAAGAAATCTATATATTTGTTAAAAGATTTGAGATAAATTTGTTAGCTAATTTTTTATGCGAAATGTGTCAATATATTAACAATATAATATAATCTTGAAAAAGTAGAATGTAACTGCACTTCCCTGTTTTTGTAATAGGCAAACCTTGAAGTATTAATTGCAAGTTTATGAGCGATCAAACAGAAAAATCAGAAAATACTAAAGATCGCGAAGATCAGACCGAAGATATTCAAACCAAAATAGCTTTCAGACCAAAACTACGCCACATTTTAGGAATGTTATTTTTGGGTGTAGTACTTAGTGGAGCTGCTGCGAGAACTTGGCAAATTATTGGTCAGCAAAAAATATCTAATGAACTGATAGCTCAAGATGCAAACTCAGCAATACCTCTATATGATCGTAATGGCTTTCCCAAATTAATTCCACCGCCACCTGATGATGCGGAAGTGTGGGAATGTGATGTAGCGATCATTAGCGGATCTCTAGGAGGAGTAGCTGCTGCTTATCACTCGATGAAAACTGGGGCAACGACATGTTTAATTGAATTAACCCCCATGCTCGGTGGACAAGTGAGTTCTCAAGGAGTCAGTGCGATCGATGAATCCCTACTCATGCGCTATCGTCAGCAGTTTCCTCTTAGTTGGACGCATTTTAAAAATATTATTGCTAGTCAGCCTGCTTTACCCAGAAAATATTCGTACTTAAAACCTGGGAGTGTAGTTGCAGATACTAATAGTTGCTGGGTGGGAAATCTTTGCTTCACTCCCTACTCTGGAGAATTAGCCGCTGAAGAATTTTTGCGTGAGTCACAGCGCTCTGCACCTAAGAGTCGATGGGAAACACAAGTTGCTTTTAAGGGAGCCAGTTTCAACGATAAGGGCGATCGCATTACAGCGATCCATGGCGTGAAAAGAACTCCTCGCGATCCAAATTACTTATCTCAAGGTCGCCTATCTCGCGAACTAAAAAGCTGGTTTAACTGGAACTCTGACGAGACTTTCGATAAAAAAGCAATTCGTTTACAGGCTCCCGCAGGCAAGCAAATGATTGTGATTGACTCCAGCGACACAGGAGAGTTAATTGCATGGGCAAACTTACCCCATCGTCTTGGTGCAGAAGGTTTTAGCACAACGGGTGAAGTCCATGCCGTAGCTGATAATCCTGAATGTACTCAAGCATTTACATTCCCCTTTGTTCTGAAAATTGCTGATGACGGAGGGCGATCACTTAAGGAACTTCGCAAAGTGCAGCCAGGTTATTCGAGGGAAGAACATCGCAAGGACTATGACTTGGGCAGATTTCCTATGTTTGAGCGCAATAGTGTGTTCAACTATCGCCGTATTATTAGCCTAAAACGGGACGATCCCTTTAAGGCAATCCCTGCTAAAGGTGATATGACCGTCGTAAACTGGAATCGTGGTAACGATTGGGGTATTATGAACCCCCCTTTGATTTTGACGGATAAACAAATCCGTGATTCAGGACAACAACAAAATTGGTTAGGCGGCTTGAATACCACAGCCCTCAAGGATGGTGAAAATCACGCATTGCTATTTGCCGAATGGCTGATGGATAAATATGCTTCACCTGAGTTTCCCCTTCGCTTGATGTCGGGACCTGATAGTCCTATGCCCACCCATTCTGGTTTGAGTATGTATCCTTATATTCGCGAAGGTCGGCGCATTTTGGGTCGTCAAGCCTATGGACAAAAAGAATTTTTCATGCGTGAGCAAGATATTCGCCGCGATATGATTGGTGGTCGCAATTTTAGTCCCACTTCAATCGGCTTAACCCATTATGCAATCGATATGCATGGTTGCCGCTATCGCAACTGGGAACCATCGAAATCACCAAGTGCTGCACCTGCTAATGAGGATAAAGTTCGTCCAATTACTCTTCCTTTGGAGAGCTTGATTCCTCAACGCATTGATAATTTATTGATGGGTGGTAAGGCGATCGCAGTTAGTCATATTGTTAATGGCGCAACCCGTATCCATGTTGGCGAATGGGCAGCAGGCTCAGCCGCAGGTGCAACCGCTGCTTGGATTGTCTTACAAGATGATCCATCGTTAACACCTCAAGCAATTCTGGATCGCGGCAAAATTAGTGATTTAAAAACTCATTTGCGATCGCAAGGTTTATTAATTGAATGGTAAATTATCAATGCGGAGCTTTGCGCCGCATTGATATCAAAGATCTTGTGATTTGCTAAAAATAGCCATAAATACCTGCTTAAAAGTTAGTAATACCAGTCCCAAGGCAATTACGGCAAAAATCATCGTTATGCCTGAACCAAGCGCCAATAGGATGGTGCGGACGAGGGTAGACAGACGATTCGCCAGAGTATTGGTAGTTTGCAGAGGTGCAGTTGCTAACTTATGAGCTACCATATTTGTAAATGCGTAGAGCCCAGTGGCTAGCGTGGCAGCGATCGCTGCGCCTGTGAGATTTTTAAATGGTGATGGTGTCTCGTTAGACGGAGATGGGAGTTGAGCTTCTTCAGTCATCTTCTTGAGTCATAATGAAATGTCTGAGACATTTTGCCTATATATGGCAAAATGTCTCAAGTAATTTGTAGATTTTTAGGTTTGTGGAGGTAAATACCAATGTGGTACAACTCCACAAACTACTTAGGAAGGTTATATAAACTAAAGGATAAGTAGCAACGCTGAGCTTTACTACTTATCCTCTAAAATTTGTGACCTAAAATCACAGAAAAATCACCTAAACAGGTAGAAAATTTAATATCTTTGACCAAAAAATGATCTAAGATATCCGCACTCAACACAAAAATGCTAGTCCCACTGGAAACAGTGGGCTTTCTTTTATCATTGCACAAATGTTTGTGTGGTGCGACAACAAATTTAGGTTATTGTTGTATGTTTATTTCTTCTCATGTCTTGCATAGTCATCTTGAAAGCGAATAATGTCATCTTCACCCAAATATTCACCATTTTGTACTTCAATTAGAATTAGCGGAATAATACCTGGATTTTCAAGTCGATGTGCGGTACATTTCGGTACATAGGTCGATTGATTTGTACTGATCATCGTTTCTTTGTCCGCACAGGTCACTTTGGCTGTACCCGATACTACAATCCAATGTTCACTACGATGATGATGCATTTGCAAACTGAGGCGATGACCTGGTTTGACTTCGATTCGCTTAATCTTGTAACCACGCCCCTCCTCCAACGTAGTAAATGATCCCCAAGGTCTCTCTACAGTAATATGGGCTGATTCCCCATGAAGATTGGATAGACTGGCGATCACGGAATGAGCTTCATTTACTGGTGACATAATTGCAACTTAGAAAGCTGAACTGCTCCTAGAATAGCACTAAGCCCAATAATCATAATGAAACAAATCACAGGTTAATTCGTTACTAATTTAGCTTTGATTATTTGCTTATTACTCAAAAATATGTGAACGATGTTGAATTTTGCAACATAATACTTACCAAATTTATACTTACCAAATTTATTAGGTTTATCGGTTAAATTGTTTATGCTTGAATGCCTACGAGTCGGTAATCCTGCACCAGATTTTGAAGCAGATGCAGTCGTCGATCAGGAATTTACCAAAATTAAACTTTCTAGCTACCAAAAGAATAAATATGTTGTTTTATTCTTTTATCCCCTTGACTTTACGTTTGTTTGCCCCACCGAAGTCCTTGCCTTTAGCAATCGCTACGATGACTTTACTAAATTAAATACGGAAGTAATCGGTATTTCTGTTGATAGCAAATATGCTCATCTTGCATGGATTCAAACCCCACTTGCAGATGGTGGTCTGGGCGGTGATATTAAATGTCCCTTAGTATCTGATCTAACTAAGGCGATCGCCACAGCTTTTAATGTGCTTGATCCGTCTACAGGTGTAGCTTTTCGAGGATTGTTTATAATTGACAAAGCAGGAATCGTCCAGCACACAACGATTAATAACTTAGCCTTTGGACGCAGTATTGATGAAACGCTGCGTACCCTGAAAGCAATTCAACATACCCAAATCCATGAAAACGAGGTTTGCCCAGTTGATTGGCAAGAAGGAATGACGGCAATCAAAATTCGATAGTGCTGCAAAGTAATTTTTTTAGTAATTGTGTTGCGGGCGCGAAGCGCCCGCAACACAATTACATTGCATGACTACCCAAAGTTTTTTAATTACAGACTATTGAGATTTTGATTAGTATTGAAATATTTTTTGAGTTTTAAGTAAATGCTTAGTCTAAACTCAAATTTGGAGGTAACAAAGCTAGAAGTTGATACCAAGTTTGATAAAGCAATCATGTATCGTAGCTTTAGAATTAGAAGGTAGTTAAGCTTAAATCATGTCTAGCACTGCCCCGCAGCAAGATTTCTCTAAAAAGCAAAACTTCATACTATTTGCACAGCATGGATGGGCGGATACATACCACGATATCTATTACCTAGCTCAAGCATTAGTAAATGAAGTTTCAAGCACTAATATTCCTATCTATACACCTGATCTAGGTTGGATTAATACTTGGTTAACAATCGCCCCATTAATCGACAAAGTTGAACGAATTGCATTAGAGGCGATCGCCCAATATCCTGATCTCCCCCTACGCATTATTGGTCACTCAATGGGCGGCTTAATCTGGCTCGAAGTTTTAAATCGTCATCAGGAATGGTGGCACAAAGTTCACAGCCTAGTGCTAGTTGGCTCACCCGTCGGCGGCTCTGATTTAGGCAGATTATTCGATCCACTGCGTTTATTTCCGCTAATTGCCCGCGATCTTGGTAAAAATCGTCGCTCGATTGCTGAAGCGATTGCCGTGAAGGTTCCAACTCTATCAATCGTGGGTAATATTGGCAATTATACAGATGGCACAGTACCCATAGGATGTTCGCAATTTAACCATGCTAGTTTGGTCTATCTCAATAATTTGCGCCATCCCACTCTCAAAAATCATCCCAGAGTTGCTACCGCAGTGAGTCAATTTTGGTCAAACCCGACAATTGCCACAGTCCCAATCAATACAGCTTCTCTGTTAATTGCCAAACTAAGAGCGATCGACCTCACCGAAATTGATCATCAAAACTTTGCTGATGCCAAGGTAATCCAAACCTATCCAGATGGTACAAAGCTCTGGACATGGAAAAATTCATTACAGGTGATGCATGTATTTGTCAGCGAAAAAGTAACAAACGCGCAAGGTTCATGTGATCAATGTATTTATAGTGCCTACACAGGATGGAGAGACACTCCCAAATTAGAGAATATACTCCAAACTTTATAAAAATAGGACTTACGCAAACCGAAGGAATTTCTTAGGATTGAGGTAGATGTGGTGCGGGCTTTGCCCGCACCACATCTACCCAATGCGTAAGTCCTAAAAAATTTAAAATAAAAATATGTGTTGTTCCGCGCCCCCATCCCTACCAAAATTATAGTGTTTACCAGTCTGGTGAAGTACAGGTTGGTTTCCCCGCCAAAGTCGGGGAAACCAACCTATGTACCTCGCTTGCTTGAAAAATGCTATATTAGAGGATTAGACTTTTAACTGCTTCTTTTATATTTTCTTGTTTGATTAAAGATTCACCAACCAATACAGCACTTGCACCACAATTTTTTACAAAATCTAAATCTTGACGGGTATAAATACCAGATTCGCTTACCCAGAGATATTTATTTCTAGTGTCTGGATCTAATCTATCCATTAAAACTTTGGTCTGCTCAAGTTCAACAACGAAATTTTCTAAATTGCGATTGTTAATCCCGATTAAGCGCACATCAGGAATTTGTAAAACCCGATCTAATTCCTCTTGAGTATGAACTTCAACTAAAGCCGCCATCCCTAACTGATGAATTAAG
>Ga0209972_10000513_pt1 | contig 38069 bp, 40 predicted proteins | sample NOAtaG_7_FD_187302 | JGI IMG/M metagenome (GOLD analysis project Ga0209972, IMG submission 187302) | Freshwater lake microbial communities from Lake Erie, under a cyanobacterial bloom - NOAA_Erie_Diel1S_2200h metaG (SPAdes) (version 2) | ecosystem: Environmental > Aquatic > Freshwater > Lake ...
ACAACAAACTTAAGAACATCATACAGTAGATATCTAAATCCAACCCAAATCTCAAAAATAAACAGCCTAATAAATGTCCATTAAAGACTATCGTCTAAAAACCAGCCTAATAAATGTCCATTACTCCGAATTTGTCTAATTTCATCTGCCTCTAGTGAACAGTTGACCCACTCACCATCCATTTTGGCATTATACTTTTTGTAGAAATTGATAGCAGGTTCGTTCCACTCCAACACTTGCCACATCATCCCAGTACATTTCTCTTTCAATGAGTGATCTAAGGTTCTTTCAAATAATAGCTTGCCAATCCCTTGTCCCCTCCTCTTCTCGGTCACTACTATATCTTCTAAATACAACCGTCTGCCTTTCCATGTAGAGTATCTGTAGTAGTAGAGAGACACGCCTACTACTTCTTGATCTACTTCTGCAACAAAAAAACCGAAGATCGGATTTCTCCCAAAACCGTCCTCCTTCATGGCTTGGACGGTGTTCGATACTTCACCCAAAGCGCGCTCGTAGGTTGCCAGTTCTTTCACTAACTCCAATACTCTTGGTAAGTCTCCTTCTATACCTTCTCGAATGTGTGCCATACGCAAATAAAAAAGGCCTCCTAGTTACAGGAAGCCTTTCTAAATTAATTCTTCTAGACTAATACTCCCAAAGATTATGCTCCTTCTCCATCATTTTCATTTCCTCTTCCCAGCGCGCAAATACGGATTCACCATAAGACCTATTGTTGTTTTCGTAAATCCTTGAGATTGTTAAGTCATCGGGATTCTCAACTTTGGATATAATACCGTGAAAAAGGCGAAGTTTAAATGCATCTACAAAACTTAGTTTTATAGAAGGATTATATCTATTTACAAAGGTAACCTCTTGCCGAGTTTTCATCTTACGTTCATGGTAAAGACGATCAACCAAACCAGCAAATTCTTTGAAGTTAACCAATGCTTTAGGGAACTCGTTATCATAAAGCACGAATCCAACGATATCGTAGACGAGTTTTGACCTTCTCTTGTCAAAAATGACATCCTCGATAAGCTGTATCGAAGTAATATCATCTGTAGTATAAAATGGCTTCGCTTCGTCACCCTGATTATAAAAAGAAGAACCTTTAAATGGAGTTTCAAGTTCTTTCAAATCTTGCAGAGCTGTGTACTGTCTGCCCTCGAAGGAGACAACACTGTTCTTATCGTAGTTCTTTTTCTCATCAAACGGAGAAACCGTAGCAGGAATCTTTTTTACACGGCTATCCCAACGCCATAGAGGATCTTCTCCCGGTTTGTGTTTTCCGCTAACATCTTGAGAAACGTCATATACCCTGCCTTTAAAAACAAACTGCATACCAGCGGTGTATGTCCCTCTCGAATCAAAATTTGCGACACCCTGAATTCCTTGTTTCCCAAGGACATCAGCCGCTGGAACTGGGTTAGTAAAATCTAAATCAGCAGGATCATAAGCTTTTAATGAATCCGATTTAAGTGTTCGCAATAAAAATGACAACAATCCCTTCTTTTTCTCTTCTGGTACTAAAGCAGCATTTTGCTTCTCTTTCAAATTGATATCCCTCCAAACCCTAAAACGATACAACTGTTCGTAGTACGGTATTTTCTCAACACCGTTTACATTATAAATTGTATCTACTTGACTATTTGCAAAAAAACTAACGAGCAAACACAAATAAAAGAGAAGAAATTTCATATTAGTTTTAGTTAGATCATCTATCAACGCGCGACTGTAATCGGTAGCCCACCAAACTTGAAGTTAACGGGTTTGTCATTTTTATCTGTTGGATCGTATGTTGACCTTACCACTTCCATAGTTCTAATTACACACCTATCTCCTGCTCTGGCCCCGATATCGCTTAGCGAAAATTGATCCCCAGTTACTTGCCTCGTACCATTCGGGGTATCAATAGTCATCTTTAATACGCGATAAAGAGCATCAGCCTTGTTTGTTTGTTTAAACTGTTCGTCAACATTTAACTCGATCTTAACCCGTCCACTTGCTGGAATACCCTTATCAGGAGGAAGTTGTCCATTATATAGAACTTGTGGGCTTGGTGGCGGTACAGGCTTCGTTGTAAAAACTTCCTTTCCAATTGGGACGCCACCAAGTGAAATCGAAACGTTCATCTTAGTTTTAATTGGCAAAAAAACAAATTTTCCACCAGGCAGAGGTGTAATCGTCCCCTCGTCCGCTGGACAAGTCAATCTTACATCTGAAATATCCGACAACCCAGGCACAGTCAATGACTTCTCATTGCCGCACTCCAGATATATCGTGCTTGATATCAGTGATTCGAATTTAGGAGATGGCCTCTGTACTTTAAATGAAAAAACGGCCTCATCCAGCTCGTAGGAATCGCTTACCTTTATTTTCGCTTTAAACTTTTTCTCCCCTATTCCATTGGCATCATATTGACCTCCATCTGGAGATGCCTTTATTTTAATTTTTCCCATTTTGATGCCCGTTTTCGGATCAGCCATCACATTCACGGGAGAACCATTCAAAAACATCTCAGGAGTAATCTTAGAAGACGCAGAAGCAATAAAAAGATCTGCCACATAATCGGTAGTAGCCAATACAGTATTGCTCTCAGCTCTGATCATCGCCACATTCACGTCCGACTTAATTTGAACGCTCCCTGCCTTTTCATTAAGTGCATCGAGCGCTTTGGATTCGTATTCTAAAATTTCAGTTTGCATTTGACTAACCGAAGCAATAGCGGCCATTGTAGGCACTCCTACAAAGGAGAAATTCAAAAAAGTTTTTTCGTTTTCGATACTTCCTTTGGGTTTGCCCTTCTTTTCTTCTTGTTGCTTTTTAGATAAGAACAAGTCGTCATAATCCTCTTCCCTCTTCGTCAGCGGTTCAAACTCCACACCCGTAATAGTCTTCAATTGACCGACAAAATCTCTTAACGTTTTTTCATACATCTGCCCCACCTTATCCTTGTTACTCTCATTCATTAAATCATCTGCCAGATTATTATTTAGGACAAGCTCCTCTCCTTCTAAAGGCTCCTCTCCGTCCAACTTCATTTTCGTTTTCACCTCGTCCAACACTTTGATTGTTGCATCAGTGAGTTTGCGCACTTCTTGGGCCTTTTGTTGTGCTTCCTTTACTATGGGTTTATCACTTGCCACGTCCAAAATAGACGCGAGTTTTGCTTCATTTTTCCCTTTGTTTTCGTCAACAAACTCAACAAGTGTTTTGTCAACAATGGCAAATTTTTGGAGTACGGGCACACTCACGTTCAGCGCCAATAGCGCTGTGAGTACCAAGTACATCATTCCAATCATCTTTTGCCTGGGTGTTTCGTTACCACCTGCCATGATTACTTGCGTTTAGTTATGGATAAAATTATTTCTACTGTCATGATTAATTAGTGCCCTTCATGGCTGTGAGCATGCTGCCATACACCTTATTCAGAGCAGTTAGGTTATTGGTTAGGTTGCCTAATTCTGATGTAAACTTGGCTGTGTTATCTCCCACTTTAGAAAGACCTTGCATTGCTCCTGTTAAGCTCTCGTAAAACTTATTCATATTCTTAACATGCGAATCAGCATCTTTCAACTCCATTTCATAAATGGTGTTGAGAGCGGCCAGATTCTTAGTTACGGATTGAACCTGCTTATGATACTCGCTGGTGTCTTTTGATGCATCTGCCATGGCGCCTACAGCTTTCATCGCTGTGCCATACGACTTATTCATTTCCGTAAGAGAAGCAGAAGCTGCCTGCACATTTTTTGCATAATCATTGGTAGCCACTGCTGCGTTCGACAAATTGCTCATTTGCGATGCGGATGTAGCTAAATTAGTAAGCCCCTTTCCTAAATTGTCAAGTAAATTTTGATCCACCTTGGCAGTCTTCAACATTTCATCAATTTTCAATAAAGGAGAATCACCTGCCGCTGGCCGGTTGCTGATCCGAGTAGGCTGACTGACGGTTCCTTCAAAATCTTCAGCCAATTCTGGATAAACTTTAGACCAATCCAACTCAGCATGTTTAGGCTCAAAAGCAGACAAGAAAAAGATGATTGCTTCTGTGGTTAAACCAAGTACCAGCATTTCATCCGCACCGGGCCAGTGCCTAATTTTAAACATTGCACCAACGATAACGACAGCAGCCCCAATGCCGTATATCTTAGGCATGATGGTTGCGAAAAATAAATTAACGAATCCGCCTTTTTTCTTTGCCATGGTTCTTTGAGATTTAGGTTAGTCTGAGTTTTTTATAAATATAGTAGTAGTTTTCAATTATTGAAATTCTGCACCGGATGACCGGCCTAAACTTGTCATGGCGCAACGGAACCCGATATAGGCTCTCGTGGAGTCTTTGTATTCATAGGTTCTAGTGCCGGTCTCCAAAAAGTAGGCTATGTCTTTCCATGAACCGCCACGAACAACTTTTCTGGCGTTGTATTTTTCTTTGGAATTGCCGTCTTTGTCATATGCATTTTTATCAATAAACTGAGGATTCAAATCCCATACTGTCGGAACCGAAGCCGGATTGAAGTCATCTAAACACCATTCTGCCGCATTGCCCGACATGTCGAACAAGCCATAGTCATTCGGAAAATAAGCTTGAACTGGAGAAGTATAGGCAAACCCATCATCAAAATAATTACCCCTTCCCGGCTTGAAGTTAGCTAACATACAACCTTTTGAGTTTCTAATATACGGGTTACCCCAAGGATACTTGTTCATATCTCTTCCCCCACGGGCAGCATATTCCCACTCTGCCTCAGAGGGGAGGCGGAACATTGGCGATTTTGGAAGGCCAGTGCTAAAGCTCTTTTTATCTTTTACATTCTCGTCTTCTCTCCAACTATTCAAAAAGTGAGTTCTCCACTTACCGAAAAAAACAGCCGCTTCCCAACTTATACCAACTACAGGGTATTCTTGATAGCCTGGATATGACCAATAATTAGCCACCAACGGGTCTGACATATGGTGTGTAAAGTCCTTTCTCCAGACGGTGGTATCGGGATATATGAATAATGTGTTAAAAGCCTTGTTAGGGTACTTTGTGTTTACTTCTGCGTAAAAATCCAACAACTCTTTACTTGTGGCCTGATCGGGGCCGGTTAATCCAACTTTAAGTTTATTCATAAAAAAGTTGTACTCATCGTTGGTAATCTCCGTGTCATCCATAAAAAAACCTCCAATGGTGATCTGCTTGTTGAAGTTCATTTGTGTGGATGCGGGGTCTTCGTCCGCTTGCCCCATATGGAAAGTGCCGGCAGGTATAGGCACCATTCCATACGGAATAGTCTGCGCGTAGCGATATTGCTTTTCAACTTTGGATTGCTCGATCAATTCTCCCGTTTCACGATTTCCCTTTCCTCCAATACCTAAGAGACCGCAACTTCCAGCCATAGAAGTTACCGACAAGATTAAAGCATAATACAGAAATTTCTCAGCGCCAATTTTCTTCATAGGTTAATAGTTAATACGGCCTTCCAGCTAGTTTTTATAAGTTTTGCTAACGAACGGAGGCGAAAGTTATTCTTTTTCAGCCTTTCCAAAGCTCCAAATTCAACAAATTATTAAAAAAACCAAAATTATTTCCGTCTTAATGCCTGTAACGCGGGGTTCTCACCACCTTTTTTCCGCTTCCTGCATTGACCGGTAACTCATAGCTCAACATCAATTCATGTGATGTTGGCTGCTTAGCTGCCTGATCTTGTATAATATAGTCTAGCCCGTAGCCTATTTTCAAAGACTTATCTTTCAGCAAGCTATATCCTAACATTAATATAGCGGCCTCTGAAGATCTGAATGACAATCCACCCCACATCGTATCCTTAAAATAAGCGATTCCGCCTAAGTTTACTGTAGATTTAGTAAAATCGGTTTGAATGATCGTCATTAATTGGAACTTTAGATCGAAGTTGACTTCATAAAAATAGCCCCCTGTTATATACATGTGGGTCTGCAAAGAGTTGCGCTGACTCAAGCCAAAGTCAAATGTTGACTTGAGTAAATGGTTAAAACTTACACCTGCGTAATACTTTTCTTTCCGCCAGTAAACACCAAGAGCAAGGTCGGGTCTTACCTGGGATAATGAGCCTCTTTTATCTCCCAACAACGGGTCATTCGGGTCAATAAATCGGTACTGATCGAAATTGATCGTCTGAGAATACATCCCCGCCCGTACTCCAATACTTAACTTACTATTCTTGATTCCCAAATGGTAGGCGTAGGATGCTTGAGCTTCTAAATTGTTTTGTGGGCCCAACTGGTCATTAACGATATAAGCCCCAAATCCACTGTTTAATTTAAATACCGGGGCAGTGATGGAAATGATTTGAGTAGTAGGGGCTCCACCTCCACCAACTGTGGGTGAATATCCAAGCCATTGACTTCGGTGTATGGCAGTTAGTTTGGTAATGCCTTCAACCCCTGCAAAACCAGGGTTATAGTAAAGCGTGTTAAACATGTAATGGGTAAATTGAGGATCTTGCTGCGCAAAAGAGCTGCGCAGCGCCATCGATACCACAACACTTAGAAGAAATAGTTTTCTCACTCTTTTTTCAAAAATAGACTTAAAGATAAATGAAATAAATGCAAACAGACAACTTCATGTAATTAAAGTGTAATAAAATGTACTCCGCACTAAAAACGTAATAGCGAAGCGTTTATTTAATCCCGTTCGCTCTTTTAATATAAAGTTCTAGTGCGCCAGTCATCGATGGGGCATTTGGTAGTGGCGCCTCGATATCTAAAAACAAGCCTGCATCTTTCACGGCTTTAGCAGTAGTTGGTCCAAAAGCCGCTAAACGAGTGTTGTTTTGTTTGAAATCCGGGAAGTTGACAAAAAGGGAATTAATACCGGAAGGGCTGAAGAAGGCCAGGATATCATAATAAACATTCTTCAAGTCATTCAAGTTGGCTGCCACCGTATGATTAATTATAGCTTCTGTAAACGTATAGCCATTTTGTTTAAGGAAATCCGGAATATCGCTCTTGCGGATGTCTGAGCAAGGGAAGAGAAATTTTTCGTTTTTGTGCTTCTTGATGATCTCTAAAAGATCCTTGGTATCCTTCAATCCGGAAAATATTTTACGCTTTCTAATGACGATATACTTTTGAAGATAATTGGAAGTCTGGTCTGAGATGCAGAAGTACTTCATATCTGCAGGCATTTCCAGTTTCAGCTCCTGGCAAAGTGCAAAAAAATGATCAACCGCATTTCTACTGGTGAAAATTATGGCAGTGTGGAGAAGGATATCAACTTTTTGCTTTCTAAACTCTTTAGCGGGTTCCGGTTCGACCTGGATAAAAGGTCTAAAGTCGATCTTTAGATTGTACTTTTCAGCTAGTTTGAGGTAAGGTGAGTTTACATCAGTAGGAGCTTCCTGTGTGACCAAGATGCTTTTTACTTTTCGCATCCTGTCAGTAGCAGTTTCTGTCATATCAGCACGTATCGGGTTGACCTTTAATAGAAAAATACCTTAATCAAAACCACTAAGGGCATAATTTCGGATGCGCAAAGGTATGAAAATAAATGAAAAAAGTGGTAGGGCATTCGCGCCACCAACTTGAAATACATAACCACCACACCCATACTAAAAATGATTGAGAGAATGGTGATCAAGTGAAAGAAGTATCTCTGATCCCTCACATTTGCCACAAAATAAACGATTGTTATGAGTGTCAAAAATGACATGGCAATCAGTACAACCCTGACGAAGTTGAAAAATTGTATTCGTACGATATCCCGAAATCCAAACAGGCTAGTCAATATCACGAGCCAAATTAATTTGAGGATCAGCAAGCCAAATATCATCGCAGATAGGAATATCCATTGCTGAAATCCTTGCATTGTCGATCGAACTGTAAACTGAGAGGCGATCAAAACCTGGTCGCCCATTGAATGAAATGAAACCAGTAAGATCAGCGCCAAAAACAGGCTACAAAACAAATAGACAAGTAGATTTACACTAGAAGCAATGCGGAGTGCAAGGGTGCTTTCATCGCGATCTTGAAAAGAAAACAATTTGTTTACATCAAGGTAATCAAAAGTTAACGTAGGATTGGTTTGTAGCAAAAGTGTAAAGCCCAACATAAGTAACAAAGAAGCTAAGATGGCGAAGTCTAAAAAATAGTTACCCTTCCGTAATCCAATTGTATCGTCTGATAATAGCTGACTCTTCTTTTCTAATTCTGCATCAAGATGATGGGCGCCAAAGGAGGAAAACAATCCGATAAACAATTTATTTGAATAGATATTAGCAAGACTATCGACAGAAAGTTTCACTTCCCCTGTCGATCGAACCACTAGTTTAGAGTTAATGAAAATGGCGTAGGCATGCCGACCCTTCACCCGCAGAAAGTTTCCTCTTTCTTTCCCATCGATCCAGAAAAACACAGAGTTAGCCGATGCCGTTGGGGCTTTCACAAATTTGCCCTCCCGGTTGATTAACCAACTATCTTTAAGATTCTCTTTCTGCAATGCAGATTGTGCAAAAACGCTCCAGGGAAATAAACAAAGGCAAAGAACAAGACGCATAGTCGCAGACATCGCTCAAAAGTATTAGAATTGACAGAGTTAACCGAACGCTTGCTTTGATTCACCAAAAAAAACCGGGGTTGGGGTTTATTTTAGAAATTGAGTGCCTGTAAAAAGTTTACTTTAGCGCAGAAATTATTAGTTAAATGAAACTCACCTTTGATCGCACGAGCGCCTACGATTATGCTAAAAGGATTTTTCCTAGTCGTTTGAAGGACTAATGGCCGGCCTCTATATTCATATCCCATTTTGTAAACAAGCTTGTCATTATTGCGATTTCCATTTTTCTACCAACCAAGACTATCGTACGAAAATGTGCGAAGCCATCGCTACAGAAATTGAATTGCAAGCAAATTACCTAAATGACGAATTGATCGAAACCATCTATTGGGGCGGAGGTACGCCTTCTTTATTAAGTGCCAGTGAGTTGGCAATTATTTTTAACGCTATTCATAAACATTTCAGCATCCACGAAAAAACAGAAGTAACACTTGAAGCCAACCCGGATGACTTGACAAAGGAAAAGTTAAAAGAACTTCATGCGGCCACCGTAAACCGTCTAAGTATTGGTATCCAATCATTTGACGATGCTACGTTGCAATTTTTTAATCGCGCTCATTCCCGCCATGAGGCACTCCGATGCGTGGCTGATGCCCGTGATGTGGGATTTGCCAATCTTAGCCTGGATCTAATTTACTCCGTCCCGGGACGCGCCATCACAGTCTGGGAGAGCGACCTGATTCAACTTACGAATTTGGAACCTGAGCATGTGTCGGCTTATTCGCTGACTATTGAAGACAAGACTGTTTTTGGCAAATGGCAAAAACAAGGAAAAATAAATCCGATCATTGAGGCTAAATCTGTCTCTGACTTTGAGCTTCTCACCGAGCACCTGGGTAACGATGGTTATGAGCACTATGAAATTTCAAACTTCAGCAAACCAGGCTTTGTTTCGAAACATAATAGCAATTATTGGAGGCAACAAAATTACCTGGGGGTTGGGCCCAGTGCACACTCCTATAACGGAGAGAGCCGGCAGTTTAACGTGAGCAACAATCATCACTATTTAAAGGCGCTTGGCGATGGCGAAGTGCCCTTTGAACGAGAAGTCCTGACCAGGGAAAACAAGATTAATGAATACATCTTCACGTCCCTTCGGACGATTTGGGGCTGCAACTTGACGCATTTGAAATCTAGCTACGACTACTCGCTGGAGAATTCTCCCGCCCTCCATAAAACAATTGACCTGCGCCTTGCCATAGTGAAGGACCACGTGGTGACCCTAACACCAAAAGGAATGTTGTTAGCCGATCAGATCGCAATCGATCTTTTCGCTTAATGCGAAAAAAAAGAAATCGAAATCAAAATAGATTCGCTAATTTTCTGCCATGACAGTAGAGGAGAAGCGGGTATTTATGCTGTTGAAGGCAGTGATCTATCATTACCACGGGTTGGATGAGCTCGAGCGTATTGATTTGGATGAAACGGCCGAAAGAATGGAAGCAACTGACGAACTAAAATGGGGGCTTGACTTTATCGCTAAAGATTATCTTACCTCTTTTGATCGTGCCAGAATTTACCTGAACGAAATCATTGGAGACTATACCAAAGAAAAGCGGGTTGAACTTATCAACATGGTGTGGCAAGCCAACAACCTGAAAGGATACGTGACGGAGATGGAAGCTACGGCCATGTTAAAACTGGCTAAAGACTGGAGTGTAGAAAAAGAGTTGATCGAGTTGGTTTTGAAGTGAAGAATTAACTCGTGGTTGTGTTGATTCGTCTTCGCAAAAACTAAAGTGACATCATATCCTTGAACTTAGCAGCTTGTCTTCTGCTCACCTCCACTTTGTCGCCACCACGAAGCTTCACCATCAAGCCTCCATTAAACCAAGGTTCAATTCCCTCGACCCAACTTAAATTGACAATGTGTTTTCGGCTAGCCCGAAAAAAGGCACGTTCATCTAGTTTCTCATCCAGCGCATTTAATGACTTGTGAATCATCGGGCGGTTGGTATCAAAGTAAACCTTGATGTAGTTACCATCTGATTCAAACATTCGCACATTGGCGAGCGTCACAAACCAACAACGCTCTCCATCCTTTACGAACACCTGATCTTCTAGTCCTAGCTTTTTTTCTCCACTCCGACCCGCCTTAACTCTTTCTTTTTCCATCACCTTGTGTACCGCTTCGCTCAACCGTTCAGCGACAATTGGCTTCAACAGGTAATCTAAGGCATTGACTTCAAATGCCTTGATGGCATGTTGGTCGTAGGCGGTGGTGAACACAACCATGGGAGCCGAATCCAAAGACTCTAGCAACTGAAACCCGGTGCGACCTGGCATTTGAATATCAAGGAATAGAAGATCCGGATTCAACTCTTCTACTAGCTTCTCAGCCTCATCTGCATTCATCGCCTCGCCCACAATTTCAATGGAGGGGTGTGCTTCCAATAAAGTAGTCAGCTCTTTGCGCGCCAGGCGCTCATCATCAATTATCAGTGCCTTCATTATTTCGGAGTTCGTAAATGTGGAATAATTAATTCAGTTAACACAAAATTATCCTTTTCATTGGTGATTTCGAAGCGGGCAGCATCTCCATATAATAGCTTCAATCGTTGTGCGGTATTTGCCAACCCGAGGCCAGGGCTGCTCTCAATACTATTATTATAGTGACCACTGCTTCGAATGAGTATTTTCAGTTCGTCTTCTTGGAGCTGTGTTGAAAGTTGTATCAGCCCGCCCTTCGTAAGTTTTGAAATTCCATGCTTCACGCCATTTTCGACAAGTGTTTGTATCATCAACGGAGGAACCAAAAAATCGTTGGAACCATCGGCAATCTGATACTCTACTTGCAGCCGCTCTTCGAAGCGAATGCTTTCTAACCCGAGGTAGTCTTTCACCATCTTGAGCTCATCCTCAAATCGGGTAAGTCCTTTGTCGCGCGAAAGAGAGTTTCTCAGAATATTGGAAAGTTGATTGATGGCTAGCTTTGACTTCTCGGGGTTTTCGTCCACCAATGCCCGAATGCTATTTAGTGCATTAAAAATAAAGTGGGGATTAAGCTGTGCCTTTAAATTATTCAATTCAATCTCTTTCACTGATGCTTCGTACTTGAGCGAAGTGTTGTAACGCTCTACGTAAGTGTAAATGAAATAAAGTGTTGCCCAGAGGAAAAAAATGATGGCGTAAAAAAACGTGCCGCTGAGAAACGTAAAAGGATCGAAAACAACCTCTTTCTTGAACATACCCAAGGCAATAGAAACCGGAACTCGCAGGAAGTACATGGCAATACCTAGCAAAAATACCGATAGCAAAACGCGCGGAATCAATCGAGAGAAGCCGAGGCTCAACCACTTCCAATTAATAATGATGTTTCGAAAGAGGTGAGAAACCCCCAAACAGAACAATGACTCATACAATAGGAAAATAACTCGCTGGTTTTGAACACCCTCCTTGCCTGAGGCCAAGATTGCCGCTACGATCTGAAGTCCGGCAAAAAGAGCCCAACCACTGAGTTGCATTATCCAATACCAACGCTGTTTGTTGATGACCATGGAAAACAAAAGTAGAAATAGGAACGGGTGAAAAGAAGGGCTGTTATATTAGCGATAATCAACAAGTTATTAGATTTGTAAATCTATGAACTTTATCAAAGCCTCAATACTTATCTTATCGCTAACAAAAAGTTTTGGGCTTTTAGGACAATCATGTCCATTAAAAATCCAATTGGTTAAAGATACCGTTGCTTGTCGTTTTGAATTTCCTCCTCCAAGGGGTAGTTCGTTACCAAAACAATTCAATGTTACCCTGCAAGTCATTGCCGGCACTCCGGTCTCAATTAATTGGTCAAATGGAGCCACTGGGTCCGTATTGAAGCCAGATTCGACAGGCACTTTCGAGGCCATAGTCACTGATATTAGTGGATGCAAGGCGTCAGCAAAAGTCTTAGTCAGGGAATATGGCAATCCTAATTCCAGTAATTCAGATTTTCAATTTAATGGCGCTTGTCTAGGCGATACCACTGAGTTTGTTGGCACAACTACTTCAACAATTGACAGGTACCAATGGACATTTGGAGATGGGTCAGGGAGCACTTTCTCAAAGCCAAAAAAATACTATTCAACTGCTGGAACTTACTCAGTTTTATTGCGGCTGACGAACAGATGTGGTTTAGATAACAGCATCGTTAAGGAAGTGAAAATAAATCCTCCACCACCAAAGCCTACCATACCACCGGCTGTTTCTTTGTGCAGCGCCATTGTACTAGATGCAAATAGTGGCAACATATCCCAGATTGTAAGTTATTTATGGTCTACTGGATCGACTACCAAAACCATAGTGGTTTCTGAACCCTCCATTATTTCAGTTAAAAATATGGATCTAAACGGTTGCACATCAACCGCGACTTCTCTTGTTGTAGAAAATCGACCTATAGTAGATTTGGGACCAAGTGTTTCAATTTGTCAATATTCTAGCCAGCCTTCATTAAATGCGTTCAATGCAGGAGCTAATTTTGCATGGAAGTTAAATGGTATACTGAACGTAAACAATTTTTCGACCCAAACAATTGACACAACTGTACCTGGCATTTTTGTTTACTCCGTAACCGTAACCGATCCGATCACTCTTTGCTTTCGGCAAGCGGAAAAGCAAATTACGGTTGTCTCAGCACCGACAACAGCCCTTGTTCCAAGCGCAGGTTCGATTTGCACGGATGTTGTAATACTTGACGCAAATCCAACGAACGAAGCCAATTTATCCTATGGGTGGTCTACAGGTGAGACGACAAAGACGATACAAGTTTCAACGGCTTCTTCTATCTCCGTAGTAAAAACTAACACAATTACTGGTTGCAGTTCTTCGGCCTCGATCGCTATAAGTGATTCCCGACCAAAGGTTACCCTTGGAAGCGCCCAAACGATTTGTCAGTTTTCAAGTGCTTTTTTGAATGCGCAAAATGCAGGATTACGATTTGAATGGAAAGTGAATGGTTTACCTATTGGCAACACTTCAAACATCCAACCCATAAATAGTTCAAGTACAGGCAATTTTGATTATTCAGTAAAAGTAACCGACCCCACAACTAACTGCTCTCAAGTCGCTGGTGCTGTCATAACGATTCTTCAGTCACCAGAGAAACCAATCATTACATTACAAGGGCATTCAATCTTACGGTCATCCAATAGTATTGGAAATCAATGGTTCAAAAACGGAAACCTCCTTTCAGGTGAGACAAATCAAAATTTGGTGGTGACCGAATCAGGAAATTATTTTGTGCAGACAAGGTTAAACAATTGTCTGAGCACTTCTGAAAATTTCGTTTTCACAATTACCGGTTTGGAAAATCCGACCGTTAAGTCGATAGAATTTAGTGTCTTTCCGAATCCAGTTAATGATTGGCTTCGGGTAGAATTTGATTCTGGCAATACCTTTACAATTTCGGTTTGCGACCTTTCTGGAAGAGTGCTATTGCGCAGGAAGATTCAGACAGGCAGTTTTATCCAATTAGAAGATATTGCCGATGGGATATACTTGATCAAATTGGAAGACAGTTCTCGTGTCTACTCAACGAGATTCGTTAAGAGATAGATCACTTCAATTCCGCCTTCAAGAACCTGCCCGTATAGCTAGCCGGAATTTTAGAAACTTCTTCGGGTGTGCCTTTTGTGGCTTTGTGACAATGTTAAAATAGAAGGATTTATTGTGAACAAGTTCACCCTGCTGGACTAAATCCTTATTTTTGATAAGTGTAATGGTCGCTGCCTTTAATGACTCCTATTAGCAAAGACTTAATTTTTTTCAAGACTAGCGTTAGTTACGTTGATGGAATTAGACGAGTTTAGTACATTTTTTCAACAGCATTATCCAACTCTTTGCGCCCGTATTAACCTATTGGTCCAACAATCTGATCTCGCTGAAGACTTAGTGCAGGATGCGTTTGTGAAATTTTGGGAAGTGAAACCTGTATTGCTAAACAAAAATGCCGCCCCCGGCTATGTTGCGAAAATGGCCGTCAACAATGCGCTCGCGCACCTTCGCACAAAGCGGCAACAAGAAAAAAAAATGAAAGACCTTGTGGCTGGTCAATCCATGGCTAGCAACCCAACCGAAGAGGGAATTAATTACAATGAATCTGAAAAGAAATTGTTGGATGCGTTACAGAGCCTTCCACCAGCTTGCCGCGAAATATTTATCCTCAGTCGCTATGAGCAGATGAGCTACAAGGAAATTGCGAACCAACTTGATCTGTCCATCAGGACGGTAGAAAACCAACTCCTCAAAGCTTTAAAAATCATGCGCGAGTCCTTACTCGCTTTAGCTACGTATTATTTCTTCTAAAAATTTCTCTTCCGCGCATAGGGGTGATGCCCGTATTCTGCATCATCATCTAAACACTATTTTTAATCACAATGACCGAAGAGGAAGTTTGGGAACTAATGGTAAAAAGCCATCAGCTCTCCATAGCTGAGCATGAATCTGAAAGATTGGATGCGTGGATCCGCGAAAATCAAGCTAATCGTCTTTTAGCCGATGGAATGGCAAAACTATTGAGCCAGACCGATATTCATCAAGAGCCATCTAACTACAACGCTAAAATTGCATGGGCCAAAGTAGAAGGACGAGTTACCGCTAACTCAAAAGTAAGGCACTTCACCCCTACCTTATTCCGTTGGGCAGCAGCCATTATGATCATTGGACTAATAAGCGTTGCTTATTGGCAGCTTGGAGAGCTATCGCTAGCGAAGAAGAAAATTACGGTAAGCACCAAAAGTGGTGAGTCAAAAAAAATAGTACTGGGCGATAGCACTCAACTATGGCTAAACGAAAACTCCATTTTAACCTATTCTAGGGAATTTGATGACGATACTGTTCGATTGGTTCAGTTGAATGGCGAGGCATTTTTGGAGGTAGCACATGATCAGGAAAAGCCATTTATAGTAAGTGGAAAAAATTACGAAACTCGGGTGCTGGGTACGTCTTTTAATGTTCAACTATCGGAAAAGGAAAACAGCGTAGTGGTAGTTACTGGCAAAGTTCGGTTTTCTCACAAGAAAAATGTGGAAATTGGTTCATCCGTTGTAATCGAAAAAGGTTTTCAAGCCACTGCAAATCAAGATCATGAACTAACGTTGAGCCCAACAACTAACCAGAATAAACTGGCATGGCATACGCGTACACTAGAATTTAGAAATCAAAAAATAACCGATGTAATAACAGAACTATCATCTTACTATCGTGTAGTTATTCAAATAAAGGTAGATAAACCTCAAGATTACCTATTCACAGGCACGATCCATCAGGCATCGGCAGAAACGGCACTCGAAACCATCTGCTACTCGCTTCACCTCCGCTGGAAGAAAACAACCCGAGGGTATTTAATTTTTAACGAATAATCCCATTCAAACTGGCCTTTTTTATGAAAAAAATAAAAACGAAATTGATTTGTTTTGCCGTTTTCTTCCAACTCATTTCAGGGACAGAATCAATAGCTCAATCTACGGATCGGCATTCGTTCAATTACAATTCCGTCCGTTTTGAAGATGCTCTATTCACTTTGACTAAGATTTATGGCGTAAAGTTTTCGTATGGAAGCAAAGAAGTGCCGACTGATCGATTGATCGTTCTGCAAGCTAACGACAAAACACTAACGGAAGTATTGGCAAAAATTCTTCCTCCGCTGCACGTCAAATACAAATGGATTGGCAATGGTATTACACTAACCTCTATTCCCCTCCGCCAAAGCATTCGAGGCAGAGTGATGGATCAAGATTCGGGCGAACCACTTGAAGGGGTTAATGTGGTGATTCAGGAAAATGACTCCCTCATCGGGAGCACCACCGATGCGCAAGGTTATTTCCATTTGGCAAACGTAATCGTAGGCAGGCATACCATTAAGGCAACGTACTTGGGTTACGAAAATTCACAAGTAGCCGATGTGTTGGTTTACACCGGCAAGGAACCTATGATTTCCATCGGCATGAAAGAATCATCTACTAATTTGCAAGAAATTATTATACGTCCTAATCAATCGAATGGCCAGCCTGTCAATTCATTTTCGCTTTCGGGTGGGCGTTCCATTTCAGTAGAAGAAACAAAAAGATTTGCTTCTAACTTTAACGATGTAGCTCGCATGATCACCGCCTACCCGGGCATCACTTCCACCAGCGATTTTAATAACAGTATTTCCATTCGCGGCAATTCACCCAACAGTTTGCAATGGCGATTGGAGGGTATAGAAATTCCAAGCCCAAATCATTTTGCGTCTTTCGGTGGCTCAGGCGGAGCAGTAAGTATGCTCAGTATTAATTTGCTCGATAATTCTGACTTTTACGCTGGAGCTTTTGCTGCAGAATATGGCAATGCCCTTTCGGGTATTATGGATATGAAACTGCGAAAAGGCAATCAACAAAAAAGTGAAAAATCTTTTCAGCTAAGCTTTTTGGGTATTGATGCAGCGGCTGAAGGCCCTTTTAAGAAAGGAAAAAAAGCATCTTACTTAGCGAACTACCGCTATTCTACCGCAGGTGTTTTGGCTGGCCTGGGTGTGTTGCCAAAGGGTGCTGCCCCTACTTATCAAGATCTATCTTTTAATCTATCGTTTCCGCTCTCTTCTGGCGCGCTCAACGTTTGGAGTGTAATGGGAGATGGTATCTTCAACGAAAGCGTTTCTTTTGGGGGTCAAAACAATTTGACGACCAGCTGCGTGATTGGGGGTGTTACTTTTGTTAAGAACTTCAATAAAAGTTTATCCATCAACGGCACGGCCTCTGGCACCTACACCTACGATAAATTAACGCAAGAGCGAATCTTTTCTAACAATGTACTGGAGGAGATAATTTGGATCAGAAATCAAAGTGAATCCTTACGCATCTCTACACAGCTAAACAAGAAATTTTCGCCTGGTAGTTTACTGAGGGTAGGCTTTGTATTTAGCCACCGCGATTATCAAATCGGTCAACGCTTTATCGATTTCACTGATAATAAGAAACTAAAAAATCCACTTGACTCAGATGGCATTGCCCAATACGCTCAAGCTTATGCGCAATGGAAAAAAAATTTAGGCGAAAAATTTACGCTCAATACTGGGCTGCATGGAATTTATGTTTTATTCAATCAAAAGTATTCTGTCGAGCCGCGTGTGGGGTTGTCTTATCAAATTTCAGAAACCAAAATCATTGGCACAGCGGTGGGGCTTCATAGTCAATTGCAACCGCTTACATTGTATCATCAAAAATTTGTATTGCCAGATGGCTCTGTTGAATACTTGAATAAAAATTTAGATCTTTCAAAAGCTTTGCATTACGTTCTCAGTTACGATTGGCAGATAGGGAAAACTCTGCACGCGCGGGCGGAGGCCTATTATCAAAACCTTTATCAAATACCTGTTTATGTCGGCAATAATATCACACCTTATAGCGCGACATTCTCTGCACTTAACACTTTAAGCGAATACCTCAACTCCCGGCTAGACAGTAGTGACCCCATTCCACTGGCTAATACAGGTACTGGTGAAAATTACGGATTAGAACTTAGCCTCGACAAAAGGTTTTCGAATAACTACTATTTTTTATTTACAGGTACGCTTTATCAGTCACACTATCGTGGAGCCGATGGCGTGCAACGCAATACTTCGTTTAACGGGCAGCATATATTCACCGCCTTGGCCGGAAAGGAATATAACACCGGCATACGAAAGTCAAACATCTTTGAATTGAACGCGCGCGTTTCGTGGGCGGGCAACAATCCTCAAACACCTATTGATATTGCAAGTAGCTTAAAGCAAGGGCAACAAGTGTATGATTATAGCAGAAGCTATGAATCAATTCTTCCGGACTATTTTCGTTTGGATGTTCATATCGGTTTTCGCAAAAGTCGGGAAAGAGCTGCACACATTTGGTCGTTTGATATTCGTAACCTTACTAACCGTCAAAATCCCCGCTTCGAATCTCTTAACTTTAATTCTGGTAAAATTGGCTATGAATACCAGTTGGGACTTATTCCAGTACTAAGTTATAGGATTGAATTTTGAAATGATATTTTTTCACTCCCGAAAGACCTAATTCACTTCAACTCCACCTTCAAAAACCTGCCCGTATAGCTAGCTGGATTTATAGAAACTTCTTCGGGTGTGCCTTTTGCTATGATCATGCCTCCTTTGGCCCCGCCTTCTGGCCCCAAGTCAATAATATGATCTGCTGATTTGATCACGTCCATATTGTGCTCTATCACCAACACAGTGTTTCCCTTGTCGACAAGCTTTTGTAACACATCCAATAAGTGGCTGATGTCTTGAAAATGAAGACCCGTAGTAGGTTCGTCTAATATATATAGTGTCTTGCCTGTGTCGCGCTTCGAAAGTTCGGTTGCCAATTTGACTCGTTGTGCTTCGCCACCAGATAGTGTAGTTGCATGCTGACCCAATGAAATATATCCGAGCCCTACTTCACCCAGGGTTTGTATTTTTCGCAAGATGCGGGGAAGCTTATCAAAAAAAGTGATGGCCTCCTCCACTGTCATATCCAGCACATCGCTAATGGACTTGCCTTTGAATCTAACTTCCAGCGTCTCGCGATTGTAGCGTTTGCCTTTGCAGGTTTCGCAAGGCACATACACATCGGGCAAAAATTCCATTTCGATCAACCGCAAGCCTGCACCCTCGCAGGTTTCGCAGCGACCACCTTTGACATTAAACGAAAAGCGTCCCGTTTTATACCCTCTGATTTTGGCTTCAGGCATATTCGCAAACAAATCTCTGATTTCTGTAAACACACCTGTATACGTGGCCGGATTCGATCGCGGGGTTCTGCCGATTGGAGATTGATCTACTTCAATCACTTTATCAACGAGTTTCAACCCATCTATTTTCTTATATGGCAATGGCTCCTGCCGCGAGTTAAAGAAAAACTGATTTAAAATTGGGAATAGTGTATCGTGAATGAGTGTTGACTTTCCGCTGCCGGAAACACCTGTGATGCAGATGAACGTTCCAAGTGCAAGGTGTAAATCAACATTCTTTAAATTATTTCCAGTGGCACCCAAAAGCGAAAGATTTTCTCCACTTCCCTTTCTACGTTCTTTCGAATAGTTGATACCCATTTTTCCGCTGAGATACTTCGAAGTGGTACTATCAATTTTTAAGAATGTCTCGGGATCACCCTCCGCCACAATGTGACCTCCATGTCTACCTGCACCAGGACCGACATCAATAATATAATCTGCCTCGAGCATCATCTCTTTATCATGCTCTACTACAATGACTGAGTTGCCTAAATCGCGAAGGTCCTTCAACGCTTTAATCAACTTGGCATTGTCACGTGCATGCAAGCCAATGCTGGGCTCATCTAATATATAAAGTACGCCCACCAATTGAGTGCCTATCTGTGTAGCTAAGCGAATGCGTTGGGCTTCACCACCACTTAATGTTCGGAGTGGTCGGTTCAAATTCAAATAGTCCAGACCTACATCCAACAAGAAACCAATTCGCTTTCTGATTTCTTTCAATACTTCTACAGCAATCTGATTTTGCTTGTCGCTGATACGATTCTCGAGCCCATCAAACCATTTCTTGAGAACGTCTATATTCAATTGAGCGAGCTCTGCAATATTCTTGTTATCTATTTTAAAGTGCAGCGATTCCTTTTTCAATCGTGCTCCATGGCATTCTGGACAGATCTTGGTAATTGTAAAATCGTCCACCCATTTTTTAATGGACTCTGATCCTTCCTCTTTTTGCTTTTGCAGAAAATTGACAATGCCCTCAAATTGGGTGTTCCACTCCGTGCCCGGGTACTTTACAGATGCAACCGCCACGGGCATCTCATCTCCGTATAATAAAACGTGAAGCGCTTCTTTGGGAATATCCTTGATAGGCGTAGTGAGCGTAAGTTTATATCGCTTTAAAATCGCTTCGATTTTTTTAAAAATCCAGATGTCGCGGTATTCTCCAAGTGGTAAAATACCACCACGACTTATACTCAACTTCTTATCGGGTATCACAGACGCTTCGGTGATCTCTTCTATTTGACCCAGGCCATTGCATGTCGGGCAAGCTCCATAGGGAGAATTGAATGAAAAATTGTTGGGCGCTGGCTCATCGTATGACAAGCCAGTTTTAGGATCCATCAGGAATTTTGAAAAGTGGTGCACTTTACCACTCTCTTCCTGCACCATGATCACGCCCTTGCCTTCTTTTAAAGCCGTGTTGACGGATTGGCTTATTCTGTACCGATCAGTTGCCGTGGGTACTATACGATCAATTACCATTTCAATATCATGTATCTTGAAACGGTCTAACTGCATTTTGGCGGTGATATCCACCACTTCACCATCTACCCGCACTTTGGTATAGCCTTGCTTTCTGATCTGAACAAACAACTCGCGATAGTGACCTTTCCTTCCTTTGATCACGGGCGCCAAAATGATTAACTTCTTGTTGTTGAAATTAGAAATGATGGCATCCAATATTTGCTCTTCGCTTTGGCGCACCATCTTGTCTCCTGTTTGATAGGAGAACGCTTCACCAGCTCTTGCAAAAAGTAAACGCAGGAAATCATAAATCTCAGTTACGGTTCCGACTGTAGATCGCGGATTGCGCGAAGTCGTTTTTTGTTCAATAGAAATGACCGGACTAAGGCCGTTGATCTTGTCTACGTCCGGTCGCTCGAGGTTGCCCATAAAACTTCGCGCGTAGGCCGAAAAGCTCTCCATGTACCTACGTTGTCCTTCGGCATAGATAGTATCAAATGCAAGGGATGATTTTCCGCTTCCGCTAATACCGGTGAGAACCACCAGCTTGTTCCGTGGGAAGGAGACGCTTATGTTCTTGAGGTTATGTTCACGTGCGCCAATGATTTCAATGAAATCGTGGCCGGTGAGATCTTGAATTTTTTTAGAAGAATAGGGCATTTTAAAAAAATAGGAAGGTGTTAACCTGCTCCATCCAGGGGTTACTTTTTTTTGAGAGGTCTTGCGTTGTTCTATTATTTGGAGTTATCAACTTTCCCCTGCGATTCCAGTTTGGTAAAAAGTTCACTCTCCTTCTCCGAAAAAATGGGGAGATTGTTTCCTTTCCAAAACTCAAAATCAAATTTAGTTCCGTGCTTATAGAGAGATGCCTTTCTGTAACTACCTTTGGTTTCGAATTTGACTGGCTGCGATTTCAACACCACAAATTCGCTTACAAAATTTTGCACTTGTTGAAATTTCTTAGTAGAAAATTTCATTCGAAAATCGACTCGCGCAGACGATAAATATGTTTTGCTGCCTGACGTGTTAAATGTCAGGAAGATTTTTGAATTCGTGATACCATATCGAAGGCCGAGCAGCGACTTCTCGAACCGCGAGGTAGTGTCAAGTTCTAACGCAACTTCCTTGATAATAAAATTTGCATCGGTTTTAATGGTCGCTCTATACAGAATTCGATCTTCCACTTTGGTTGCCTCCTTTTTGGGCTCAACCAACAACGTACCTCCACCCTGCACATCTTTAAAAAAATAGAAATGAAAATCCTGATTTTCTCTCTTAAACCGATTCAAAAAATCAGCAAACGCGTAGCCCAGCACTAGCTCAATTTTCACTGGCGACACTAATTCAAATTTGTCATCTTCGCTTTTTGGTAATTGGAATGCACGGCATTGATCCACTTTAACCACTAGATCTCTATCCTCCCCTTGCTTGTCAAATCCAACGGTAAGTAGTGCATCAGCATACTTATTGTACTCTTTGTTTCCTTGCACAAGTTCTCGATAATAAACCGAACAAGTCATGGGCAGGGAAAGGCTGGCCTTGGTCGCGTTGACTATATCATTGAAAGCTTTCAGGTCTTCCTTTCCAACTACGCTTACTTCACCTAGTTCAATTACAGACTCCTTCAGAAAGAATTTCTGACTAACCGCGGCTTGGCTTGCCACTGGTATGGTTAAACTATTGTAGTTGACGTGAGATATCTCCAACGAATCAACGGAGGTTAGATAAGTAGGGATAGTTAGTTTGAAATAGCCATCTTGATTTGATACCGTCCCTACGGACGGATCGCTTTTTAGTCGAATACTAGCAAACTCCACCGGAATTTTTTCGGCCGAGTTGAAAATGAAACCATCCATAAATTGCTGTGCGTGCAGCTGTAGACAGGCCATAAAAAGTAAAAAGACTCCCACTCTCATAATACCTTTATTTTAGTAAACTCAGAAATTAAAATCCTCTTTTAAAAGGCGGGAATAAATCTTGCCGATTTCTTCGCTGATTTTGACGTAACCGTTTTCCTTCCATTCAAAACCAATGGCTAATTTCGTTTCCGGATCAACAACCCAATATTCCTTAACTCCGAATTTTTCGTAGAGGTCTTTCTTTTTTACTAAGTCATGCGAGCGATTTCCAACAGATAATACTTCCACGATCAAGTCAGGCACTCCCTTGAAATTACCGTGGGGCTCAATCTCACCTTTGTTGGACGACAAAACAATAAATATATCAGGCTGAACTGCATTCTGAGTCTTATCTAGATAAACATCGTAGGGCGCATAAAAAACAAATCCACGTCCCGTATCTTCAATCAACTTATCAAGGATCTTTGATATCTTTTTTGCTGTTGTAAAATGATTGGTGTTAGGTGCAGGCGACATATAGATTTGATTATCGATCAATTCGGCCAATGTCCCTTCGGGAAGCAATTCATACACTTCCATCATGGTGCGGGGCGGACGTTCGATTGCAGATTCCATTGTTTAAAGATACTAGAAACAATCTAAAAAGTAAATTTCACTTCGTTCTGAATCGCACCATCTGGATATTTGCGTTGTGCAAAACCTGCTTGTCTACGAAGCAAGTAATCTACGCCCTTGAAATCCTGTTTCGAATTGGGGATCGCTTCGCGCTTTCCACCCCGGCACTCGCGATGACGGTCTTATTCAACCTTCATCCACTCAAATACCTGATAATGCTCGCCATCCATTCCCAATCGAGTGTACACTTGCTGCGCAGATTGGTTAGTTTTATCGACATACAAACGAATACCACGCCAATCAGGTTCGGTATTCACCAGGTGCTGAATGTGTTGATACAGTTTTTTATAAACTCCTTTACTCCGATGAACTTCCGGGATGTAGACAGATTGAATCCAGATTACTGTACCACAACGCCAGTCACTCCATTCGTAGGTAGTCATCAAACAACCGATTACTTCTCCATTTTCTTCGGCTACATAATACCTCCCTTTTGACGAGTCCTTAAACAACCGTTGGACGCCTTGCGAAAGGGTAGCAATATCCAGTGTAATGTTTTCTGTTTCTAGCGCCATCTTCAATTGAAAATCAATGATCGATGGGGTGTCATGTTCGGTGGCTTCTCGAATTTGAATGGTGTCCATTATTCTGTTGTTGTTCAAAATGCTATCCTATTTCTGGCCCGAATACACGCTTGCGGTAAGTTTAGATTTGCACATTGAGATGTTTTTAAAAGGCGCAAAGATAGAATTATGCCCATAATCGGACGAAAAAAGTGAAAATACGTGGTTTTCCCCGTATGAAATACGTGGTTTTCCCCGTTGCGCTGATAGGAGTTAGCATTCCACCTTTGCTCTCGGTTTAAGGTTAATTAGGATGAAGGTATTGGTAGTCCACCGGAACGAGGCCGTTTTAGAGAGCATCAAAGCACAACTGTCGCAATGGTACATTCGATCTTGCATGTCAGGATTGGATGGATTATTGTGCTGCCGTGGCGAACACTTTGATCTTATTTTATGCGGTCTTGATTTGCCGGTGGTTACCGGTATCGAAATGGTGCGATCCATACGCAACTTCTCGGTCAACAAAAAGACACCCGTTATTTTGCTGGCCGAGGGAAAGGAAACGGCTGATCACGTTCGACTGCTCAATTTGATGAACGCGAATTTATTGACAATGGAGGAAGTGACCGAAATGCAAAACCTGAATCTAGAATGAAAGCAACGACTTATTTTCAACCTACCCCTTCCACTTACCACGAAGGACTTTTGCTCTTTGCGCACCTGTTGATGAACGTAGACGGTGTGGTAGACGAACGCGAACTAAAAGCACTAGAGGAAATTCGAAAGGAAGAAAACATTCCGGAAGAAACGTTCTCAGCTTTTCGGGAAACTATTACCAGGAAACCAGAGAAGGATCTTTATCACGATGGCATCGACATGCTGAATAATTGCTCCGAACAAGAAAGGTTATGTGCACTCGTTCACCTCTACAGGCTCTCCGAATCAGACTTTTCTATTCATCCCCGTGAGGTGCGACTGTTGCTTTATTCTTTGAAGAGAACGGATGTTGATTTTGATGAAATTGAGTTGACAGCACGTCTGGTGAATGCCAGACGAGGCCTCCCACCTAAGGCTGCTTAGTTATAGTTTAACAAATCCCTTACGGATGGCCTCTAGCGCCATGCCCGTTCTGCTCTGCACGTTTAGTTTTGTAAACATCGAGGCACGATACCCATCGATGGTGCGCTCACTTAAATTCATAATCGAGGCGATATCGCGATAAGATAAGTCGCTGCACGATAGTTTCAAGAAATACAATTCCCTTTCTGTCAGGTGAAGAGACGAATCAGCCTCTTGTGCGGAACTTATCAATTTTTGATAGCTGATAGCCGGATTGTAATAGCCAAACCTATGCACTTCATCCAGCGCATGTTCCAGCTCGTTCGGATGGATGTCTTTAAACAAATAGGAACAACATCCGGCTCGCAGCATTTTAATGATCGTTTCTTCCTTGTCGTCCATCGATAGTGCCACTTTGCGAATGCCCGGGTAAGTCTGATGCAGCCACGCTGCGGTTTGGGGGCCATCCATCTGTGGCATAGACACATCGATGAGCATCAACTCAGGGATCACCTCGGCCTGTGCTATCTTTTGTTGTAGATCAATACCATTGGTGGCATCCATCACCACCTGCGTATTTTTGAAACTGGATAACAACAGCGTCAACGACTTTCTAAAAAGCTGGTGATCGTCTACCAGCCCAACTTTAATTTTCGAAAAAATAGGTGTGGCTTCCGCGCTTGTTGTTTCCTCGTCCATGGGTTGCTAAAGCGGTAAGTTAATAAAAAGATGAGTTCCCGCAGGGCCTGACTGCCACGATACCTGGCCGCCCAACAGTTTCACCCGATGACGAATATTGGTCACCCCTACGCCTTCAATAGAGTGGTCGTTCACATCAAAGCCTTTCCCATTGTCGGCAATAGAAATGGTCAATGCGGATTCATTCTGCTCGGCTTGCACGGTAATGTGCGAAGCCTTGCCGTGTTTTATGCCATTTTGCAGTGCCTCTTGCGCAATGCGAAACAAAATAAGTTGCCGATCGAGCGATAAGTTGATCAATGAGGGGTGCAATAACGTTATCGTCACTTCTTTGGTAGCCATTAATCGATTCGCTTCGGTGCGCAAATTGTCGATCCAATTAAATTTTTCAAGCCACTCCGTATTCAGCGATTTGCTCAACGCCCTTAATTCCTGAATAGCCTTTGAAATGGTGTCGTCCAATACATGAAACTGCTCAGGCGAAGCCCCGGATCGCTCTGCCACACCCACCAATAGCTTGGCGCTGCCCAACAATTGCCCGATGTTGTCGTGCAATTCACTGCCCAGACGACTCATGGCTTCCTCCTGTGCTTCAAGGCGCGTTTTTAATAGCTCATGCTGAAACTGATTGCTGAGTTCCTTTTTCTCCAACAAGAACTTTAACTGCCTCTTTTGATAAATCAAAAAGAGCACAATCATTCCCACCGCAACAAACAAGAGAAAGGCAGATCCTACAACGATGATGGCAATTTCTTGCGAAAGAATATCCATAACATACTACCCCCTATAAAAAGGGCGCTTAAAAATAGAAGAACATTATGACCCAACCATAGCTGGCTAAGGTACATCCGATTTTCAATAGAATAATCGTTGGAGCTTTGGAGCTTTCTGGTCAGGTAGCCGTAGGTTAAGAAAACAAAGAACGAGCCCAAATGGTAAAACAATTGCGAAGAGACAAACCAAAAATCAAAATTCCAAGACAATGGTTCTTCGGTAACGTTGGTGAGAATTTGATGCATGAATAAAAAAGACATCAACACAACTCCTACCGACAAAATAACGAACCCCATACTATCAAAGACTTTAGGCGGGTCGGCTCGAAAAACATCAGTCAAATAATAGGCCGATTGCACAATAACATATACTATAACGATCCTCCTTTTTATAGTGGAAATGAAGGTGTAATAAAAATAGGTACCAATGCCAATGCTTGAGAGCAGACACAACAAATTGTAAAGTGTAAGATTGGGATAAGAATATCCTGCCTTCCACATCAATAACGTAGCAATGAAGTAGTAAGCGACAAGTGCTCGCCATTTGGGATGTTTGTCGCTGCGAGTGTGCAATAGCGTCAATAAAAAGCAGATGCCATAGCAAAATGGTTCAGAAAAGTTGTGAAGGAAAAATTGAAAGGTGGTCATCTATTACAGCATTAATGAAGGCAAATTGCAAACGCGCTTTGTAACTTATCAAAATGAAATGACCTTGTAATCCAATCTTCGAAAAAAATATCCTTGGTCATTCCACTTTGATTTTAAAGAAACGCAAACTTAGTTGGGTATTCCGGGAGGTTTTGGGACACCATCAACACCATTGTCGGTGCGGGTTACCGGCTTACCGTTGGCAGAAAGTCCTTTGGCTTTGATGGTTAATGCCCCCACTTGCCCGCCCCCTTTCTTGTTAACGGCTTCGACCGAAACCGTAAATCGCACGACTGCCGGCTCACTAGCCAACAATTTTTTTAAGTCCGCACCTCTAAAATCAAATTCGAATGCAGGACTCCTTCCAGATTTTTTTGCCATACTATAATTGTTTAATGGTTAGAAATAAATTACCGCTCAAAGGTGAAAATCCTTTTTGTAAAATGATACGGGGAAAACCACGTATTTTATACGGGGAAAACCACGTATAAAATACGGGGAAAACCACGTGCAAAATACGGGGAAAACCACGTTGACTATCTCCCTCCGGCATCCCAAGTTTGTTATGTCAACGCGCAGCGACTGACAACTGGCATTTTTACCCGTAGAAATTGTGATGAAAGCAAAAGCCAATAAAACCGGAACTGAACGATTGTCCATTGAAGTGCATGGCGGTAAAGAAATTATTATGGTTGACTACCGAAGGCTAAAAGAAAAAGAAATGATTGAGTTGCTACAAACCAATTTCGAGTTAGTGACACAAACCAGGATTCGGCTCATTCTGTCCGACTACCGAAATTGCTATGTAACGCCTGCGTTTGTAGTGGAGGCAAAAAAATTTACCGCAGCCACGCTGCAACACATCGACAAAGTGGGGCTGCTGGGCATCGACTCCGTAAAGTCGTGGATACTAAAAGGGATACTCTTGACCTATCCGGTAAATTTTAAGCCTTTCGACACCAAAGAAGAAGCCATTCAATTTCTCACCAAATAACTCCCCCATTATGGCAAAGAAAAGAAAAAGACAAAAACACATTTTCAATTGTATCAACTCGCGCAAAACAGAAAAAGATTGGGCCTTTGAATCTGCTGTAGGCGCCAGAGCGGCACAAGCCAATATACCAACCTCCAAAGACCTGCGTGCCTCCTGGTGGAAAATTGCCAATCAAGAGCAAACCGGTTCGTGTGTGGGCTGGGCTACTGCCGACAGTGTGCTGCGTTGGCATTTTGTGAAAACAGGCCGACTGAAAAAAGAACAACTGCTATCGGTGCGCTACCTGTGGATGGCTTCTAAAGAAACTGACACAGACGTGAGCTATGCCACTACCTTTCTGGAAGGTGCCGGCACCAGCATTAAAACAGCGCTGGACATTGCGCGAAAATTTGGTACCGTGCAAGAATCCGTTCTACCCTTTGGCGGTAGCCTCTCTCCACTCGATGAAGATGTGTTTTACGCAAAGGCTGCCAACGGAAAAATTGCCAGCTATTACAATCTTCGCAAGGGCGACAAACTCGCCAACTACCGCAACTGGATTGCCAACAACGGCCCCATAGCCGTGCGCCTGGAGTGCGACAGCACGTGGGAGAATATTGGCAGCGATGGTGTGCTTGATGAATACGATCGCGCCAGTGCCGGGCCTGAAGACGGTCATGCCGTAGCTCTCGTAGGCTATACCAAAAACCATTTCATTGTGCGCAACAGTTGGGGCACCAGCTGGGGCCACAGAGGCTATGCCTACGCATCGAATGCATACACGGCCGCTGCTTTTGACGAAGCCTATGGCGTAATTCTTTAGATTATAAGAAATGAAAATGTAGACAGCGCCTGTCAGAATCAGAAAACAGAAAAATTCGGAAAACTATGCCTACCACCTACACACCTCAACTCGCAGCTGAATATCAACAGTTGTTTGATAGCTGCCGCATCAAAGAAACAAAGTACCCGGAGATCGACCGCATTCTTGCTAAAATTGTGGCAGGGCGCGCGCGCTACGAAACGATTGCATCAACAACCAAAGTCCCTTGGTATTTCACAGGCATTGTGCACAGTCTTGAGTGCAATGGAAAGTTTACCACCCATCTTCACAATGGCGATCCGCTTACGGCAAGAACAGTAAAAGTACCTGCAGGATTTCCAAAAACCGGAACACCTCCATTTACCTGGGAAACAAGTGCCATCGATGCCTTGAAACTTCAAAAGCTAGATCAATGGACAGACTGGAGTTTGCCTGGCACGCTATTTCAGTTTGAACGATACAACGGCTTTGGTTACCGGCCCAGAGGGATAAACTCACCCTACCTGTGGAGTTTTTCAAACCACTACACCAAGGGAAAATTTACAGCCGATAGCATTTTCGATCCTAACGCTATTTCCAAGCAATGCGGAGCCGCAGTTTTACTTCGTAGAATGAGCGAGCGCCAACTAGCTGTGATCGGTGAACTTGACACCATTACACAAATTAAAACACTGGGGGCGCAAGTTGCTTTTGCTCCAAATACCTACAACGGTAAAGCAGAGCAGTTGCAAAAGTTATTGAACCGCGTGGGCCTTCCCCTACGCGTAGACGGCAAAGCAGGAAGAAACACCTCCGATGCCTACTACTCAATTGCCAAGAAATACCTGAGAGGAGATACCAAAAGATAAGAGCGTTATGAATTGGACAACCATTGACGAACAACACAAGGCCACCTTCCACCGCGACTATGTGGCCTGCCACGAGCCACACGAGCGAGGTTGGCTGGTGGAGAATGTGCTGACGGCTTTTCCACAATATCGAAAAAGTGTGGTGGAGCGCGCCATTCAAGAAGTGTGTACCGCTATGACAGCCACGCCACGCAAGCGCCCCGAATTTTTAGAAAGACTGAAGCAGCAATTGGAAGATCAGCGCCTGCTAAATAAAGTGTTAGCGAAAAAAGCGTAAACAGCTATGGAACTATTAAAACTGCTCAACCCATTTGCTAAAACTTCCACTAGCTCCAAGCCCATGGAAGACCATACGCTATACCAAATTATAACACTCAGCCACAACTATTGCGGCTGCATTGTGCACCAAGATTCGGTAGTAATAAAGCTGCAAAGCAAAGAGGGCAAGCCGGTGAAAATTTTAAAAGAGAATGTTAGAAGTATTGTGGTTTTGTAAAATTTTAAATAATCCCCTATGAATTTCTTTATAACCAATCGTGAAATTATAACCGACTCAAACGGTGTAGAATCGGTTCGAGAAGATGGCAAAGAGAAAGCTGCAGACAAGCTGAGATTCGGCACATACGCCAATAGAAAATTTGTACTCTACCCCGAACCAGACAACGAGCTGGAAGCATCCTACTCAAACCTGGCAGGTAAAGATGTTGGTGAATTGAAAGGGTCAGCTCATTTTTTCAAATTACTTTATGACGAGCTAAGTAAAGGCGGCAAAAACGCAAAGAACAACAACGTTCTGTTTTTTATTCATGGCTTTAATACAAACTTAGAAGATGTACGAAGCGCGTTTAAAAAATTGCAAAAGCTATATGTCGACAATCCCAAATGCCCAATAAGCCACATCATCATTTTTACCTGGCCGGGTATGAGTCCAAAAATACCTTATCACTATTTTAATGATCGGGAAGATGCTATTGCTTCAGGTAAGGCATTAGCAAGAGGAATTCAAAAGGTGACAAAGTTCTTCCAAACGTTTCTGCTAGTTGACGGGAACGAGCCCTGCAACCGTAGTATCCACCTAATGGCTCATAGCATGGGCAATCGAGTGCTTGAACATGTGATGTTAGAACTAAAAAAGAACCAGTCTCAAACGCGTGAGCTATTTAGCGAAGTTATACTGATGGCAGCCGATGTGAACTACAATATCTTCGAACCGAATGAGCCCTTTAGTGGACTGATCGAAATGGGTAAACGTGTTCATGTCTATTTTCATGAAGGTGACCGCGTCTTGGATATCTCGAAGTACACAAAAAACTTTAGCAATCGCCTTGGGCGCTATGGGCGTAAGAAAATAGACTCGGCTCAAATTGATGTTTTTGATTCAAACGTTTCGAAAGTAAAAGATGACTTAGAAACAGATTTCAGCACCGATAAACTCAATCACTGGTACTACTATTCCTCCTCTGAAGTCGTCAGTGATGTTGCCGAAGTACTGAATGGAAAAAAATCAAAGTATGCAGTGAAGAAATAAAAAACGGATTAGGAGAATTTAAATACACAAACTCAAAGAATATGGTAACAATAGAAGGAGGTTTTATCAAGGAGGCTACCAAAATGATAGCCGCTAAAAACAATGTGCCGTTCGGGGTAAATTATCCTGACACCATCATCATCCACTACACCGCAGGTAGTTCAGCAGAAAGCTCCGCCAATTGGCTTCAACGCCAAGATGTGAAAGCATCTGCTCATATTGTAATTGGGAAAAAAGGAGAAATTTTTCAACTCGTATCTTTTGAGAACATCTCATGGCACGCAGGCGAAAGTGCGTATGGTGGGCGCACCAGCTTTAATAAATTCTCCATCGGCATAGAACTCGATAACCCTGGTTTTTTGATTCAGGCCGGCAATGATTTCGTGGCTTCTTTTGGTACTAAGTATCCCGCCAATGAAGTAATTCAAGCCGTGCATAGAAATGAAACTGCACCGCGTTTTTGGCATATCTATACTGAAGCACAGATACAAGCATGTGAAGAAGTATGCCTTGCGTTGATAAGTAAATATCCAAAGATTAATCAGATACTCGGTCACGAAGAAATAGCCCCCGGTCGTAAGCAAGACCCAGGACCAGCTTTTCCATTGGATAAGTTTCGGAACAAAATATTGCACAGCAACCGACAAGACGATGTGGATGAAGCCGCACCGGTATTCGCAAAAGGTAAAGTGATTACCGACAAATTAAACATTCGTGAAGGCGCTGGTGTGGAGTTTCAAAAAGTTGCTTTGCCTCTGCCACTTAATAAAGAACTGGAAGTATTGGGCGAGCGCAATGGCTGGTACCATGTAAAAATTGAAGTGGACGGTTGGGTAAGCAAAGCCTACGTAGCTAAAGCGTAATAAAAATACTATGAACCGGATTTTACTTTTGATTTTAATAGCAGGCATAACATTCCTCATAGTGCTGCTGATATCGAGGATCGACTTGATGAAAGACATTTGGCTATGGCTCGTGGGTCTTGCAGGGCCAATAGTTAAAATTGTAGATGCGGTCTTTACAAAAGTTAAAAACTTTTTTGTTAACGAATATAAAGAGCTTACACCAAAGAAAATCAGTGACTCACAAGAAAATATTAATGAACAATAACGCGCAAAATTATGGAGACCAAAGAAACTAAAAATGATTTCAAGCATTTCATTTTGCTGGGATCGCTTCTCTTTCCTGCATTACTCATTCTAAATACTTTACTATTTAAATTTTTCCTCGCGCCAAAGGAGAGTTTTTTCTTTAATCTCGCAGCAGCCATCATGGTTAGCTGGCTATTGATGCTTACCCTGTACTACATATGGGCAATCTATTTCTACAATATTAATTTTGGTTGGACAGACAAAGATTGGCAAGATCGCGAAACCAAAGTATTTGTAGAAGGCTCTGGACCAGAACCGGACGGTAACCCAAACTCGGAAGAAACACTGGGGTTACCGGCAGGCACGATTCGAGGCACAATTGCACTTACCGTTTTGGTGATCGGCCTTTCCATAATGATAGCCGCATTGGGCTTGCCAGGTAAAATAAGCCAAAATGAATTCTTGATTGATCATTTTGAGTTCTTGAAGACCGGCTTTTTAATGGTAATCGCGTTTTACTTTGGTAGTAAATCGCTCGAGCTTTTAAAAGATCGGAAACAAGTAATTGGCGTACCCAGCAACACACCCCCTAACACTCCACCTCCTCTTGCTGGCTCGCCAACAGGTGCACCCCAGCAACCATTTGCAGGTACGGCCTCTGTTGCACCTATAGGTGATATTGCTACAAACACAAAGTCAGCTATCGATTTTCACGACCCATCTGCAAAAGGATAACCGATGCGAATTGCTCTTTACATATCCCTATTAGTGCTGCTTTCAGCCTCTTGCAAAAACGACAAGCGGTATTTGGTGGTAAGCAAAATTAGGCAAGCGGCTAAGTTAGCAACTACCGAAACCACGATTGATAAGGTTGTATTTGGCACTAGTGATAAACGACTGCTCGGCATCATCCACCTTAACCAAGCGCGCTTTGTAGCCTACTCCACGGCCTTTATTAAAAGCGGCATCGACCTCAATAAAGTAAAGCCAGAAGACATTAAGATTACCGATAAAATGATTCAGATAGAGTTGCCTCATGTGGAGGTGATTAATTTCAGCTATCCATTTAAGCATTTTAGAATTGACGAGGCCATTACAGAGAATGCATTCCTTAACAAGATTGACATTTTTGACCAGGAGAATTTTTATCGACTGGCCGAGTTGGATATCCGTAACAATTTAAAATACACAGGGCTGAAAGAAGCCACTGAGCAAAAAACTCGCTTACTCCTAGAAGTCCTGTTGAAAAACCTGGGCTACGAAGAGATCTACATCACCTTTAAAGAAAAAGGTGAGCTACTACCTGAGGCAGATTTAACGGAAGGCGAAATAGAATAACAAGATGAAGAGCGTAGCAAATTTAGCGGTTCAGATTATATTGGTGGTAGCCGGAGTGCTGGTATTTTCCTTCTTCGATCCGTTCGGTTTGTTAGCACCGAAAAAGAAGACACTGCAAGACACACCCATCAGCGTAGTGAGTATAAAAGAAATAGGCCAGTTGATTACCGCTGAATATTATGGTGAGGTATTGTCGTCTCTCCAAGAAGAATTGATTGAGGACGTTGTTGAAAATCAAGTCGAATTTGAGAATCAGGTAGGTACTTTGAATCAAAAATACCTTAAAGCACTAGAGGTATTCCATTCAAATAGAGACACCATTAAAGTGCGTTGGTACCGAAAGCGCAAAGATTTGATTGAGGCCTTTTACATTGTTAACCAATCGTTAGTAAATGACATATTGTATCAGAAAATGGTTTCAATTGTTCTGACTACCAAAAAGATTGATAGTGAAGGAGATTTGTTAAAAGCTATTTGGAGCGAGAAGGAAAAGATAGATTTTACTAAAGAATATGCTCTTGATGCGACTATACTAAAAAAACAGGCGACAGACGAACTCAAAAAACTCAAAGAAACTAAAGCATTTAAAAAGAAACAGATTATTGCTATCGGGCGCGGATGGGTAAAGGCTGGAATTGATTTTGGCAGTTTTAACGAACGGAACTTTAAATACGATAAAGCAAATCGGACTATTTATCTTTTTGGTGTTGAGCCTCAGATACTCACTTGCGACATCAACCCGTGGTTTAATGCCAAGCAAAAAATAAAAGGGTTTGAAATCATTGCCGCTACCAACAAAGCCAACGACAGCAGCTACCTTCGGAAGGTAAAGCAAAGCTGCCTTGACAAACTTAGAACTCAGGCAGAGAAAGCGGGCATTACTAAGCAAGCAAAAATCAATGCAGAAGAAACGTTGAAACACTTCTTCTCACTGTTGCTAAATGAACCATTGGATAAAGTAGTGATTATGAAAAACTCATTGGCTGAATACCAAAAGCTATTGGATTGTAAAGGCATTTACCCCAAAGAAAAACTGCCATTAATAGACTCTACTCTGTTGGCACTCTATAAGATTGATTCCATGGCAGCAGGACAGGCAGTAACTAAACTCTTAGGTTCGAAGACAGTATTGGGCAATGATACTTGTTTCATAAACCGCTTTTCGGCATTAACCTACCACATGGTAGAAGATAAGTTGATAACTGCGGATGAATTGAAACTCTTGAGCAAAGCATTTCAAGATACTACATACTCACACTTAGATTCAATCTGGTACTTGCCACTACCCGCAAAAATAAAAATAAATGAACAGTCCAAATTGTGGGCAGCGAAGAATGCCAAGTACAATACAAAAGGTATTGGTCATTGGTACGATTCAGTTACTAACAAACCCGGTTATGCTTGTTACAAGATTAAAGCGGATAGTCTGAATAAGACGTTGTCAAAGACAGAAATGATAACCAACCGAGCTACTGCACTTAGTGAAACTCTAAAGCTCTTAAAGAAAAATTGCAAAACGGTGGTTATTGCAAAAGCAGAAGAAAATGATACAATCAAAATTGAAACGTTTTTAAATTCTTTGAATAAGTAAAAACGGAGTAGGCCAAAAAGTCAAAACAATCAGTATAAATGAAAAACTTAACCGTACCTACTATCTGCAATAGCACCAATGGTTATTGTGGACACTCCATAAAATCAACTCTGGATGTTATGAGGCAATTGACACTAATCATTTTAGGAATTGTCCTTATTGAGGCGTCCATAGCCCAACCACAAATAACTGGAAAAGTTGCAGTAAAAAGATTTACGTCTTTCCAACAGATACAGAGTGATAATTATAAAGGCACAGGCTCGTACCAAAAGAGCATGTATGACAACTACACCATCTATCTACTACAAGCTTCACAGGTAGACGAGCGAAATATTGAATCAAGGTTTTTAGAACTTGTTAGGACTATGCCAGAACTGGCGAGTGACTGTGTGGAAAAAATAGTGCAAATAGAAGGAGGTAGAGTGCAAAAGCTCTGTACAGATGCCAATGGTGAGTTCAAGAGTAGGGCTTTCTCTGTAGATCAAACCATATTTGTTATTTATAGCATTGATCCATTTAGCTATAGAAAAATTATTTCAAAAAATGGTGGAAATAACCTGGGCACAAGAACTTTAAAAAATTAAGGTATGATTAGAATAGTAGCGTATTTTCACTTGATGATTGTTTGCAGCAATAGCATGTTTGCGCATGGCGATCAAAAAAAGCAAAATGACTCGACTTTATTGACGATCACGACAGGTATAGAAAAAATTGAACTAGATAATGAAGATCAGCTTTTCGAATTAAATCTTACCGACATATCTTCTGAAGTTACTCTAGATAATATTGAAGGTGATGGGTCAAATTTTGAACGTCTGGAACTTTCAAATAGAATTATAAGAACAATCAATTTTAGAAATATTAAAGCTAAAGTAATACGTCTTGAGAATTGTGTTATTGATGAAATCATTATTGGCGTGGATAGTGAGGTTGATAGCTTATTTTTAAATGGAAGCGAGATTAAATCACTCGTAATCCGCAACTCCCATATGAATTACGTTTCATTGCAAGAATCCAAGGCTCTAAATCAATTTTTTCTGCAGGGGAAGATAGGTTTAAATTCAATTGATTTTCGAAGTTTCAATGTAAAGGACACGGCTTCTTTTATTGATTTTTCAGAGATCGAATCCGTGCCAGGCAAGGATACTATTTTTCTCTTTTTTGAAGGCGCCAATTTCCGTAAGCTGGAGATGAACTATAAACATTTTTCTTTAGCCTTTCCCGATAATCACAATAATGACCACGTAAGAGTAACTTACTTAAAACTGTTGGAATTTTTTAACGCAAGTGGTCAGAAGAATAACTACAAAAAGCTTTTTAAAGAATATAAACTTTTTGAAACCGAAGCTGAGTCAAAAACAATTTGGTCATATCTATTTGGCTATTGGCTTCCAGATTTTTGGTGGGGCTTTGGTCTTGAAAAATATAAAGTTGTTTATAATACCCTTGGGCTGTATTTAGTGTGTTCATTTATAGCCTTGTTTTTCTTGCGAAAATTGAATGATGCTTATGGTCTAGTTTCGTTGAAAAAGAAACTCCATCCTCTGGGTTACACCTATTATTCCTTAGTTTATATGGGCATACTTTTCTTCGGTTTGAAATTTGAAGTATCAAATCTTCAATTTGATAAATATATATCGCTATTTATTTTAATCACATACACTGCAGGGTTGGTCTGTGTTGCTTACCTGGCAAATCTTGTAATTACAATTTAAATTTCAATGGATACATGCTTCAATGGATAATCATTTTCTTCAGAAGGTCGTTTGGCGAACCTAGTGAGGATGAAAGCGAAAAGGGTGGCGGCTATAAACCGATCATTAAGTTCAGCTTGCTCTTTATTTTTATTGGATATGCCTTGCTCTATTTTAGTTTAAAACGGCAACCCTGCGTATTTGACTATACACACGTACCAGAGGATTTTACAAAGAAGGGATATACCGAAGCGTCTATTGTGAAAACGGTAAACCACATGAAGTTGCGTATTCAAAACTACGAACCAGACATACGACCATATGAAGCGGCAAAAAGAAATGTAAATCTCATAACGAAGAAAATATATCTTACCAACGAAGAGTTTGAAACCATAGGTGAACTAGCCATCAGTGGAATATCAATTAAGGCATTGGTAGTTATGACCGATAAGCTTTTTGATTTCCTCAATGTACCTGTTAATAATTATGTGGCAATGGAATTCTTTTGCAACGAGAAAGAGCTAAGCCTTACCATCCAGTTTAAAACGAAAAGAAAAGTATTTAAATCAACACTTACAGAAAATTGCGAGACATCCTTTCAATGGCTCTGCTATCAGGCAGCTTTGTTTATTCTTCAAGAAACAGAGCCCAGAGCGTTAATAGCGTACTATTACAATATGGAGGAATATGATCAGTGTGTAAAAGCATGCATGGCTGCGCTAACATCCGCTAAGAATAGCGAAGTAATAAGTGAGGCACTCGGATATTGGGCTCTGGCATTGCTGAGATTAAATACGGGTTTTATTGGAGAGGAAGAAATCAATAGAAATTACAATACAAAACTACAAGCTGCGATTACCAACAACCCTGACAATAAAGATTGGAGGCGACTTGCTTCCATGATCCCGCTTTCGTACCCACAGCGCGATTCACTTCTGACTAAACTTATTTCAGAAGACAAGTATTACTACCCACATTATCAAGACAAGTTGATCAATTCCATTTATGCTTCTTACTACAATTTTGATATACTCAGGGGATCAAAGAGAATAAAGGAAGATTGTCAATTGATTGATTATTCCGGGAAGTCTGACCCACTGATTCCGGGAATGGTTTGACCCACCCCTTTAGGCCATAAGATTTGATGATTCAAAGCTACTGTTTTTCTGGTGAGTTTTTAGTTGATTTTTTTCGTAG
>Ga0209972_10000514_pt1 | contig 38029 bp, 59 predicted proteins | sample NOAtaG_7_FD_187302 | JGI IMG/M metagenome (GOLD analysis project Ga0209972, IMG submission 187302) | Freshwater lake microbial communities from Lake Erie, under a cyanobacterial bloom - NOAA_Erie_Diel1S_2200h metaG (SPAdes) (version 2) | ecosystem: Environmental > Aquatic > Freshwater > Lake ...
AAAAAACACCGAGTCTTCGATACCAAAATATTGAAGACTCTTTTATATTTATAGCATCATTACACAATGAAATTCAAAAATCCAATACGAGATAGGTTAGACAATCAATTACAGAATCGATTATACTTTCAATTAGACGATCAATTAGACGATCAATTGCGGGATCAATTAGACGATGAATTACTCGATCAATTACTCAATCAATTATACCGTCAATTAAGCGATCAATTACGCATTCAATTACACAATGAAATTCAAAAATCCAATAAAAGATAAATTAAGAAATCAATCAAGCGATCAATTATATCAGCAATTAAACATTCAATTAATCTATCAATTAAACGATCAATTAAGCGATCAATTAGTTAATCAATTAGCCTATCAATTACGCACTCAATTATACAATCAATTAGAAAATGAACTTCACAAATCCAATACGAGATAAATTACATCATCAATTAAACTGGCAATTATCCAATCAATTATCCAATCAATTAGATATTCAATTATACATTCAATTATACCGTCAATTACACGATCATTTATACATTCAATTATTCATTCAATTACACGGTCAATTAACAAATGAAATTCAAAAATCCAATACGAGATAGGTTACGCGTTCAATTAAGCGATCAATTATGCGATCAATTAAGCGATCAATTACGCCGTCAATTAAACGGTCAATTAGTCCGGCAATTAACCATTCAATTAAGCGATCAATTAGACTTGCAATTACGCGATCAATTAGACGATCAATTACACAGTCAATTAACAAATGAAATTCACAAATCCAATAAAAGATAAACGAGTATCTCAATTAAACTGGCAATTAATCACTTCATTGAAAACTAAATTAAAAAGTCAATTATCTAGTCAATTACACAATCAATTAGGCGATCAATTAGACACTCAATTACACATTCAATTAGCCCGTCAATTAAGCTGGTCAATTTCACAGTCAGTTAAACAATGAACTTCAAAAATCCATTAAAAACTAAATTACATCATCAATTACGCAATCAATTGAGCGATCAATTACGTGATCAATTAATCAATCAATTAGACGATGAATTACTCGATCAATTAAGCGATCAATTAGACGATCAATTAATCAATCAATTATACGATCAATTATACTGGCAATTACGCAATGAAATTCACAAATCTAATACAAGATAAATTATTCTGGCAATTACATCGTCAATTAAGCAATCAATTAAGCAATCAATTACTCAATCAATTAGAGATTCAATTATGGGGTCAATTATACACTCAATTACACGATCAATTAACAAATGAAATTCACAAATCCAATAAAATATAAATATAAATTAAGCGATCAATTAATCTGGCAATTAAGCCATAAATTACATAGTCAATTAGGCGATGAATTACACAGTCAATTACACAATCAATTAGGCTATCAATTAGACACTCACTTACACGATCAATTATACCGTCAATTAAGCTGGTCAATTTCACAGTCAGTTAAACAATGAACTTCAAAAATCCATTAAAAACTAAATTAGACGATCAATTGCTCAGTCAATTATTCTGGCAATTACACATTCAATTAGCCCGTCAATTATGGATTCAATTAGACAATCAATTATACCGTCAATTATGGATTCAATTAGACAATCAATTAAGAAATCAATTAGACGATCAATTATACCGTCAATTAAGCAATGAACTTCGGCAATCCAGTAAAATATAAATTGGTCAAACAAATAGATTTTCAATTACATACTCATTTATTGCATCAATTAGGCGATCAATTAGACTTGCAATTATGGGGTCAATTAGACAGTCAATTAGGCGATCAATTAGGCTTGCAATTATGGGGTCAATTAAACGATCAATTATACCGTCAATTAAGCAATGAAATTCAAAAATCCAATACGAGATAGGTTAGACCGTCAATTAAGCAGTCAATTAATCGATCAATTACGCAATCAATTAAGCGATCAATTAATCAATCAATTACTCAATCAATTAGACTTGCAATTATACAATCAATTACACACTCAATTATTCTGGCAATTACGTGATCAATTACGTGATCAATTAGGCATTCAATTAGCAGATCAATTATGGAGTCAATTATGTAACCAATCAAGCAATCAATTAATCAATGAACTTCAAAAATCCAATAAAAACTAAATTACAAACTCAATTCCGCAATCAATTATATAATCAATTAGATACTGAGTTATCCTATCAATTGCACAATCAATTATGGGATCAATTATACTGGCAATTACGCACTCAATTAGTCAATCAATTAAACAATGAACTTCAAAAATCCATTAAAAAATAAATTAAGTGATCAATTATACCGTCAAAAGTATGGGATAAATTAAACTACTTGACATTTTTCAAAAACCGTAATACGATAATTATCAGTAGTTAAACCAAACTAAATTAAACCATGATAAATAACAAAAATATTATAAAATATTGTGCAAAGTACTTTGTTGTACTTACTGTGGGTGCTTATGTATTTAATCTATGTACCAATTTAATTAATCAAAAAAGTGATGTTGCAAATTTACTTGGCACTGCACTTTTTGCTGGACTTTTTATCGGGTCACTGTTAATCTTAAGGAGTGATGTGACCAAGTTGGTCAAGAACATTAAGTCGGAAAATAAAGAAAATGAATAAGAACATTGTTAGTCTAATCGCAGGTATCGTCGCCATTTCAACCTTTACTGGTTGTGACAGGGTTGAACCTGGTTATGTTGGTATCAAGGTAAATCAATGGGGTAGCCAGAAGGGAGTCAATGACTTTCCTCTTGTAACCGGAGGTGTCTTCTACAACCCTTTGACAGAGGATATCTATAAGTTTCCGACATTCATGCAGAATGCTGTGTGGACCAAGGATTCTACGACAGGCAGTCCCGGCGATGATAGTGTCACATTCAATAGTATTGAAGGTGCAGTAGTTAATGCGGATATTGCACTTGCTTACACGTTTGTGGCAGATAAGGTTCCACAGATCTTTGTTGAGTTCCGACAAGATCCAGAAGTTATTACTCACGGATTTATGAGGAATGAAATCAATAACGCATTCAACCGAATTGCTAGTACAATGAAGGCTAGTGATATCTTTGGTGAACGAAAACAGTTCTTGCTTGACAACGTTAAGAGCAATCTTAACGCACAGCTTGGACCCAAGGGATTCAAGTTTGAGTTGATTAGTTTCCACGGTGGTCTTCGTGTTGATCAGAGTGTTCAATCTCGTATCAATGCTGTGTTAGAGGCAAGTCAGAAGGCAATTGAGGCCGAGACCAAGGTACGCCAGAGTAAGGCTGAGGCAGATCAGACCATTGAAAAGGCCCGAGGTGAAAAGGAGAGTAATATTGCTAAGGCAGAGGGTGAGGCAAAGAGTATCACTCTAAAAGCAGAAGCTCAGGCAAAGGCTAATCTAGTGTTGGCTCAGTCACTAACTCCATCACTGGTTCAGTATGAAGCTCTTCAGCGCTGGGATGGTAAGTTGCCGGTGTATAATGGTGGAGGAGTTGTTCCCTTCATTAATGTGGGAAATACTAATCGGTAAAGAACAATAAGTGGAGAAACCCGCTGAAGAAATTCAGCGGGTTTTTTGTTGACTTCTTTTAAAGTCCGTGGTAACTTAGAGGAGTAATGAATATCGTAAATTATATTGTAACTAACTGGGACAATCTTCCCAAGAGCAAGTTTGATGATGTTACCGTTGTCATTTTCAAGGAACTACAGAATTGGGATGAGGGTTATGGTCATCACACCTATGAGGGTTATGGCGTAGACAAGGATGGTAACGTCACTTGGTGTTATAGTTCTGGTTGTAGCTGTGGCGGTGGACCTGATACCGAGATCAAGAAAGATTTGAAGACTTTTACCGTTGATAGTGGTATTGATTTGAATGTAGATCCGTCTACCATCAATTTCAAGTCACTTGAGGTTGAGTTTACCACTTATTAATTTAGAAAGGACAAATATGGATCGTAAGTTAGCTAGTGTTGTTAAGATCGTAGACATTCAGCCTATTCCTAATGCTGATGCCATTGTGGTGGCTAAGGTAAAGGGGTGGAATGTAGTTGTGAAGCGTGACGAATTCAAGGTGGGTGACTTGGCTGTTTATTATGAGATTGACAGTTTTCTGCCTGTTCGTCCACAATTTGAGTTTCTACGTAAGAGTAGTTTCAAGCGTATGGGAAGCAGTGAAGGTTTTCGTTTGAAGACTATCAAGTTGCGTGGTCAGTTGAGTCAGGGTCTATTAACTCCAATTCCAGAGGGTATTCTCAATTCAAAGGAAGGCGATGATTTGACTGAAGCACTTGATATTGTCAAGTATGAACCTCCTATTCCTGCTCAGTTGGCTGGAAAGATCAAGGGTGTATTCCCCAGCTTTATTCCAAAGACTGACGAAATTCGTATTCAGAACTTTGAAAGTGACATTGGCTTTTCTCCTATTGGTGAAAGGGTATACGTCACTGAAAAGTTGGACGGAACTAGTTTTACTTGTTACTTCAAGGATGGTGTCTTTGGTGTATGTGGCCGTAATTGGGAATTGTCTGAAACCGATGATAATTCTCTATGGCGTATGGCTAAGATGCTCAACTTAAAGGAAAAGTTGACCAATCATGGTAAGAACATTGCTCTTCAGGGAGAATTGATTGGTGCTGGTATTAATGGTAACTTGTATGAGATGCAGGATCACGCTTTGTATTTCTTTACTGGTTATGACATTGATAAGGGCCGCCGTATGTTCTTTGATGAACTGGAGTGGTTGTTGTTTAAACTTGATTTGAAGATGGTTCCGGTACTTGAAAAGTATGGATACACACTACCTACTGAAAACTTGGTTGAGTCTATGTTGAAGTACGCTGAAGGTAAGAGTGTATTGAATATGGGTGTTGATCGGGAAGGTGTTGTGGTACGTGGTCTTGAGAGAGAGTTTAGTTTTAAGGCTATTAGTAACGTATATCTTCTAGGAAACAAGGAATAATTAAAAGGGAGGTATGTAACAGTACCTCCCTTATTTTTATGAAAAAGTATAAGATTAAAACAAATGATATTGGCATGTGTATGAGTGTTGGTTGTGACTTTTACCAGACTTGTACGAATAATAGTGTAAATATGTTTTATAGAACCAAACACAAGTTTGAACCTATGCTTGACGAGGGTGTGTGTTTGAGTTACAGTAGTGGAAAGAACACTAAAGATTATTCGGATAATTGTTATCCAAACACACTAAAGAAGATTTATGTCAACTGATGTTACGTTAGTAGAACTGCCACAAACTCAATATGTAGTTCCAATTAAATTGGAGAAGTTGTCTTTAAATAAATTTCTAAAACATTTGTCCACCGGCAGTGTTTTGGAACATTTAATTGAACTGTTACCAAAATGTACCGAGGACGGACCTTGGATTGCAGGAGGTGCTTTGCATAGAACTTATCGTAAACTATCATTGACTGATAGTGACGTAGATGTGTTCTTCAAGAACAAAGAACAGTTAGATAAGTTTTTGCTTGAATTGAATGGCAATGCTTTAAAAACCGGTAAATACAGTACCAAGAATTATATTGTATCCGATTGGCACCATACAATTGTTATCAATTATATGGGTAGTGATTGGAAGATACAATGTGTAAGTTTCAAGTATTTTAATACTATTGAAGATTTGTTTGGATCGTTTGATATTAATGTGTGTCGTATTGCTTATGATGGTAATAATGTAATTCTTGAAGAACAAGTATTGAATGATATTCAGAACAATAATTTAAAATTCAATCAAAATAGTATTAATTATCCAAGTGTTACACTGAAACGACTGGTTAAGTATATCAAGATGGGTTATAATATTGAAGACAGTGAACTTCGTGCATTGACTCATGCTTTTTATAAGTCTAAGAAGAAAGCTATAGATATTCTTGATCAAGATTTATTTACAAAAAAGATTAATCCGATCAATAATTACGAGGGCTTAAAATAAGCTGTTGACTTTTTATAAAGTCGGTGGTAGTATGGATCTTGTAATGAACAACAAGATTCTGAAGCGTACTGTTGATATTGCTAAGGCGCTTTGTCCGTTGAATTTAGAACATCGGTGTAGTCACATTGCTTTTTTGATTCGGTGTGGTAAAATTGTACATATTGGTACCAATAGTTGTAAGAGTCATCCACAGACTCTTAAGTATGATTATAATAACCATCAATTGGTTGGTTTGCATGCTGAGTTGAGTGTGTGTATGAAGAGTGGCAAGGAAAATTTGAGCGACTTCGAGATGGTTGTACTTCGTGTAGATAGAACCGGTAAGTTGAATAATAGCAAGCCGTGTCGTGGTTGTCAGAGTGTAATTAATCAATTTAATGTGGGTGAGGTTTGGTATAGTGATGCTAAGGGAGATGTTGTAAAGAATACTTGACGACAATTTATTTTCGTGATATCATAATAAAAAAATATGAAACTACCTATGTTGTTCGCTCGTACAAATACAGGCGCTATTCAGACTTGGACCATTGAAGTTGATGGCAACAAGTATCGTACACACTACGGCCAATTAGATGGTGAAATTCAAACAACCGAATTTACTATTTGTGAAGGTAAGAATGCTGGTAAAAAGAATGAAACCACTGCTAATGAACAGGCTTTGAAAGAAGCTACGGCTACGTGGAAGAAAAAGAAGGAAAGTGGTTATTTTGACAATATAAAGGATATTGATAATGATACCTTTACAGAGCCAATGTTGGCTAAGAACTATGATGATTATAAGGATGATTTGAAGTATCCAGTATATTCACAAATGAAGCTCGATGGCATTCGCTGTCTTGTAAAGAAGGATGGTATGTGGAGCCGTAATGGTAAACCTATCGTTTCGGCTCCTCATGTACTAGTTGCATTGAAGGGATTTTTTGATAGGTTTCCCGATGCAATTCTTGATGGTGAATTGTATGCTGACAAGTTTGCTAATGACTTTAATGCTATTTGTAGTCTGGTAAAGAAAACCAAGCCTACACAAAAGGATTTGGAGGATAGTGCTAAGAGCATCCAGTATTGGGTTTATGACTGGATACTACCGAAGACTTTTAGTGATCGTAATAGTGATATTACTACTTACGTTATTAATAACAATGTGGTTCGTCGTGTACCGACTCATCTTGTGGACACGATTACACATTTAAATGAGTTGTATGAAAAGTATATTGATGAAGGTTATGAAGGTCAGATGGTTCGTACTGATGGACCTTATGAAAACAAACGTAGTAAGCACCTTCTTAAACGTAAAGAGTTTCAGGATAGTGAATTCAAGATTCTTGATATCGTTGAAGGTGTAGGCAACAAAAGTGGTATGGCTGGCCATATGGTATTCAAAAATCATAAAGGTATTGAATTTCATAGTAATATTAAGGGTCAGAGATCGTACTTAAAAGAGTTGCTTACAAACAAGAACAAATATATTGGTAAGAACGCTACAGTTAAATACTTTAATTTAACGCCTGGAGATGAAGTGCCCAGATTCCCATATGTAGTCGTTATTCGAGATTACGAATAATTTATTTTGACTTTTTAAGTCAATTCAGTTATACTGTAGTTATATGGAAAAAGAACTAACAATTAAAGATAGAGTAAAGAACCCAATCGTAATTCAACACGATGACTTGAAGTTTGATGGTAAAACCATTACTATTCCGAGTTATTATATTAACTCGATTTGTGATTACATCAAAGATTGGAAATTGGATGGCGAAAAACAAGTAGATATTGAAGATTATGTCATATTTCGTAACTTTTTATATGACGTTCAAGAATATAAAAATAAAGGAAATTGATTATGTCAGATAAAAAAATTGCTAAAATTGTATTAGAAATTGAGTGGACTAGCACAGATCCATTACTAGATCTACCTTCGTTGTGGGATTGGAAGCGTATTAAAGTACCTATGTCACTTGACAGAGTGAAGTATATTGGTTTATACTCCACTACGAAACCTGAACAATCAGATAGTTGGATGGGAAATTAAATTATGAGCATCGTAAATAAAAACGAAGTTGTAGAGTGGCTTAAAAATGTAGTGGAAAAGAAAATGGTTAAAGAACTAAACGTACCTAATGCTAAGGTATATTTTAGTTGTGATCGGCCACATCCGGATGTAATTCTTGAAACAAAGAATAAAGACGGCGATCTACAAATTGTACGCTTTCTAATTATTTAATATAAAATCAACATATGTTATTATAAATTTTTTGATCTTCTTTTTGACGATCACCGAATTTATTATCATAACTAAAGAAAATGACAACTAATAAATTTTTCTTAACTTTAGCCAGAACAATTGACCATCGTGTAGGTCATACAGACGAATGTAAGCCTGATGTGCCTGTATTGCCTGTAAATTATGCACTTGCTAGTTTTTTCTTGAGGTTTACCATTGTTGTAGTAAACTTTATTACGTGTGCTTTCATTATTGCAAACATTATTCATCATTGGTAAATTTTATGAAAAGTCCCAGTTATTACTTACAAGTTAATTTACCTCCAAATTTTGATGAGGTAGATGCAGAAATGATTAAAAAAGATCTAATGACATATATTATTAGTAGAAATCAATATGGTGCTATGTATGGTCCAAAATCTTCAAAAAAAGGCATAACCATCAATAAAGTATTATATAGAACAAATGAAGACTAATAATGAAGTTGTTTCTAGACTACGAGAATTTACAAACAATAATTGTAATACTACACTAGATCCAAAGCTTTGTGAAGATATTCGTTATCTTTGTGATGAAGTGGAACGATATAGTAGAGAAGTAGTAAAAGCTAATAATTTTATGGATGAAGACCATATTACTATTCAGCGTTATAAAAAGAAACTAGAAAATTGTCAAACTAAATTAAGTAATTATGAACCTTTTTAAATCTGTTATCAAGTGGTCTGGTATTGGATTGTTTGCTTGTTTTGCATATGCTGCAACACTACCAGAACCAATTAAGTTGTATGTAATTTATACATATAAATTTAATGAACGAGTAATAGAAAAGATATTTATCAAAAAAGATAATGCTCAAAAGTATTGTGAACAGTTTAAAGACAATCACGATTATACATTTGAGGAAATTACTGTAAAAGAATGAAAAAACTACTATCTCTCATTACATGGTTAACACTAATTACTTCTACATATGCAAATGATACTATATATATAGTTTTTGTATATAAATTACATGACAACTATGTTAAGAGTAGAGAAAGTAAATTGTTTGAAACAAGAGATCAAGCAAAAAAGTATATAAATAAGAAAGATACAAACAATATATATAAATCTAAAGAAATTATTGAATTCGTCATCATCAAATGAAAAAACTATTAATTATTGCACTATTATCTACAGGTTGTACAAGTGGCATGTATCTACGTTATAACTACAACAAAGCATTAGAAACGTTGCCACCGTGTAGTCAAGTACATATTATCAACAACAGATATATTACTTATAGTTTGGTAGAATCATCAACAAATAATGTGTACACATCACATACGAATTATTACAGAGCATATTATAACGTTGATGGTAAAATTATTAAAACTATCAAGTATTAATGAACGAACAAATTGATTCTATTATTAAAAAACATTGTTTTAAAATGCAAGAATTAGATCAAAACAAAAGTATTCCTATGGTTGTTAAACAATTAGATCGTATAGTATATGAAATGTATAGAGAACTATATGGACTACGTGATATACGTTCAAATAATTATTATTTAAACAGTTTTACCGCTGATGATAAAAAGGGTCATTGTTGTTAATTATGAAAAAGAAACCCACTCCAATGTGTCAGAAAGTTGAACTAGACAATTGTTTTAGTTGCAAAGTTGTTGCTGGCAAACCACATAAGAAAAAATGTGATATTGAAAGATGTAGTGAATGTGGTGGTCAAAAATTAAGTTGTAAATGTGAAAATCACGATAAGCAATTCGCATTTTGGAAAGGATTCTGGCCAGGAGAACTTGAATGTAAGGCACTAAATATGGATTTAAATACTTTTTATATGACCGGTATGCATAAGATATTCTTCATCAAACCCAAATAACTTATGAACAAGAAGATTACAGAACAAAATGAACTAATAGCTACCAGAGTACCGCCTGGTGATAGATGGACTCTACGTACAGATAATCGTAAAGTTATACATAATAGTTTAACCGAAGTATTGGAAGCCTATTTCATGGAAACAAAACAAAAATCTGAATACAGATTGGCTCCTATGGAAGGTAAACTATACGTCATTAAAACCGTAGAAGAAGAAATTGTACCAGAACCACCACGTGCGTTCAATATTTATGGCGATCCAGTATGAAAGTAAATGAACTTAATAATTACACATATGACTTCTTTGAAGATACTTGTAAATTATTAAAGAATAGTGGATTTACTCCACGAAGAATATTAGATATTGGAGCTAGCGTTTGTCAAACTGCCGATGTATTTCGGCAGGTCTGGCCTGCATCAGATACTCTATTGATCGAAGGTAATAGTGACTGTGAACAAATTTACAAGTTAAAAAATTATAACTATCAAATAAAACTGTTGGGTAAACAAAATGGTATCACAACATTTTATAAAACCAAATGGAGTTCTATTTGTACCGGCAATAGCATCTACAAAGAAGTAAATCCACTATACGAAGGTGAGTATCTAATCACAGAAACATTGCCTGTTCATAAACTAGATGATGTGGTTGTAGGTGCTTACGATTTAATCAAAATAGATACACAAGGCAGTGAACTTGATATTATACAAGGCGGTATAAATACATTCAACAAAGCTAAAGTTGTAATTTGTGAAGTTGCTTTGATTGATATTAATATTGATGGATGCAAAAAAGAAGATGTAATGAATGTTCTAACTAAAGAACTAAAATACGATTATATTCGTTGTATTGAAAGTATAACAGACGGAAAACAAATCACGTATGAAAATTTGTTGTTTATCAAACCGTGATTAATTAACCAACACCTTTTTCCATTTCTTCATAACAATTTCACTCTTGAATGTCCTAGCCTTAACCGGTTGGGACTTTTCATTTTTAAAATAGTTAATAAAGGTTCTCATATCTGTAGTTAATGTTTTGCTATGAAGCAACTCAGTTAATGCTCCTAATCCATTCAAACCTAGCACGTATGGAGTAGTTTGAAGAATTTCAGCTAATACCACACTTATTCCAAAGGTTTCAGGCATGATATTTACATAAAACATACCTTCACACTTGGCTATGGTTGAAACTACGTCCTTAAAAGGTAGCGTATTCAAATAATTTACATCATATACAGGCATACTAATGTCGGATGAGGGATTGTCATAGCCTGGCAAACAAACGTTTAAATGTTTACCATTAAACACGCCGTTACTCTTTAGGTACTTCCAATACTCTAGAGTACCACTGTATCCTTTCATTAGACTACTAGCATATACATAACCAGACTTTTCTGCTGGTAATTCATAATCATATACATAATCCGGAATAATAAAATAAATTACATGTTTTGTCCAATTACTAGGAAACTGATGTGCTTGAAATTCACTCAAACATATCAACTCCAATTTATTTTGTTCAAATAGTGTATAAAACTTTAAATTATGCGGACCATTTAGATCTGTAGCCCATACAAATGCCTTTTTATGAGCTATCTTTGGTATATCACTATAACGATGTATAATCAAATTCTTACATTGAAACTGATATTGATCTACGGTTGTATTAGGCAAATACATTACCCCGTTGATTTTAACTTGTTCAGTCGTATTATTCAAACAAATAACACTTTTACCCAATTTAACCAATTCTTCCAACAACAAAATGGCTTGAAATTCACTACCACCCATGCCTTGAGTATGCATAGTATTACCATTATAACTCATGCCAACCGTATCAAATAATATTATATCAGCGTAAATTATATTCATACGATCACTTTAAAATCATCGTCTAAGCTAGGGGGGGTATTCTTAAAATAACTACTTAAATCTCCCTGTATAACAGAGTTTTTATTGTGGTTTTGATTTACAAATCTTTGTAACCAAGCATGTACATCGCCAGTATAAGTTTTAGTGCCAGTATGAGTACAGGTAATATGCGTATCTAAATAAACCTTGTTGCCAGCATCTCTCCACTTCTTACACATATATATGTCTTCACTAATAAGATCATTATCTTCACATACCACTTCAAATATCATTCTACTATCACCTTTTTCGCTGGTATACTTCTTACTATTGTTCCATAGATGTTCAATAGCTTTTCTGGAAATCTTCACAAATCCACAGCCCAATCCAGCTACTTCCAATAGACCATCTTTATCAATATTTAAATTGAGACTTTTATCACTTTGATCTAGTGCTTTAACTACATATAGTTCTTCGTTATCATTCTTTTTACGATAACTACCACCAATTAAATCTTTATCGCTCTTGACGAGTTTGAAGAAATCCTTTGGGTTCCATCCTACATCACCATCAATAAAAAACAACATATCCATTTGAGCATCATGTGCCGCTTTAAATATGTCGTTACGAGCACGTTGTACCAAACTGTCATAACACATAAATAATGGATATACTTCCACTCCATTTTGTTCACTTTGTGCTAGAGTATTTAGTAAACTATCAATGTAATAGATGTCTAGTTTGCCATCATAAGACGGAGTACCAATTAAAACTTTTAGTTTCTTTTTCATAATAATATAACCGACGTACTTTTATAACAATAAAAAGTCCCAAGAGCATTACACTCTTGGGATACAGTTTATAACATAACCAACATTTTGTCAAATATATTTTTACACTTATGGTACCGGAGGATATTCAGCAGTAACAAGTGCTACAACCGCTGTTTGTAAATCTTGATCCGTCCAGTTACCAATTGCTACATAACTTGCACCTGACCATACGGTGTACCAGTTATGAGCATATGGATTTGTACTAATCTTGACCAATGCTTTTACGGTTTGAGCAATAGGATCATCAACCGCTTGAAGAATTTCAATTTGATTGGTTGTTGCTGCTGGTTGAATTAATAGACTACCTGATAGATTAATGACAGGATAGCCAGATGATGATGTCGTTGTTGGCATATATATGTTATATTAATTTATTATACTGATATATCACCCCCAGCACTTACTGAAGATGGTAAATTTGTTTGTTGATTTTGTTGAAATTGTTGTATACGAAGATATATTTCTTCATTCAATATACGTAAATTTGCTTGTGATTGTTCAATACGATTAAGTTCGTCATAAGCAAGACTTTTTAATTCTACAACATTTAGATCAGATAGTTTTTTTTCCATAAACATTTATTATTGTGGTTTTTGTGTAACAGGAGCTGCACCCTCAACACCTTGTTGTTGACGATTAAATAACTCTTGATTTATAAACTGTAAATTGTTTCTTGAAATATTCAATTGCACAATTTCATCATAAGCAATCGCTTTTAATTGTACAATATTTAAATCTGATAGTTTGATTTGTGTTTGTTGTTCCATATATTCTTATATAACTAGTAAAATACAATATATTTATTTTTAATATTCGTAATTAAATGCTTTATAAAACCAAGCAAATTTATTATAAATATTATCACAATTATGTTTTCCTAATACTTCTAAATAATCATTTGGTACCGGTTTAATAACCTTTTGAATAGTATGATCTCCAAATGGTAAATGCATTCTATCGTCCTCAAATGTTTTTTGTTCTATATTATTGAAATCGTGTTGGTAAAATGGTAGTTCTAGATATTCATATACCCGTTCCATTTCTCGTTGTGGATTACTAGCAAAATTTTCAAACTTTATAAATAAACACTTTTTACTCAATTTACGTAATATAGTATCGTATAATACATCCATACTTACAGCCAGTGGAGGCGCTTGTAATAAAAAGTAATCTACACGTTTATCCACAGTTGTATTTTTCAATTCATTCCAATTTTGTAACCCAGCATCAATATTTTGATGTTGTCGCCACTTCTTTTCCATACTAGCAACTATCGCTCGCAGATCTCTTACCATTACTATGACTTTAGGATTGGGATAATACCAATTCAAAAAATCATAAGTTACACTCCATCCTCGGCTTTTATCAATTACATACTTTTTATCAGTAATAGCATTAAAATAAGCAAACATACCTTCTTTACATAAAGCTTTAAAAGCAGGTTCCACAACCTTTACATCTTGTGCTTTAAATTCAATGTTATTGGAATAGATATTTCTTGCATTGAGAAATATTTCAATCAAACCACTGGTTGGCGTAGCATAAAAATCAGGATTTTGTGCCAACACATTTTGCAGTAATGTTGAACCGCAACGAGGTAATGAACATTGAAAGAATATTTTTTCTACCATATAACTTTAACTAGTTTATATAAACAACAGTTATATTATTTTAATTCCAATACAGATATTCTATTTTCTACAGATTTTAATTTATTACTCAATTCTTGAATAGATTTTACAATCGGAACAAGAAGATTACCCGGAGTTGCTTCTAATTTATCTGGATTGCTTTCATATACAAGTTTAAGATATGTGGCATTAGTTTCTTCTTGTAGTTGTTTTAATTCTTGTGCAATAAATCCAACTTGTATGACATTATCTTTTTTGCTACCATCTCTGTTACCGTTAGGATACCACTCACGTTTATCCCACTTGAATGTTACAGGACGTAATTTTTCAATAAAGTTAAGACCCACTTCTACATTGTTGATATCGGTTTTATCTCTAAAATCTGACAATGCAGTTATTGTGGTTACTTGACAACGCAGTGTTGCTACGTTTGCATCACCTAACGTAATTTCATTTGTTGCGGTAGCAGATGAAGCGTCTGCGTTATAACCTATTATTGTTAAATTAGTACCTGTAGTTACGGCAGATCCTGCTAAATATCCAAATGCTGTATTATTTGAACCCTCGGTATTAGAACCTAACGATAGATAACCAAATGCGGTATTATTGCTACCGGTAGTATTATTTATTAAGGCACTAACACCTACAACGGTATTATTATTACCGGTTGTATTGTATCTTAATGCCATACGACCAATGCCTACATTATAATTACCAAATGTATTATATCTCAACGCCATATAACCAAAAGCGCTATTACTATTTCCAGAAGTATTTGAACTTAAAGAATATCTACCAAATGCATCGTTTTTATAACCATAAGTATTATTTTGTAAAGCTTTATGACCAAATGCACTATTTTTATTACCTGTAGTATTTGCGCTTAAAGCAAAAGCACCAAATGCACTATTAAATTCACCAGTTGTATTATTTCTTAAAACATCATAACCAAATGCACTATTAGCTCTACCAGTTGTATTATTCCTTAAAGCATATCTACCAAAGGCATTATTATATGTACCACTCGTATTATATATTAATGATTGGAAACCAAATGCACTATTTACTCCGGTTGTATTATATCTTAAAGCGTAATAACCAAATGCACTATTATTGTTTGTTACATTACTTCTCAGAGCAGATCTACCAAATGCAGCATTACCAGAACTTGTTATATTAGATCTCAAAGCAAAATAACCAAAAGCGCTATTACTATTGCCGGTTGTATTGTATCTTAATGCTTCATGACCAAATGCACTGTTATTTACAGAAGTAGTATTATTTTGTAAAGCCCTGTTACCAAACGCACTATTGTTTCTACCCGTGGTATTACTTCTTAAAGCGTAAAAACCAAAAGCGCTATTACTATTGCCAGTAGTATTATATCTTAATGATTGATTTCCAAATGCACTATTGTTTGTACCAACTGTATTATATCTTAAAGCTTCATGACCAAATGCGCTGTTGACTCCGGTTGTATTTGAATTTAAAGCTCTATAACCAAAAGCGTTATTATTATTTGTAGTATTACTAGTTAAAGCTAAATGACCAAATGCGTTATTATTTGATCCTGCTTCGTTATATCTCAACACATCATAGCCAAATGCATTATTTCTGTTGCCACTTTGATTATATCTTAACGCTCTATAACCAAACGCACTATTATTTGTACCACTAATATTACTTCTTAAAGCGAAACTACCAAATGCATTATTTCTACCGGCAGTAGTATTATATCTTAATGCTTGATGACCGAATGCACTATTAAATCTACCCGTTGTATTGTTTTCTAATGCACGATAACCAAATGCATTATTATTATAACCAAAAGTATTATATCTTAAAGTAAACGTACCAAATGCACTATTTCTATTACCCGTAGTATTACTTCTTAAAGCACGATAACCAAATGCATTATTATTATAACCAAAAGTATCAGATCTTAACGCTTCACTACCAAATCCACAATTTCTCATGCCACTAGTAGCATATCTTAATGTTTCATTACCAAATGCACTATTATTATTACCACTTGAATTATTTCTTAAGGCGTAAAAACCAAATGCACTATTGCTTGTACCTGTAGTATTATATCTTAGCGCATCATGACCAAATGCACTGTTTACGCCAGTACTGTTACTTTGTAAAGCTCTACAACCAAACGCACTATTATTATTGCCAGCGGTATTGCTATATAATGCTTGATAACCAAATGCATTATTATTTATACCAGTTGTATTAGCTCTTAAAGCTTTAAAACCAAAAGCACTATTATTGTTTGTGGTATTATTATAAAGTGTTTGATAACCAAATGCACTAATGTTTGAACCGCTTATGTTTGTAAATGACGATTGATAACCTACTACTGTATTGTTACTACCAATTACATTAGATCTCAAAGAATAATTACCAAATGATACGTTTGCACCTCCTGATGTATTTTCTCTTAGCGAAAATACACCAAATGCGGAATTTTGTTGACCGGTTGTATTATTTCTTAACGCGTGATAACCTATCGCACTATTGTTACTGCCGGAGGTGGTTAATCGCAACGCATCTCTGCCCATAGCGGTATTATTGGTACCTACCGTATTATATCTCAAAGCATATAAACCAAATGCGCTATTGTTTGTACCTGTGGTATTAGTATATAATGATCTGTAACCAACCGCTGTATTATTATCCGCTGTATTAAAATATAAAGATTCGTAACCAACAGCTGTATTATTAGTACCTATTGTATTAGTTAGTAATGTACTTACACCCAATGCTGTATTTTGTCCACCTGTGGTATTGTTTACTAATGATCTATAACCAAACGCACTATTATTGTTGCCTGTTGTATTGCTATATAAAGCATATTTACCAAATGCACTATTATTATTTCCTATTGTATTTGAGGAAAGAGTACCATATCCAACAGCTGTATTATCAATTCCAGATGTATTGCTAAGTAATGAACTCATACCCACAGCAACATTTCTATTACCAGTTGTGTTAGCTGTTAAAGCACTAAATCCGACAGCTGTATTATTATAACCAAATGTATTATATCTTAAAGCTTGATGGCCAAATGCACTATTATTATTTGTTCTGTTAGAATATAGTGCTTGATAACCAACAGCTGTAATATTTGAACCGCTTACATTTGTATATGATGCTAGATAACCTATAGCAACGTTATTTGTACCCGAAGTATTATTTTGTAGAGCATTTGAACCAACGGATACGTTGTTGCTACCTGTCGTATTAGACTCTAAAGCACTTCTACCTATAGCAACATTTTGTATACCTATTGTATTAGCATATAACGATTTATAACCAAATGCACTATTGACAGCACCCGTTGTATTGGCATATAAAGATAAATAACCAAATGCACTATTACGATCACCTATAGTATTTTGTCTGAGAGAATTCAAACCTACAGCCGTATTATTAGATCCTATAGTATTATCAAGCATAGAAGCGTAACCTATAGCTACGTTATTGTTGCCTGTTGTATTATTTGCTAAAGCATAAATTCCAAATGCACTATTATTCGTACCGCCTGTATTTGCATATAATGTTTGATGTCCAACTGCTGTATTTCTTGTACCTGTAATATTAGTTCTTAAAGATTGAAAACCAAAAGCGCTGTTATTATTTGTGGTATTAAATCTTAATGCTTCATGACCAAATGCACTATTATTATTACCTATAGTATTATATCTTAAAGAAAAATAACCAAATGCACTATTATTCGTACCGCCTGTATTATTTCTTAACGCGTTATTACCAAATGCATTATTATTTGTACCTGTTGTATTATTGAAAAGAGCATTAAAACCAAATGCATTATTATTACTTGTGATATTATTTGCTAAAGCATTTCTTCCAAATGCGTTATTATTAAAACCCTGAGTGTTTTTTTGCAATGCATAATAACCAAATGCACTATTACTAGTACCTATAGTATTAAGTTGTAAAGCATTACTACCGAATGCACTATTATAAGTACCTGTGGTATTAGCCAATAGAGTGAAATTACCAAATGCGCTATTATCTGAACCAGATGTGTTATCTCTTAAAGCATAACGACCAAATGCATTATTATTTAGACCCCCAGTATTCTTTCTTAAAGCATAAAAACCAAATGCGTTATTATTATTACCTGTAGTATTATATCTTAACGTTTGATTACCAAATGCGCTGTTTCTCGCACCAGTAGTATTGCTTGCCAATGCCGAATTACCAACAACTGTATTTGTGCTTATATTACCAGTTCCACGACCAACAGTTACACTATTTACTGTTATACTATGTGTGCTATCAATCGTATTACTGTCGCCAATTGTAGAAGAAGACGTGAATTTGACTATTGTATTATTTGTGCCAGAAACTGATACACTACTACCACTAGATCCACTAGATCCACTTATACCACTACTACCACTGGATCCACTACTACCACTTGATCCGGTTTGACCACTTGTACCACTTGATCCACTACTACCACTAGATCCAGTTTGACCACTACTACCACTAGATCCAGTTTGACCACTACTACCACTAGATCCGGTTTGACCACTACTACCACTAGATCCGGTTTGACCACTACTACCACTAGATCCGGTCTGACCACTACTACCACTTGATCCACTACTACCACTAGATCCGGTTTGACCACTACTACCACTAGATCCGGTCTGACCACTACTACCACTTGATCCGGTCTGACCACTTGTACCACTTGATCCACTACTACCACTTGATCCGGTTTGACCACTTGTACCACTTGATCCGGTTTGACCACTTGTACCACTAGATCCGGTTTGACCACTTGTACCACTAGATCCGGTTTGACCACTTGTACCACTTGATCCACTTGTACCATCTAATCCACTTGTACCGGCGGATCCGGATTCACCGCTACTACCACTTGATCCCGCTCCTGATCCGGCGGATTTAAATACTTGTCCTGTGACGTTATCCACCGTCAAAACATATCCGGTAGCGTTATTAGTTAGATCGGGTATAAAAAATGAACCCGTTAATTCAAACGAGCCAGTGGCTTCTGTTTTAGATATAAGTGTAGGTTTGTATATTTTCATATCTTATGTTAGTTCTCTTATGACAAGTGCGGAATATACTGTATAAGTATTATTATAAGTTTTAATACCGATTGCTAAAACTTCGCTCGTGTTATCTATTTTTCTACCCAAACCATAATATGGATCTAGTACAATTTGAGTTGCTACTCCCGTTGCACCAGTACCAGAAAAGAATCCAGTAGCTAAAACTGTGCCTGGATTTGTAATAAGATTACCTGCACTGACTGTTGCCACTTGTGTAACTACGGAGCTGGTAACGTTATTCCATGTCAAAGCATTTGTTACAGTTGGATTTACTAATAACTCCCATCTACCACTAAATGGACTATTATTACCTGGTTCAACCAATAAATCTAATTGTTCCGGTATTATTTGAGCGCATTTTGAACTAATACTGTTATATCTCAAAAATAATACTGCACCATATTCAGACGCTCCTATTGTAGTTCCTGTATTGTTAGCAACTACTACTCTTTTGCCTGTTTTATCAAATCCTCCTTCACTAATAACAGTGCTGCATATTTGAGTCATTAAACTACCAGTTGTTGTATTTTTATGGGTACTGATTTCGTATCTTATAGGCAAATTAGGATTACGTAAATATGGAGTTTCTAGTGTATTATAATTGTTTATTTCATGTACATATATAATTATACCTTTTTGTACTACACCATATCTTACTCTACCAACACCAAACCATTCATAATCTATTGTATATATTTGTGCTTTACTAGTATCTAATATATTACCACTTGGACCCAATCCATTCATTTTATCCAAATTCCAACTACTTTGACTGATAAATGTATCTGTTTTGACACCGTTTATTTTTTTTCTAAGTACAACACCAAAGTTACTACCACTCATGTGAAACATGAAGCCATCATCTTCATCAAAGCTACCTATACTCTTTTTTATACCATCAACTCTATTTGCAAATTTACCGGTACAAATAACTTGTTGACTTTTTCCTGGTTGGTAAACAAATATTCTTTTGGTTTGTTTTATAGCTCTACTACCACTTGTTTGTGTTACTTTTAATGTACTCTGAGCACTACCACTATTCCAAGTTACAGTAGCACCACCAGCAGTTTTTATGTCAAAATAGAAACTGCCACTATCTACAATTTGTTTGATATCAACTAATGTTGATGGAGAGCTTACTCTCCATTTACCAAAAGCGTCTATGCTTGGACTGTCAGCTGATAATATTCGTGTTTTTTCAAAATATGACATAAAATTTTACAAGATCCAATATTGATTCGTACCATCACTTTGCACTGTTATATTTGTTCCTTTGTGTGCGATACTTTGTGTAAGTTCATAATCAATATAAGAAGAATTAGTTACGGTTAAATTTATACGATGACCGGTGGTATCTATTTTCTTTATATTATAAATATTAGTATTACCCACGGGATTCGGTAATTTGACATTAAATTCACCACTTGTAGCGTCACACAATATTGTATAATCAGTAGTTCTTACAATATTATAATTATTGTATATCCGTCTTACTGGATAACTTACACCAGTAACTTGTATATAACTACTTGTTTGTGTATTTAACGCCCAACTCGCAGTTATAGGATAAGTACTGCCTGTATACAAATTGAAAGCACTACTTGAAATGGTTCTTAAACCACTGAGAGTAGCAATTGCAAAACCACTTTCACTGATAGGAAATTTTAGTATAGATGTATTATCGTTGGTAAGTACGATGCTTTCCGGCACTATCTGATTGTAATTATAATCGTATGCTTGTATTACAACAGGTCGTGACTGTAAATTGTGATTGAATATCCAAGTGCTACTACTGATGAATGATCCTGTTACACTTGGGTATATTGAACCTGTGGCACAATTGCAATTTAATGCATAACTAGCGGTTATGTTTAAGAACTGTTTTTGACTGCCACTACCATCAAGTACTACATTATTATCATAAATTTGTAGTAACTGCTGATAAGTTTCACATATTTTCTTACCGTAAAGATCCTGTGATGGAAAAACTGGCATATCATATTATATTAATTATAAACTATTTGATAATAGATTTTTAATTAATTGTTTTTTTTCTTCTTTACTCAGTTTACCATCACTCTTGATTTTCTTTACTTCTTCATTTATTACACTTAATAGTTCTTCTCTTGGAGACTTTTTGTTTTTTTCTTTCGTTTCCACTGTAAATTTTGAAGACGATTCTTTTATTTTAACTTCAACAATAGGACTGGCTTTGGTACTCTTTATTTCTTTGATTTCAACTTTATTGTAATTATCAAATACAACTTCACTTTCCCACGGAATAATTAATTGGTTTTCAACAATTACTTCTAATTTTATCTTAGCGTTATCATTTTCTGTAAAATATTTCTTTAAACTTTTGATAGGTACATTAATGGTGTTTTTATCTATATTTCCATAAAATACCAGATTAACATCTTCACTTTCAATGATTAATCGAGCAGATGCATTTTTATATGAACTGTTTTTTATTGAAGCCTCACACAAAAAATTTTCTTCTTTGTCAAGATAAATGGTATATGTACTCATGATATTAAAAATTTATACATATAAATATAAATAACATAACGATTTATCCAAGTAAATTTTTTAGTTGATCGTCTGTATATTTTTTTATATTCTTTATCTCTACTCCAACTTCGTTTAAAGTTTTAATTATAAATTTAACATCGTTTATTTTTACAAAAATATTTTTATCAGGTATTTCAATCGTTTTGTTGAATTTTTTATTTTTACATTTAAGTAATATATCTACTAATTTACCACGTTTTACTGGATTTTTAATTTGAAAATCCAACAACGCTTTTTGTTGATCTTCATAATTATCAAATGGATGATCTCCCCATTCCGCCGGATTTCGAGCGCCACCTTCAACTATTTCAACTACTTCAGCAATACATTCCGACCACTCAATGCAATATTGTGACCAAATTGAACAGTTTGTACCCCATAGATTATTATTATCGGACATATGATATAATTATACATGACACAACCAAGCCTGTATATTAAATCTCTTATTCTCCCAAGATAACTGAGGTGACGTTGTAATTTCTGTACAACTATGATATACATTAGATGGAAATATACTTAATTGATTGTTTGCAAGTGGTATTTTATGTATATTATTTTTATACATAAATAATTGATCTCCACCTTTAATTAAACTAACATCTTTAACTAATGTTAAAGCGAACGTAAATGCATTTGCTTTATTTACTTCTACACCATCCCACGTCATACCGGCAACATCACGATCACAATGCCAATTATAATAAGCACCATCTCCATAATTAACTACATGATATTTGTAGTGATATCTAAATTTAGCATATGCCGTCAATTCTTCATGCTTACAATTAGTTAAAAAATTTAATATTCCTTGATGAAAAATATATTGATTTAAATTTGTTATATATTTTCCTAAATATTTATTTTTTTCTTGGTTTTCTTTTTCAAATGGTAACCAAATGTCTTGTCCAGTACACAACGGACTAAGTGGGTCGTCTGAATTATACGCATGACCGTGAGTCCACATAGGTATTCCAAAATAAGGTTTTAAATTAATAAAATCTTCCATTAATTTGACTATATAGTCTCTTGGCAAAAAATTTTCTACAGTTACTAACGGTATTTTTTCGTGTTCTATAGGAATATACATAATTTTTTAATTAAACCAACCACTTATACTAATTCTTTCGTTTAAACTATTATTAACTATTTGCGTTACAGCGTGCGGTGAACTCGCATTAGTAACTTCAAATAACACCAATCTATTAAAACTGGGGTTAACAACTTTAATATTTGACTCATCTCTTAAATCCAAATATAAACCACCCCAATCAGGATTCCAATTTTTACTCAAATGAAGCACAAACGCTAATTTTCCATTCACTTCATCCGTATGTTTACTTAAAAAACAGTTTTCAGCATACCGACTGACAAATGTTTTTTCACCTGTTGTAACATTCAAATTCGTTACTTTATTAATGAAATCTATCATGATCTCACTATTAAAAAATTTTACAGTTTCATCGTATACACCCACATCACCAGTTTTCATAACTTCAGGCATAGTTTTATAAAAAAAATAACTAAACATTGAACTGTCTCTTGCAGAACAAACATATTGATATGCTTGTTCCATGTTATACCTATTTATAGGTATGTTTTGCCACCACTCCCACGTATGTGGAAATTTATAGGATGGCATATATGTGGCAGACCACAAAGACTTAGGCATATCATTAAAATAATATTTATATAACTTTTCAATGAACTCTTTATCTAAAAAATTATCAATCACTACACGACGATCTTTTGAAAACTGGTCGTTTAATCTAACTAAATCAATCTCTTTATAATTTATCATATATATAATATCGGAGTCCGTATAATATAGTATCAACTTAAAAATTAAAAATAGTTATTTTAAACACGTTAAATATTTATAATAATATAGAATTTATTAATAAAATATGATTATTGACTCACCACAGATATTAACCCCGGGTATTACAGGTTCTATATTTATTAATAATCTAACAAATAATTCTACCGGTTACGTGTTAACCATAGATAATGTTACAGGACAAGTATTCAAAGCAGTGGGATCAGGTGGAGGTGGTACCAATTTAATTACCGGAAGTGCGTATCCAATAACAAGTAGTTGGTCATTCAATAGCGTATCAAGTAGTTATGCCGCTAATTTTGGCAGTAGTATAACTCAAAGCTTTTCATCACTCAATATTTGGAATTTTACACATAGTCTACATCAAAAAGAAATAATAGTTCAAGCATATGATCAAAGTTATGAACAAATAATACCATCAACAATCAAACTTTTAGACGACGATCATGTAAGACTAACATTTCCAGTACCTCTATCAGGTGTAGCCGTAGCTACAAGAGGTGGTAAATCAATTTATACAGGCGCTACAGGAAGTTCCGGCAGTCAAGGTTCAAGTGGTTTAAGTGGCACAAATGGTAGTAGCGGTACCAGTAGTAGTTCGGGTAGTTCGGGTAGCAGTGGATCAAGTGGCAGTAACGGTAGTAGTGGTACTACAGGCACAAGTGGTACTAGCGGTAGCAGTGGTACTAGCGGTACTAGTGGCACTAGTGGTAGTAGCGGTACCAGTGGTACTGGTGGCAGCAGTGGTAGTAGTGGAACTGCAGGTACAAGCGGTAGTAGTGGTAGTAGTGGTAGTAGTGGTACTAGTGGAACTGCCGGTACAAGTGGTAGTAGTGGTACAGTTGGTAGTAGCGGTACTAGTGGTGCTACGTTTGGTACAGCTGGCAGTAGCGGATCTGCCGGTACCGGAGGTAGCAGTGGTACTAGTTTTGGTACCAGTGGTAGTAGTGGTAGTAGTGGAACTACCGGTACAAGTGGAACAAGTGGTACGGGAGGAAGTAGTGGTACAAGTAGCACAAGTGGTACTAGTGGATCTGCCGGTACGGGAGGAAGTAGTGGTACTAGTTTTGGTACCAGTGGTAGTAGTGGTAGTAGTGGAACTGCCGGTACAGGAGGAAGTAGTGGTACTAGTTTTGGTAGTAGTGGTAGTAGTGGCAGTAGCGGCACGTCAGGTTTAGAAGGAGGTGTAACTCTTACTGTAAATACAGGAGGTGGTGGAGGATTTCCAACGTTTTTTACAATTAATGGATATTCTGGTCAAGAACCCACAATTACTTTAGTACGAGGATTTAAATATTATTTTTTCTTAAATTCTTTAAGTTCTAATTTTAGACTTAATTTAAGCGTTGGTGACACCAGCGTTGTGCCGGGTACTACAAGTACAGGCGACTTATACAACGATCCGGTAAATGGTAGATCAAGTGGTAAAATTTTATATGACGTACCCATTAACGCACCAAATAGTATAGTATATGGTTACAATAGTAACGGCGGATCTGGTACAATAAACATAATTAACTTACAGGGTAGTAGTGGAACTGCAGGTACAAGCGGATCTAGTGGTAGTAGTGGTACAACCGGTACAAGTGGTACTTCAGGAAGTAGCGGTACAAGTGGTATGACTAATGGTACCAGTGGTACTAGTGGCAGTAGCGGTTCAGCAGCAAGTTCAGGAAGTAGCGGTGCTACATTCGGTACAAGTGGTAGTAGCGGCAGCACCGGTAGTAGTGGTAGTAATGGTAGTAGTGGTAGTAGTGGTAGTAATGGTAGTAGTGGCACATCCGGTACAAGTGGCACATCCGGTACCAGTGGTACGTCAGGTACAAGTGGATCTACTGGTTCAAGTGGAAGTTCAGGTAGTAGTGGCAGCAGCGGCACATCGGGTACAACAGGCAGCAGTGGTAGTGCCGGTAGCAGTGGTAGTGCAGGTAGCGGTGGAAGTGCCGGTAGTAGTGGTAGTAGTGGTAGTCAAGGAACAAGTGGAAGTGCCGGTAGTAGCGGTGAAACTTTCGGTACAAGTGGTAGTAGTGGTAGTAGTGGTACTACAGGCAGCAGTGGTACTACAGGCAGCAGTGGCACAACAGGTAGCAGTGGTAGTAGTGGCAGTAGCGGTACAAGTGGATCGACAGGATCATCAGGATCAGCCGGCACAGGCGGCAGTAGTGGTACAAGTTTTGGTACAAGTGGTAGTAGTGGTAGTGGTGGATCGTCAGGAACAAGTGGTACAAATGGTACAAGCGGTAGTAGTGGAGCCACTTTTGGTACGGCTGGTAGTAGCGGTACCACAGGTAGTAGCGGAAGTAGTGGTAGTGGCGGAAGTAGTGGCAGTAGTGGTAGTAGTGGTACTACAGGTAGTAGTGGTACTACAGGCAGTAGTGGTACGAGTGGAAGTAATGGTACGAGTGGCAGTAGTGGTAGCAGCGGCAGCGGTGGTAGTAGTGGTACCTCAGGATTAAACGGTACTAGTGGTAGTAGTGGTACATCGGGTACAAACGGTACGTCAGGTACCAGTGGAAGTAGTGGATCTGCTGGATCTGCTGGTACAGGCGGCAGTAGTGGTACAAGTTTTGGTACAAGTGGTAGTAGTGGTAGTGGTGGTAGTAGTGGTAGTAGTGGTACTACGGGTAGCAGTGGTAGTACTGGATCATCAGGATCAGCCGGATTTAATGGTTCAAGTGGATCTAGTGGTACCGGCATACAAGGTTCAAGTGGATCGGCAGGTAGTAGTGGTGCAACATTTGGTACAAGTGGTACAAGTGGTACAGCTGGCACAGGTGGTAGCAGTGGTACAAGTTTTGGTACGAGTGGTAGTAGTGGTACTAGCGGACAAAATGGTAGTAGTGGTACAAGTTTTGGTAGTAGTGGTAGTAGCGGTAGTAGTGGTGAAAATGGCAGTGCCGGAAGTAGTGGAGCTACATTTGGTACAGGTGGTAGTAGTGGTAGTAGTGGCGCTACATTTGGTACGAGTGGTAGTAGTGGAGCTACATTTGGTACAGGAGGCAGTAGTGGTACTAGTGGTACAGGTGTAAGTGGATCTTCTGGTACAAGTGGTACTGGGGCTTTAGATTATACCATAATAAATGTTTTGACTGGTTCTAATATAAACTGGAATTTTAATACGTTTGAAAAAAATGTTGGTACGAGTGAAACGTATACATTTAGTAATATTATAACAGGAAGTTCACAACTTCTTATTTTGAATAATACAAGTTCAAATAACATAATTCCTACTTTTCCAAATTCTATAAGATGGGCGAATTCGTTTTCTCCAAATAACATATTACCTGGTGCTACTTCAGTATATACATTTTTCAAAAGCAGAAAATATATTCTTGGAAGTTGTACTGAAAATTATCAATAATTATGAAGTTTAATTTTTCTAGTATAATTTTTAACAAAAAAATTTCTCAAAATGCGGAATATAAATTATATAACGTTATAAGTGCATCAAACAACGATATTTTGTTTCAGAATAGTCAGTCGGTATATCTTGAAGATTTGAATGGAGTTTTGACCACTGAATTTCCAAATGTAAATAATATATCGTATAACAGTTATTATAATAAAACTATAGCCGACCGGCCGTCTCAATTTATAGATTTGAAAACACGATATTATGTATCTGAAAGCAACGCTACAGGTTCAACTATTATGTATGAAAATTTAAAATATGTGTATTTAGAAGATTATTCATATTTATTGTTGGAATAATATAAAATGTTATTAAATAATAATGTTAATTATAAATTAAGTGGACACGTGCGTATGGTTGTCAATGAAAATGATAAAATTGTACGTGACACTGGTTATTTTAACAATTTAATATTAAATTCTGGAATGGAACAAGTGTCTGTTATGCCGTTTTCAGAATTGTTTTGTACATGTGTTATTGGCAACGGCACAGCTGACACTAAAAAAACCAATGCTCCTGATACTTCTTCTTATACGTCCGGAAATGGATATGATGTAAATTTGTTATGGTCAAAATCAAAAAGAGTTAACAATTTGATTACGTTTCCAAGTTTAATAAAACCCGGTGGAGGATTTTATAATCTTACTGGCAGTATTATTTCTACAAGCGACGTTGGTAACATTATAAAAATAGATAATGATGGATTTTATAGAATAAGTGAACGTAATGGAATAGATGCAAAACGAAGTTGTAGTATATTAAATCTAGATGGTACTGCACCTACAGGTACATCTTCCGGTTCAAATTATACAATTTATTTCACGAATCAAGTAAGTATGTCTGCCGAATTAAGACGAGCAGGTAATGCAACAAACGGTGTATCTGCTACAGGAGGTTCTGTTGGTATCAATTGTAATAGTGCCATATACAATAGTACTATAACCCACATTCGCGATTTTTCGTTTCCATTTTCAACTGACCAAACTGTACCTATTAGAGAATTAGGATTTACTTGGAATGTTTTTAACAATTCAGTGCCGTTATTCAGCCGAGTTCGTTTAACGGAAGGGCCCAAGGGCAATTCAATAATAATTAAAGCTGGTCAAAACTTAACTGTATATTATTCATTACGAATAGATATGGAACCAACTACCTCTACTACAAAATATGTAATACTGGGTAATAATAATATCACAGGCAGTTTGCAAATGAATTTGTATGGATTGAGTAAAGTTACTTCTACAGGTAGATCGTCTTATATGGATGATGGGTTACATGGTAACGAACCATATTTTAACAGTAACATCGGAGTTTATGGCCTACCTTCATCAAATTATAACAAATTATACATATATACATCCTCTGACTCATCTCCAAATCCAAATTGGGGTACTAATATCGTTAGAAGTGGATCGTTCGTATCAAAATCTATAGATAAAACCTCTGTGTTTAAATCGGTATCTCCTACTAGTAGTTATGGTTATACTTCATATAAAGTAGCTACATTTAATGATGTAGAATCTATAAATTCAAATTGGAAAAGTTTTGGAATCGGAATTCAAAATAACAAAACATTAATGTCATATATTTTCAATTCTGCCCAAAACAAAAGTAATGGATATTTATTAAGTATATCACAGTCTTTTACGTGGAATAGAAATTTTACTTGATTTATGCCAACTCGCATTTCAGATTTACCAGAATATACAACTATTACAGGATCCGCATTTGTTCCAATAATAGACGTAATTTCTACATCAAATAAAAATAAAAAAATTACAATAGATAATTTACGCAAACTTTACTTTACATCTACAGCAAATACATCAGCATTTACTAAACACACACCTGGATTTTATTACTTTGGTGACAATAGAGATGGTAACGGTATATTTACAGGTTCTATAGCAAACGTTCGTACCGCAGTTTCAAGTTCATTCACATCAACATTAGACGGTCCACCTGTAATTAAAAATTTTTCAAATCTTTTTATATCCAGAAGCGTAATATGTAAACCAACAAATAGATGTAAAGGATTAGTGGTGTTTGTAGACGGCGATGCTACCATAAGTGGTAGTTTAAGTATGACAGCAAGAGGAGCGAGTGCTACAGGTACAGATGCATCTTTTACAGCTGTAAATCCTCCTTATTTAGGAGATTATTGGAATCGTCAACTATTTCCGTCATCAAGTTATTTATCCCGCGTATTTGCAGTTGGTGGTAGTGGCGGCATAGGATCACCGTCACCAGTTATAGACGGTTTAACAGGTACAGGAGGACGTTCAGGCGGAGGTGGCGCTGGCAGTTCATATGGAGCACCAGCATCAGCCGGTGGTGGAACGGGTACTTCTTTTAGTGGTGGAGCGGGTGGTGGAGGAGCTTCACTAGGATCTCCATTGGTAGGAGGAACCGGTAGTCCAACAGGAGGAGCCGGTGGATTCGGTAGATCGCCACATGGAGGAGGAGGAGCTGGAAATCCAGGAGGAGCTGCCGGCGGACCAGTCGCGCAATCAGGAGGAGAAGGAACAGGTGGATTATTAATATTAATTGTAAGAGGAAATCTCAAAATCGGTCCAAACGGATCAATTGATGCAAATGGATCAAACGGTGGTAATTCTGCCGGACCTACATTAGGAGGCGGTGGAGGAGGAAGTGGAGGAGGAGTAGTTTATGTATTTTATGGAGGCACACTTACCAACAACGGTTCTATAACAGCAAATGGTGGATCAAGAGGCACAGGAGGCAACATTGCCGGTAATGGTGGTGCAGGTACCACTTCAATACAAAGATTAAATAATATTTATCCTATAGCTAACTAATATTATGCCTAATAAAAGAATTACCGATTTAACAGAAAGTAGTTATCCGTCAGGAAGTAATTTTTACTTGATATATGATCCCACAGCTACACAAGATCAAAATGCCGATGGATATACAGACTTTAATAAAAAAGTAAAATATGTTAATGTATGTACTCAATTTTCACAATCCGCTATTACTTGGTTTGGCACAGGAGCAAATGGATCTTTAAATACTACTGCAAGTGTTACTTTTTCAACTACGACGGATCAAGAAGTATTTGTTAGAAATTATACATCATTAACTATCAACTCGGGTCATACAGTAACAGTTTCAAACAGATGTAAGGGTTTATTAATATATGTTAATGGCAATTGTACAATAAACGGCACACTAACAATGACCGGATTGGGAGCTAAATCAACCGGAAGTATAGCACATTATGTATATCAATCTAAAAACTACCATGGAAATTTTATACCACAATATAGTTTTAACAGTATAAAATTATATCCAAGTGGATCCGGCGGAGGTGCTATAAGTTCCAACGGATTATCCGTTGGAGATGGATATACAGGCGGAGGTGGTGGTGGATTTGGTGGTGCTAGAGGCGGATCCGGTACCAGTTGGAGTGGTGGAGCTGGAGGTGGAGCCGGTCCAAGTGCTACAGTCGGATTAAATTATGGCGGAAGTGGAGGCAACGCTACCGCCGCAAATTGTGGTGGTGGAGCTGGTAATCCAGCAGGCACATCAGGGCCAGGAGGTGGAGTTGCTGGGTCTGGAACCGGTGGAGTAATAATTTTAGTGGTTAAAGGAACATTTACACTGGCAAATACAGGAGTAATATCTGCCAACGGTACAAATGGAGGTTCTGGTACAGCAGGCGGAGGTGGTGGATCTGGCGGCGGAAGAATAGTAATTTTGTATGGACAACAATATACAAACAACGGTGGTACAATAACGGTTAATGGAGGCACAGGAGGCGGTACATCTCCAACCAAGGGTGGAGACGGTGGCGCCGGTAGTATAACAATTCGTCAAATAGGAGTTTTATAAAATATGTCAACAGCAATATCATCAATGATCACATTAACAGGTAGCGTGAATAACGTTAATTCTGTTATACCAATCGTAAATACCGAACTTTCTCCGTCATCTATACAAAATAGAAAAATTAAAGTAAGTACCCATAACTTTTTTTTCAGTAATAATGTATCCTCGACGTCACCCGCCACATACAATAACTTTTTTGGAGATGGATCTGGAGGTACCGTAACAGTCAGTAGTAGTACACAAGTCACAAACAGTTTTACAACAAATCTTTATGGAGATCCAATAGTAAGAGAATATGGATCTTTAACTGTTAATGCGGGTACAATTTTAAGACCAACAAGAGCTTGTAGAGGTTTAATAATTTATTGTACAGGCGATTTAACTGTAAATGGTACAATAACAATGACAAATAGAGGAGCTGGAATAGCTAATAGTTCTTCCGAATTACGATATGATTTAATTGATGCTAGTATATATGTAAATAATATGTCTTCTAGTGCTTGGGGAATTCCTAGTCATTGGAATTGGGCACCAAGTGGAAGTTTTTGGTTCAACAATTATAAAATTAGAATACCTTTATCAGGCAGCGTTGGAGGTGCTGGTGGAGGTGGATGTATAAGTCAAGGAGGAACAGGTACAGCAGGTATTTTTACAGGAGGTGGTGGAGGTGGTGGAGGTGGAGGTAGTTTTTGTACAGTAGCAGGTGGTACCGGTGGTCGTGGTACTATATTTTGTGGTGGAGGTGGTGGAGGTGGAGCGGGTGGTGGTACAACACCAGGAGCAGCAGGTGGTAGTGGTAACTTTGAAATAGGAGGAACCGGCGCAGCACCAGCTCCGTTTGGTGCAGGCGGAGCCGGAATTCCATTTGGCGTCACTGGAGGAGGTACTGCTAATCCTGGTACATCAGGTACAGGTGGTTTAATTGTACTAATAGTTAAAGGTAACGTTACTATAGGTGCTAGCGGAGCAATTACTTCACAAGGAAGTAATGGTGGAAACATTGGAAGTCCTGCTAATTTTGGTGGTGCCGGTGGCGGATCTGGTGGTGGAAGAATTATTATTCTATATGGAGGAACATACACAAATAGCGGTACCGTAAGTGTTTCTGGAGGAACAGGAGGCATTTCAAACGTGCCTGCTCCATTTTCTCCGACCGCTGCAAACGGCGGCAATGGTGGAGCTGGTTCATTAACAATAAGAAAAATTCACACTTAAGTAATATTTATTAATATCATATTTATGAAAGATATATTAATTATTAATAATAATCACGACAAACAAAGTAGAGAATTTGTCAATAAATATAAAAATTTACCAAATGTAGAAGTTATAGAAGACGATGGTTATGCTGTAAGAATAACTTTTCCATATATAAGTGCTTTTCCTACAGTAATAATACCAACACCAGAACATTTTGATAACTATAATGTAATACCTGCCGGAATAGAGTATATACGGTCACCACAATCATTTGACGAAGTACAACAACGTATAGATTATTGGGAACAAAAAGTTCCAAACTGGAAATCAACGGATAGTAGATATATTACTTAATTTTTATTATTTTACTACCAGCGCCTTTTTCTCTAGCATATCTGTTATACGCCAATAATAATTGATCGGAATTTATTCTAGCATCAATTTCCCAAGGCAACGATTTATATCTAAGATCCGTATCATCATAATTTGGATATACTACGTTTTCCCAACTGTTATCAAACGTGTTCAGTTTGCCGTCTTCTACCTGTTTAATATGCCACATTTCGTGGGCTAATGATCGTATTTGATCGTCACTGCTATATGGATCATTTGTACGCATTATAACAGTATATTTTTTTACTATAAAAGGTTTGCCTTCTCCTTCAACCTTTACTTTAGCCTGTACTTCTCTTTCTAACAGTCCAAACTTTAATTGGATTTTATCAGACGGTAAATTTAATTTATTAATAAAAAACTTATAAGCTTTTTTTATACGTTCTTTATCAACCACTCTTTTCAATAATTCATATAAACTAATTTTGGAGTTCATCCTCTTAATGACTTTAATAGTTTCTTGTATAGTGATTCTTTCTTAACCAATTGATCCAATGGTACTCCTCTATACTTTTGTCTTATTTGTGCTATAGGCATACCATATTGTTTTTCAGCTTGGGCTATCAAACTATATCTGTCTTGATTTTGTTTTTCTTTATCATGTAGTTTACGCTGAACAGAACGACTCACTAAATTTTTCAATTCATCTGTATAAGTCTTTCCACCGTTCTTCAAGTAGTTGTTCAACATCTTTAATTCGATTTCTAAACCATCTACTTCACGTTCTAAATTAGCTTTTTCGGCTGGAGTAAATGCTGCGCCTGTTGTGTGTAGTTTACCTCTCTTTTCAACGAACTCTTGTGTTTTATCATCAATAACTTTTTCTAATGAATTACTGATAGATTTTGTATCGGGTTCTAAAAAGTAATAAGAAAAAGTTTTTTCATCACCAATATTAACTCCTTGTACATCGGTGTCTGTTATTTTTATTGTTACATTATCACCATCTGTAGATAAAACTTCTCCGCCAGTCTTCATTCCTTTAACTTTTACTCTATCTCCAACCTTAAAATACTTATCAACGTCATCACGATCTGTTGATTGTAATGTAATAGATGTTGTAGGTTCTGGTTCTTTTTTGGGTTCTTCAATAGCATACAATTCATTATAGGTATAAATTTTGCTACCTGGTTCATATAACACTTCTTTGGGATCATAACCATTGAACTCTATAACATACTCATATTGTTTTTTATATAACACCAGTTTTAATTTCGCATATGTCCAAAATGACACTATAATAACTTTGTCGTTTGGTATTGTATTTTCAATCTTTAAATCAGAATCATCTACTACATCTTTAGCATCATTTACTTCAAATATTCTACCTTTTAAAATTGGATCCGCATAAACACCAAATCTACCTATACCCCTTAAAAGATTTTCTAATTGTAAATGTCCACCGCCGTTATTTCCACTCTTTAATTGTCTTAACGCTTTTTGTGCCCAATAATCAAACTGATCACGGGTACCATTATATGTTATATCAGGAGCTTTATCCAATTCATCAACATCTTTTAGTACTTGAGGATCATCCGATATAAATTCTTTTTTAACAGCACTATATCCAAATACTGTGTTTTTACCACTCTTTTCATCTTCATATACAAGAAAAGCACATTTATTCGCTGGGGTAGTATAATTATAAGTATTGTTCTTATAATATACAGTATCAGGATTTTCCAAAAGTAGATCTCTAAACAACGTCATGATAGTTATAAATATCAGTCAAATCTACTCTTATACTTACTTTTAAAATCTTTTAATCTTTCAATTATGTCATCTCTTTGTTTATCACTATAAAATGACCAGTCTATTATCTCTTTCCACGTCCGACCACATCCCTCACATAGTTTGTTGTCAACTATTGTACAGATTCTTTTACAAGGAGTCTTCATAAGCATTAAAAAACCCGTCATTTACGACGGGTTAATTTATTTAAATGTTTTTAGCTTTTTGTATAATTTCTTTTAACTTATCGTGATGTTTTTTGTTTTTAGCATCACTAACCGCTTTTTTCATAGGTTCTGCTTTATTACCATCTTTATCCAAATCTAAGAAATCAGGTTTTGCACCTTCTTCATAACACTCTTCACACACACTTTCATCAACAGCTGTATGTGTCGTATCCTTTAGATGTGCATCTATTCCAGTCGTAGATTTTAATCCCCACTTTTGAGCAGCTTTCTTTACAGCTTCATATGATGAATTTGCTTTTACTTCACACTTTCCTTTCTTTGTATGCACACATACATACGGACGTTCCACCGATTCCTCACACGACATCTCTTCCATCATTTGTTCAATATCACCCTCTTCCAACGTTCTACCCACATGCTTTCTAAGTATCTTGCCAATGCGGTCAAACGTAGCAGCGTCAGTCTTGTCACCTCTCATCTTGTTTGACTTTTCGCGATCTTCAATTCCCTGTACAAAACTCTTTGTAATTCTTCCAACAGGCTCTTCAACCTTCTTTACCACTTTGGGTGCAACTTTAGTAGTCTGTTTTTTCTTGGTTTCCGACATTTCTTCTTCGTATACCTCAGCAATCAATTTCTTTAAATCTTGTTTAGTCATAATATTATAATTCTCGTTGTATAAATAAATATAACAATTACTCTGTTATTACGCCTTTTTTTATTAAATTTTTATACCACAACTTACCGACTTCACTGAATCGTCCGTCCCATTTTAATACGTACCTACTCTGTAGGTCCAATACCATAGACGTAGCATAACCACGCCGACGATGTTCATGCCCGATGTCAATAAATTCAATATAAACCTCATCGGTATATTCATACGGTTTATAATACTTACAGTATCCAATACAATCATTTTTATTATTAATAACACTACAACTATACTCATCCACACCATGATGGTTTTTTCCAAGATAAACATGTTTAAATACCATAAAACAAAAAAACCTCCCATATAGGGAGGTTGTTTAACTATCCATTCAACTGTTTCTTATCACCACAACCATTGCTCAATTTCAAAATTTCATCCAATGTCTCCTTCACACGAAGACTAATATTCTGTGAAGTATTAATCACCGTATGCTTGCCACTAGGACTAGATTCAAAACTAATAGCCCTATCCAAATTAAATAGAATAGGAATATAAGTGCGGGTATTATCATGATTCAGATCCAACTGATTCAACTTGATCAGATGTGCCATATGCTTTATTTTTTATCGTTTACTTGTTATACTTTTATATTACCAAAATTTTTCAGAAAGTCAAATGTTTTTTCCCACTTTTTTTCCACTTCTTTACTATTTATTAGTATGGGAAGAAAAAAGAAATATACAACTGAACAACAACTTAGTGACGCAAATAAAGAAAAATATATGCGGTATTATCATAATAATATTATTGAAAGAAGAAAAAAAGCATTAGAAAGATATTATATAAAGAAAGGGGAAAAATGAAAACTGATTCAAAGTATGGAATTTATAAAATAATAAATAAAGACAATGGAAAATATTATGTAGGTAGAACTTTAAATTTAGATAAGAGATGGTATCAACATAAAAAATTGTTAAAGAAAAATAATCACTTTAATAAGTATTTGCAATCAGCATGGAACAAATGCGGTGAAGATAAGTTTGAATTTATAGTTGTTGAATATGTAATAGATAAAACGGAATTAATTAATACAGAACAGAGATATATTAATCAATTTATTCTTGATAGAAATAAAGGGTTGAATAATTGTTACAACTTAAGTGAGAGTTCTATTAGCCCTATGGATATTAATAAAGGCAGAAAACATTCTGATGAAACTAAAAAGAAATTATCAGATATGAATAAAGGTAAAATTCCTTGGAACAAAAATAAAAGATTAAAATTATCACATGAATATACATCACGAATTTGTAAGAAAAAATATAATCCTAATCTTAATTCTGATTTTGTAGTAAATAGTAAGTATACCAGTGAAATGAGAAGTTTAACTTCAAAAGAATGTTTGAATAGACCAGATGTATTATTAAAATTTAAACAACCAAGAAAACCTCCAATTACAGCAAAAAATGTAACTACAAATGAAATCAAAACTCTTGGTAGAAGACAATGGCACGATGTACACCAAATAGATTACAGAAAACTTTTGAAAGGATATACTTCAAAAGGATGGAAATTGGTGGACCGTGCTGGACTTGAACCAGCAACCGACGAATTATGAGTTCGCTGCACAAACCATTATGCTAACGGTCCATTAAAATTAATATTTCAAAAATGGTGGCTCCGTAGGGAATTGAACCCTATCAGTACCCAAATCTAGGGATTATACAGATTATAAGTCTGCCCATGCACCATACATCACAGAGCCATTTTAAATTGGAGCGATATCTCGGACTTGCACCGGCCTTCTCACTGGAATGTGAACGTGCTCCTCATGACACTAATATCGCATAAAAACTGGAGCGGGTCCGAACTTTGCATTTCGCCTTCTGATCTGGTAGACCAGCGTGCCCTCATTACACTTGACCCGCATTAAATTCAAATAGGAAGGACTAATGATTACCTCCAAGTTTCACAATATGCCATGTTATTCATCCACAATCCATAAAGTTAATTACTCTCTATGTTAACGACTGATGGGATTGGTTACCCACAACGACCTACGATATATCATATATCTTAGCTACGATGTCATTACGCTTGGATTTCGGTTGATCGACCTAGATCCTCCATAGACTTACACTACATATTGCTATTCCAACCAATAATGATTCTTCATCACTATTGTGCGTTACCCCTATACAAAGGTTGTTCCGCCACTATCTTAAATTTTCAAATAACTATTAAAAATGGTAGGGATGAGTGGATTCGAACCACCGCTTTGCAGATTTTAAGTCTGCTGCCTCTTCCGCTGGGCTACATCCCCATTACTTACTACTCTTTCATCTTAACATACAATCTTGTATTGTCAAGAGTCAAATTGGTGGGTATGGAGGGAGTCGAACCCCCACGCCTTTCGGCGGTTGATTTTGAGTCAACTACGTCTGCCATTCCGTCACATACCCGTAAATCATCAAACTCATCGTGCTTCCTACCTACACTACGCCTCCTCATTGATTTGAGAGAGTGACGGACCTTGAACCCGTCCCTATGCGTTTGAAAAATGGTAGCCTCATGCAGAATCGAACTGCCCAGAACGCCAATCGAGCGATTATAGAGATTATAAGTCTCCCCATGCACCTTACATCTTGAGGCCACTAAATGGTAGCGG
>Ga0209972_10000516_pt1 | contig 38000 bp, 29 predicted proteins | sample NOAtaG_7_FD_187302 | JGI IMG/M metagenome (GOLD analysis project Ga0209972, IMG submission 187302) | Freshwater lake microbial communities from Lake Erie, under a cyanobacterial bloom - NOAA_Erie_Diel1S_2200h metaG (SPAdes) (version 2) | ecosystem: Environmental > Aquatic > Freshwater > Lake ...
GGGGGGGGGGGTGCGGGGGGGGGGGGGGGGGGGGGGGGGGGGGGGGGGGGGGGGGGGGGGGGGGGGGGGGGGGGGGGGGGGGGGGGGGGGGGGGGGGTGGCGGAGGCGGCGCGGAAGGAGATGGTGATGCGGCCGTTGCTGGTGGAGATGGCGCTGGCGGGGCCGGGGGCGGGGAAGGAGATGGAGCCGTTGGAGCGTGAGACAGTGACGCCGGTGCCGGCGGGGGCTTCGCTGACGGTGATGCCGCCGTTGGAGGTGCGGAGGGTGAGTTGGCCGGCCAGGGCGGGGGAGAGGGCGGCGGTGACCGAGCCGTTGGAGGTGGAGATGGTGAGGGGGCCGGCGCAGGAGGGGGCGAGATCGAGCTTGACCGAGCCGTTGGAGGTGTCGGCGGTGACGGGGCCTTCGGCGTCGGCGATGGTGACCGAGCCGTTGGAGGTGTCGGCCTCGACGGCGCCGGTGATGCCGTCGATGACGACGGAGCCGTTGGAGGTGCGGATCTTGGCGGAGCCGCCGTGGTCGAGCAGGCGGACACTGCCGTTGGAGGAACGGAGATCGGCGATGCCGGAGAGGCCGGTGATGGTGACCGAGCCGTTGGAAGTGGCGACGGTGACGCCGGAAGCGTCGGGGACGGCGATGTCGAAGCTGGCTCCGTCCTGGCTCTGGGGGCCGTCGGGCCAGGCGACGCTGATCTTCATGACCGGCCCGGTGTCGACGATGACCTGGGCGGCCTTGAGGCGTTCGGGGTCGCGAGAGCGGAGGGTGGCCTTGATGAGGGTGTCGGTGCGGTTGGCGCCGGTGATCTTGACCGAGCCGTTGCGGGTCTGGACGTCAATGGCCGAAGCGGGCATGGCGGGGGCGACGCTCTGGCGGGATTCGGTGTAGGTGATGGTGTCGCAGCCGGTGAGGCCGGCGGCGGCGAGCAGGAGGGCGGCGGGGAGGGCGAAGGGCAGGTGGTGGGGGGTCATGGCTTGCATCCTGACGGGACGGGCGGGCTTGCGTCCGGGGCACGGTGCCGACGATGGACCCGACCAGCAGAGAGATGATTGGGAAGGCGCTTGGCGGGATTTTTAAGAAATCTATGGGTTGGCGGCCGTTGGGGTGGAGCGGGTGAATGGGGAGCACCAAAGCGGGGTGGTGGATCGGCGTACGGTTGGGCCAATCTGACCGGCATGGCCCGCGGGGGCGATGCGGACAGGGATGGACCCATCGACGGATGGCCTAGGAGACGTGCCGATGATGTACTGCCGCGGAAACAAGCGTGGAGGGGGGATGTGGGGTCGTGTGGTGACGGCGGCGGCGGCGGCGGTGGCGCTGGCGGCGGGAGCGGGGTGGCTGGGGCAGGCGGGTGAGGCGGCGGCGCAGGCGGGCGGCGGGGGCGGGGGCGGCGCTGCGACGGCGGGAGCGAAGAAGGTTCTGCAGATGGCGATGCGGACGGACGGGCCGAAGAGCCTTGATCCGGCGGCGGGGAGCACGCAGTATGACAACATCGCCTGCTCGCTGATGTACGAGACGCTGGTGACGTTCAAGTACAACGATCCCAAGACGCTGGAGCCGTTGCTGCTGGCGGAGATGCCGACGTTCAGTGCGGACGGGAGGACGGTGAGCTTCAAGCTCAAGCCGGGGGTGCGGTTCCATGATGACGCGTGCTTCCCCGGGGGCAAGGGTCGGGTGGTGACGCCGGATGACGTGTTCTACAGCATCAAGCGGATCGCTGACAAGCGGAACGGGCTGAAGAACTGGTGGCTGCTGGACGGGGTGATCGAGGGGCTGGACGCGTTCAAGGATGCGCAGAACGCGAGCTTGGACGCGGGGAAGGGGTTCGATTACGACGCGGCGGTAGCGGGGTTCAAGAAGATCAGCGAGACGGAGTTCACGATTCGGCTGAACAAGCCGGTGTACCGGTTCTTGTACACGCTGGCGCAGTTCCAACTGTCGGTGGTGCCCCGTGAGGCGGTGGAGAAGTACGGGAAGGACTTCGGGTTCAAGCCGGTGGGGACGGGGCCGTTTGTGCTGGACAAGTGGGAGCCGAAGCAGTCGTTGGCGGTGAACCGGAACCCGAACTACCACCCGGTGCTGTACCCGGCAAGGGAGGCGTGGAGCCGGGAGGACCGGCGGCGGCGGATGGATCGGGCGGCGGGGCAGGCGGTGCCGCTGGTGGACCGGATGGAGTTCACGATGTTCGTGCAGGACCAGCCGATGTGGCTGGAGTTCAACGCGGGCAAGCTGGGCTACATCGAGGTTCCCAACGACTTCTTCGAGCAGGCGTTTGACAAGCGGACGCGCTCGCTGCAGCCGGCGCTGGAGAGCAAGGGGATCACTTCGCACAGTGACGTGCTGCTGGACTTCATCTTCACGGGCTTCAACATGGAGGACCCGGTGGTGGGCGGGCTGTCGCCGGATCGGCGGGCGCTGCGGCAGGCGATCCACCTGGCGGTTGATCAGAACGAGATCAACGAGGCGTTGTATCAGGGCATCAACGTGGTGTATGACGGGCCGATTCCGGTGGGCCTGGACGGGCACCCCGAGGGCGGCAAGGCGCCGTTCAGCCTGACCACGCCGGACCTGGAGCGGGCGAAGAGGCTGCTGGCGGAGGCGGGTTGGCCGAACGGGCGGAACGCCCAGGGCGAGCAGTTGACGCTGCGGTACTACACGTCGAACGGCCTGCAGCAGCAGCAGATGAGCGAGTTGTACAAGCGGCAGATCGAGCGGCTGGGGGTGAAGCTGGAGCCGGTGCTGCTGGACTTCAGCACGCTGATTGAGAACGTGAACAACAAGAAGGCGCAGATGTTCGGCTTTGCGTGGGGGAGCGACTACCCGGACGGGGAGAACAACCTGGCGCTGTTCTACGGGCCCAACGAGAGCCCGGGGAGCAACCACTACAACTACAAGAACCCCGCGTACGACAAGCTGTACGAGCAGATCCTGAGCATGGCTCCCAGCCCGGAGCGGACGAAGATCTACGAGCAGATGCGGGACATGGTGATCCAGGACACGCCGTACATCGGGAGCATGGGGCGGACGCGGTTCTACCTGATGGCGCCGTGGATCCTCAACTGCCGGCCGACGGAGCGGACGTGGAGCTGGCTGAAGTATCTGGACGTGGACGAGAGCAAGCGGAGCAAGTGAGGCGTGCGTGACGGTGTGCAGGGGGGGTTGGGGGCGGGCAACCAAGCAGGACCCTGACCGCCGATGTACGCGTACATCTTCCGCAAACTTCTGTACAACGTCCCGGTGTATCTGGGGATCATTTTGTTCGTGATGGTCGCGCTGCGGGTGAACGACCCGGTGATGGCGTATCTGGGCAAGAGCGCCTCGCCGGAGTCGATCGCGGCGATGCGGAGCGAGATGGGGCTGGACAGGCCGCTGATCTCGCAGTACGGGACGTTTCTGGGTCGGGTGGTGACGCTGGACTTTTCGGAACGCTCGTGGGAGCAGAAGCGGCCGGTGGGGGACATTCTGGGGCGGGCGGTGTGGCCGAGCCTGGCGATCACGGTTCCGGCGCTGATCCTCTCAACGCTGACGGCGATCAGCATTGCGCTGCTGTCGGCGTATTGGCGGGGGACGCTGACGGACCGGACGCTGATGTTCGCGGCGGTGCTGGGGATGAGCGTGTCGCTGCTGGTGTATGTGGTGCTGGGGCAGTACTTCGGGGCGTATTGGCTGCCGGAGAAGCTGGGGATTCCGGACGGGAGCCCGCTGCGGTTTGCGATCAGCGGGTATGAGCCGGTGGTGGCCGAGGGGCTGCGGCCGGACAACTGGCTGCGGTACTGCCTGCTGCCGGTGATCATCACGGTGGTGCTGACGATCGGGTATGACACGCGGTTCTACCGGGCGGTGATGGTGGAGGAGTGCAACCGGGACTACATCGTGACGGCCAGAGCGAAGGGGGCGAGCAAGCCGAAGATCATGTTCGTGCACATGCTCAAGAACGCGATGATCCCGATCATCACGCACGTGATGATCACGCTGCCGTTCCTGATCACCGGGTCGATCGTGATGGAGACGTATTTCCGGATTCCGGGGATGGGGCAGACGCTGATCACGGCGATCAACAGCAAGGACTTCCCGGTGATCCAGGCGTTCACGGCGGTGTTCGCGGCGATTTTCATCCTGACGAACATTCTGACTGACGTGCTGTACGCCCTGGTGGACCCCCGCGTGAGGCTCTCTTGATGTTCAGCGTGCTGAGGCGATCTCGCGGGTACGGGAAGTTCAAGCGGAACCGCTGGGCGATGTTCTCGCTGGCGGTGATCGCGGTGTATGTGGCGGTGGCGGGGTGGGTGCTGCTGATCGAGGGGGCGCAGGCGATCGGGGAGCGGACGGGGGCGTTTGACCTGCGGGAGCGGCCGGTGGCGGGGCTGCTCTTGGCGGACAACATCCGCGAGCGGGTGGGGCCGAGGTGGGTGGCGGGGATGGGGGCGGAGCAGTCGCTGGCCAGACGGGTGGACCAGGCGGACTTTGTGTTCAAGCGGGCGTCGGAGGCGATTGAGGCGGCGGAGCGGGCGGAGAAGGCGGGGGGGAGCGAGGGGGAGCGGGCGGCGGCGGTTGCGGGGGCGCTGGAGCGGGGGGCGATGTTCGAGCGGCGGCTGGCGGAGGCTCCGCTGGCGGAACTGCGGGCGTTGCGGGATGCGGCGGAGGAGAAGTTCGCCGGGCTGGACGCGGGGCGGCGGGGGCGGGTGACGGTGGAGAAGGCGCGGGACGCGGCGGCGACGGCGGCGGAGGCGCTCAAGGCGGCGGCGGGGGCGGATGCCGGCGGGGCGAAGGCGGCGGCGGAGAAGGCTGCTTCGGCGGTTGAGGATGTGATGTTTGCGCTTGAGGATGTGGCCAAGGCGCAGGGGAGCGGGGAAAAGTTGACGGGGCTGGGAACGGCGCAGGCGGACATCGACCGGTGGCAGGACCTGGCCGACGCGGCGAGAGCGGGCAAGCCGGAGGGGTTGCGGGCGGCGGCGGAGGCGGTGGAGGGGGCGCTGAAGGCGCTGCGGGCTGATGGGGAGCGGGCGGCGGCGGGTGTGGGCGGGGCGGAGCAGGCGGACAAGGTGGCGGCGATTGAGGCGGCGGTGGAGCGGCTGATGCCGATGCCGACGGGGGCGGCGGGTACGCTGTATTCGGTGCGGCTGGCCTTGGGGACGGACAACTCGGGGCGGTCGATTCTGCTGCGGGGGATCTACTCGGCCAAGACGGCGATTCAGGTGGGGTTTGTGGTGGCGCTGGCGAGCGTGCTGATCGGAGCGGCTTTGGGCGCGGCGGCGGCGTACTTCGGCGGGTGGGTGGACCACGCGGTGACCTGGTTGTACTCGACGCTGTCGAGCCTGCCGCAGCTGGTGCTGCTGGCGGTGCTGGCGTTTATGTTCCTGGGGACGCCCCTGGAGAGCACGCTGGTGCCGATCTATGTGGCGTTGTGCCTGACGTTCTGGATCGGGCCGTGCCGGGTGATCCGGGGTGAGGTGCTGAAGGTGAAGGAACTGGAGTACGTGCAGGCGGGGCGGGCGATCGGGTTCGGGCGGGGGTACATCCTGCTGCGGCACGTGATCCCGAACACCAGCCACCTGATGTTCATCAACTTCTCGCTGCTGTTCATCGGTGCGGTGAAGACGGAGGTGATCCTGACGTTCCTGGGGCTGGGGCTGAAGGACGGGGCGAGCTGGGGGCGGATGATCAGCGACGCGGCGCCGGAGGTGGTGAACGGGATGTTCTGGCAGATCGGGGCGGCGACGATGTTCATGCTGGTGCTGGTGACGGCGTTCAACGTGGTGAGTGATGCGCTGCAGGATGCGTTTGACCCCAAGCATGTCGGGTGAAAGAGCGGAGGAGAGAGCACGCATGGCCGAGCGTCAGCCCATTCTGCAGGTCCGGAACCTTTCGACGTGCTTCCGCACCGACCGCGGGGTGGTGACGGCGGTGGACGACGTGAGCTTTGACGTGTACTCGGGGGAGACGCTGGGGATCGTGGGGGAATCGGGGTGCGGGAAGACGGTGACGAGCAAGTCGATCATGCGGCTGCTGCCGGAGCGGACGAGCTTTCTGAAGCAGGGCAGTTCGATGCTGCTGCGGTCGGCGCACCGGCCGCAGGAGCCGGCGATGGATCTGGCGACGGCGGAGGAGCGGGTGATGCGGCAGGTGCGGGGTGCTCGGGTGGCGATGATCTTTCAGGAGCCGATGACCAGCCTGAACCCGGTGTTCACGGTGGGGTGGCAGATCGACGAGGCGCTGCGGTACCACACCGACCTGGACGCGGCGGGGCGGCGCAAGCGGGTGATCGAGATGCTCAAGCTGGTGGAGATCCCCAACGCGGAGAAGCGGGCGGATGAGTACCCGCACCAGCTCTCGGGCGGGATGCGGCAGCGGGTGATGATCGCGATCGCCTTGTGCTGCGAGCCGGATGTGCTGATCGCCGATGAGCCGACGACGGCGCTGGACGTGACGATCCAGGCGCAGATCCTCAAGCTGATGGACGACCTGCGGCGGCGGCTGAGCACCGCCATCGTGCTGATCACGCACAACCTGGGGGTGGTGGCGCAGGTGTGCGACCGGGTGATGGTGATGTATGCCGGGCGGGTGGTGGAGCAGGGGACGGTGCACGAGATCTTCCGCTCGGCGGCGCACCCGTATACGGCGGCGCTGCTGGGGTCGATCCCCAAGGCGGGGCGGAAGGAGCACGGGCGGCGGCTGCCGATCATTCCGGGCATTGTGCCGGGCCTGCTGGAACTGCCCTCAGGGTGCCGCTTTGCCGACCGCTGCACGTACAAGCAGGCCAGGTGCACGGCGGAGGAGCCGAAGCTTGATGCGGTGACGGGGCCGGGCGCTGCGCCGGATCGTGCGGTGCGGTGCCACTATCCGCTGGGGGCGGCGGCGGTCGCGTCGGCGTCGTCTTCGGCGTCGGCGGCGCGGTAGCGACCGGGCGCGGGGGGCGGGCGAAGGCGGGGTGAGGCGGGGTGAGGCGGCGGGCGGTTTAGAAGTTGAAGATGGCGTCGAAGAAGCGGGTGATCGGGCCCTTGCTGGCGGCGTTGTTCACGTCGCCGGAGTTCTCCGAGCGGAGAATGAGGTTGGCGAGCTGGCTGCTCTGCACGGTGTTGGCCGTGGTGATGTCCTTCGGGTCGCACAGGCCGGAGACGACCAGCGTGGAGTGCTCGCCGTTCATGGTGATCTGTTCGCGGGCTTCAAGCAGGAGCATGCCGTTGGGCTTGACCTCGAGGACGACGGCGCTGATGCGGGCGGTGAAGCGGTCGCGGCGCTCGAACTTGCCGTCACCCTTCCACTCGCTGGCGGCGTCGGCGCCGATGCTGGGGGCGGGGGTGCCGATGCCGTTGCGGAGCTCGAGCTGGGTGAGCAGGGCGGAGAGGGAGGGGAACTGGGAGAGCTCGCCGCTGAGGGAGGCGTCTTTCTTGGTTTCGAGCTTCTGGCTGGAGTCCTGGCTGGAGGACTCGTTGATGATCACCTCGACCTTATCGTGTTTTTTGTACTGCTTTGGCTTGGGCGGGATGACGGCCATGAGGCTGATCTCTCGCAGCGAGCGAGGTGCGGCGGCGGCTGTCGCGGGCTGGGCGACGGCGGAGGGCGGAGTGGTCTGCTCGTCGGCGTTGGTCGGGACTGAGGGTGAATCTGGTGAAGCGGGAGCGGCCGGAGCCGGCGGCATGACCGGCGATGCGGGATCGACCGGTTCGACGGCAGGTGGAGGAGATTGGGCGGGGCGATGGAAGAGGCTTTGAGCCCGAGCGGAGCCTGAGGGCGTCGTCAGGAGCACGGCACAGGTCGCGGCGGCGGTGAGAATGCGGGCGGTGAGCGTGGAGGAGGACATCATCGAGGGGCTCCGGAGTGGCGGGCGGCTGCGGGCGGTGCGGCGGGACGCGTGCTGGCGCTGCTGGTGCGGCGGGCCCGGTTGATGGTGCTTGGGGCGGTGCGAGCGCGGAGTGCGGCGTCATTGGGTGCGGGTGCGGGGTTGGCGGTCGGGGGCTCGTCAGCGGGCGGCGCGGGATCCGCATCGGCCGGGCCGCTGAGCGTTGCGGAGCCTGGGGCGACGGCTCGGGCGGTGAAGGTGCGTTTGGAGCCTTCGACCTGGAGGACGATGGGCTCGCCGGCGCGGGCGGCGGCGGTGGCGCGGGCGCGGACCTTGACCATCATGCCGCCGACCGGGCGGTTGACCCAGACCAGATCGCCCCGGTTGATGACCACGGGGGAGAGAAGGTCCGAACGGGTGATGGGGCGGCCGGGCTCGAGCCGGCGGCGGGCGAGCTGTCCGACGACGTCCTGCGTGCGGACCGAGACCGGGTCGCCCGGTGCGACCCAGAGTTCCTCGGTGCGGACAGCGTCGACGGTGATCTCGGTGTTGCGGTCGATCGCGGCGGAGGGGACGACGGCGGTGCGGCGGACCTGCACGCGGGCGGCGATGTTCTCGGAGCGGACGCGGCGGTCGCCGGCGTAGAACTCGATGAGCAGGCCGACGCGGGGGCTGGTGGGGGCGTCAACGGCCTGAATGAGCAGCTCGGTGACCTCGGCGGGAGGGGCTTGGTCGGTCCAGGACAAGTCGGCGCCGATCTCCAGGGTGATGCGGACATCCTGCGGGGGGAGGCTCAGGAGGTCGGCCAGCCGGCGGGCAATGCTGCCGCGGACGGTGTGTTCGGGGAGGTCGGCGGCGACGGTGTAGGTGAGCGGTGGGACGCGGGTGGAGCGGGCCGGGGCGTTGGGTGCGGGCTTCTCGGCGGCTGGGGAGCGGAGCTCGCAGAGCCCGCCCTGGAGGTTGACGCGGCCGAGGTTGACGCCGGCGCGGGTGAGGGCCTGGAGGACATCGTCGGCGGAGACGGAGGCCTGTGGCGTGCCGAGGGAGACGGCGGCGAGGCTGTCGCGATCGGGGCCTTGGATGTCGGCGACGTGCTCGAGCCGGAGCACGCCCCGCTGCGGCGGCGAAGCGGTGGGATGGAGCACGACAGTGTTCTGGCCGGCGGCGACGGCGGTGACGGCCAGCAGCAGCAGCGTGGCGAGGGCGGCGAGGAGGGGCAAGCGGGATGGCGCCGGGGCGGTGTTCATGGTGTGCTGGGAGAGGCTTAAGGCGGATCAGCGGCGGAGGTTGGAGGCGGTACGGAGGGCTTCGTCGGCGGCGCGGATGGTGTTGGAGTTCATTTCAAAGGCACGCTGGGTGCGGATGAGGTTGATGAGTTCCTCGGTGGGATCCACGTTGGAGTTCTCGAGGAAATTCTGGAGCAACTGGCCCCGGTTGTCGCTGTTGGGCGTGCCTTCCTGCGGGGGACCGGAGGCCTCGCTCTGGGCCCAGATGTTCTCGCCGAGGGGTTCCAGGCCGGCGGGGTTGACGAACACGGAGATGTTGATCTGGCCGACGAGCTGTGGGGTCTGGTCGCCGGGTATGGAGACAAAGACCTGGCCGTCGGAATCGATGCTGACACTGGTGGCGTTGGCGGGGAGGGTGACCGGGGGCTGGAGGCGGCGCCCCTGGTCGTTGGCGAGAACGAGTTCATTGTCCTGGTTGAGCGCGAGGCTTCCGCTGCGTGTGAAGCCGACGCTTCCGGGAACGTTGTCGGGCATCTGGACCTGGAAGAAGCCGGCGCCCTGGATGGCGACGTCGAGCTCGCGGTCGGTGTTGATGAAGGCGCCTTGCTTGAAGTTCTGCTGGGTGCCGGCCACCTTGACGCCCAGACCAACGAAGGTGCCGATGGGGCGGGTGTCGCCGATCTCGTTGCGGGTGCCGGGCTGGGATCGCTGCACGTAGAGCAGGTCCTGGAAGTTGGCACGGGAGGCCTTGAAGCCGGGGGTGTTGACGTTGGCGAGGTTGTTGGAGATGACGTCGAGCTGGGTGTTGAGAGCCGACATGCCGGAGGCGGCGGACTGGAGGGCGTTGATGGCCATGGGCGGGTCTCGCGAGCGGGGGCTGGGTGGGGGCTGAGTGAGGTGCGGGGGAGCGGTGCGTTCAGGCGACCTTGCCGAAGGTGCTGATGGTGCGGTTCATGAGTTCGTCGTGATACTGGATCATGCGGCTGGCGGAGGAGACGCCGCGTTCGGCGCGACCGATGTCGAGCATGGCGCGTACGGGATCGACGGCGGAGCCTTCAACGGCGAACTGGACGATCTCGCCCTGAGCGGCGCGGCGGGGGCCCGCTGCGGAGGGGTCGAAGGCGTTGTCGCCCCGCTTGCGGAGGCGGGAGGGGTCGGCGACCTGAACGAGGCCAAGGCGGCCAACGACCTCGCCGTTCTGGCTGATCTCGCCGGTGGCGCTGATGGAGGGGGTGACAGCGGCGGTCAGCCGGATGGGGCGTTCGGCGGTGTCGAGCACGCGGCGACCGGTGGAGGCCTGGACGAGGAATCCGCTGTCATCAAGGGTGAAGCGACCGTCGCGTGTCAGGCGAGGGCCGCGGGTGTCTTCGATCATGAGAAAGCCGGAGCCCTTGATGGCTACCGAGAGGGGTTCGGAGTTGCTTTGGATGGGGCCTTGGGTGGTGCTGGTGCGGTTGCCGTTGAGCCAGACGCCGGAACCGAGGGCCTCAAGGAGTTTGTTTGAAGGGAGGAATGGGGAGTTCTGTTCCTGCCGGGCTGCGGCGCGGAAGCGGAAGGTGGGGGAGTCGGGCTTGAAGCCCGGCGTTTCGACGTTCGCCAGGTTGTTGGCGTGCACGTCCATGCGGTAGAGGGCGGTGGCCATGCCGGTCGCCGAAATCCACAGTCCGTTGTTCATGCGGCCCTCCGGCCGGCGGCGGGCGAGGACTGAGTGAGCATCGTGGGCAGAGCGGGGCCGTCGCCATGCGGCCAGACGCGCTGGGGCTTGGCGACGAACCCGATGGTGGCGGCGGACTGGCGGCAGAGCGCCTCGGCATGGGCGGCGGCGGCCATGCATGCGAGGCGGGCGAGCCGAGCGCCGACGGTGGAGAGGTCGGTGCCGGGGGCGATGTCAGAGGGATTGGGCGCGGGAGCCATGCCCGGGGTAGAACAAGCGGCGTGCCAGCCGGGCGGAGTGGGGCGACTTGAGGGGGCGTGGAAAAAACGCGGCCGCTTTGAGGTGGCGACCTCAGCGATGAAGGCAACGCGGTGCGAGGGTGGCCGGGATTGCGCAGCGGGCCGGGCTGGTGCGCAGGTGCGGGGTCAGGTGTTGCGCGTGCGGCACTGGCCGGCGCCCTTGCCGCAGGGGCAGCAGCCCCCGCCCCCCCCACCCCCGCCACCCCCGCCGCTGGAGGGACCGGAGCTGGCGGAGCCCTTGGGGGCGAAGACGGAGAGCATGCGCTTGAAGGTGCGGCCCTTGCCGTCGGGGTCCTGGACGGGCTTGTCGGCGTCGGCCATGGGGCGGATGAGCTCGATGACGGTGCCGTCGGCCTCGCAGATGTACTCGTACAGGGGCATAGCGTGTGAGTTTAGGGGGTGGGGCGGGGGCAGTGGCGGGGCAGTGGCGGGTGTGGCGAGTGACTGTATGGGCCTTGCATATGCTTGTTTGTTGGGTGGCTGTCGGTGAAGTTGATTGGAAGGGCGGGGTGCGCTAAACTCGCGAGGTTGCCGACTGATCTGCCCAGTGGGGCGGGACGGCATCTGTGTCCACAGCCAAAAGCCCGACATGAGCGACTTCCGCGCCGAGATCATCAAGACGTATCAGGTGACTGCCAGCGACACCGGTTCTCCGGAGGTTCAGGTGGCGTTGTTGACCGAGCGGATCAACCACCTGACCGAGCACCTCAAGCAGCACCGCAAGGACTTCCACTCGCGTCGGGGTCTGGTGCTGATGGCGAGCAAGCGGAACCGCCTGCTGCGCTACCTGGCCCGGACGGACCGGCCCCGGTACACCGACCTGATCGGGAAGCTCGGCCTGCGTAAGTAAAACAGATTCAAGATCAGGCCCGTGGGAGAGACACCCGCGGGCCTGTTTGTTTCATCGCGCCGGCGGACAGCGAGGCAGTGGGCCGTCGGCAGTCAGCTTTCAGCGGCGCGGGTTCCGAGCGACACAGGGTCGCGACGGGGCCTGCGTGATGACTGCCCTTGGCCTTCTGCCCCAGTTGTTCGACGGCGCCCCAGGTCGCGCCCGAGGTTGTCGTCGTGCCGCAGACGTGAGCGGCCGTCAGCGTCAGCCCCGGTGGGGATGCGACCAGAGCGGCGGTGACTGTGCCCACAGGGCGGTCACGGTCGCGGAGGCGGCCATTCGATGAGCCATGTGATTGTGCAGAAGGAGTTCGGGGGGCGGACGTTGACGCTGGAGACGGGGAAGATCGCCAAGCTGGCGGGTGCGTCGGTGATGGCGACGTACGGCGGCACGACGGTGCTGGCGGCGGTGGTGCGGGGCAAGCCCCGGTTTGAGATCCCGGACTTCCTGGGTCTGACGATCGACTATCGCGAGAAGACCTCGGCGGCGGGCAAGTTCCCGGGCGGGTTCAAGAAGCGTGAGGGTCCGCCGTCGGAGAAGGAAATCCTGACGATGCGGATGATCGACCGGCCGATCCGTCCGCTGTTCCCGGACGGCTATTACGACGAAGTGCTGGTGCAGTGCTTTGTGATGAGCCACGACCAGGAGAACGACTCGGACGTGATCGCGGGCACGGCGGCGGCGGCGGCGCTGGCGATCAGCGACATTCCGTTCGAGGGCCCCTCGGCGACGGTGCGGGTGGGTCGGATCCACACCGACGACGGGCCCCGGTTTGTGATCAACCCGACGGTGACGCAGCTGGAGTACAGCGACCTTGACCTGGTGCTGTCGGGCCATGCCGACGGCATGAACATGATCGAGGTGGGCGCCGCGGAGATCAGCGAGAAGGACACGCTGGCGGCGATGGAGTTCGGCTACGAGCACATCAAGCAGCTGCTGGGGATGATCAACGAGCTGTCGGCCAAGGCCGGCCGCAAGAAGGTGGTGGGCGATCTGTTCCTGCCGACCGACGAGATCAGCGAGACGGTGCGCAAGGCGGTGGAGAAGCCGCTGACCGAGGCCCGCAAGATCCGCTCGAAGGCGGAGCGGAACGCGGCGGTTGACAAGATACGCGACGAACTGCTGGAGAAGCATTTCGCGCTGAAGACCGGCGGCACGTACGGCGAGTACCAGGAGTCGTACAAGCGTCGTGCCCTGGGCAAGGACGCGTACAAGCGGCTGGAGGAGAAGATCACCCGCCGGCTGATCGCCGAGTCGGGGATCCGCGCAGACGGGCGTGGGCCGACGGAGATTCGTCAGATCATCAGCGAGGTGGGCGTGTTCGCCCGCACGCACGGCTCGTCAATGTTCCAGCGTGGCGAGACGCAGAGCCTGGTGACCTGCACGCTGGGCACGGGCAAGGACGAGCAGATCGTCGACGGCCTGCTGCCGGAGTACAGCAAGAAGTTCATGCTGCACTACAACTTCCCGCCGTTCTCGACCGGCGAGGTGAAGCGTGTGAGCGCTCCGGGCCGTCGCGAGATCGGCCACGGCGCGCTGGCCGAGCGGTCGCTGCTGGGCATCCTGCCCAGCCCGGAGGAGTTCCCGTACACGATCCGGCTGGTCTCGGACATCACCGAGAGCAACGGCTCGTCGTCGATGGCCTCGGTGTGCGGCGGCTGTCTGGCGCTGATGGACGCGGGCGTGCCGATCAAGGCGACGTGCGCAGGCATCTCGGTGGGCCGCTTCACCGACGACAACGGCGGGCGTGAGGTCTTCGTGACCGACATCATCGGCGAGGAGGACTTCTTCGGTGACATGGACTTCAAGGTCTCGGGCACCCGCGAGGGCATCACCGGCATCCAGCTGGACCTGAAGATCCGCGGGCTGAACCTGTCCCAGATTGAGAAGGTCCTCGAGCAGGCCAAGCGTGGCCGGCTGGAGATCATCGACATCATGGAGCGGTGCATCGCCCGGCCCCGGACCGAGATCAGCGTGCTGGCTCCGCGTCTGGTCACGATCAACATCAACCCGGAGAAGATCGGCAAGCTGATCGGCCCGGGCGGCAAGACGATCCGCTCCATTCAGGAGAAGTACGGCGTCACCATCGAGGTGGAGGACGACGGCACGGTGATGATCGCGGCGCCCAACGGCGAGAGCATCAGCCAGGCCAAGGGCGAGATCGAGGCGCTGACCGAGGAGATCAAGGTCGGCACGATCTACACCGGTCGGGTGGTGTCGGTGAAGGACTTCGGGGCGTTCGTGGAACTGGCCCCGGGCACCGACGGCATGTGCCACATCTCTGAACTGGGCAACGGCGGCTACGTCAAGAGCGTGAGCGACGTGGTCCGCGTGGGCGACAGCATCAAGGTCAAGGTCATCCTCATCGATGACCAGGGCCGCATCAAGCTGTCGATGAAGGCGGCCAACCCGCCGGCGCCGGGCAGCGAACTGCCGGCCGGTCCGGAGGGCGCTGAGCACGGCGGCCACCATGGTGGTCATCATGGCGGCGGGCACGGCGGCGAGCGTCGTGACGGCGGCCGGGGTGATCGCGGTGATCGCGGCGGCGACCGTGGTGGTCGCGGTCGCGGGCGCGGCGGTGACCGTGGTGACCGGGGCGGCGACCGCGGACCTCGCGGTGATCGCGGACCCCGCCCGGAGCACGGGGGGCAGCACGGCGGCGGTCATGGCGGCAACGCCGGGCCGGGACCGGGGAGTGACGCCCCGGTGAACCCGGAGGTGCGGACGAATCCGTCGGGTGAGGCGAGCAGCGCCGGCTCGTATTGAGCGGGTCGGTTCGGGGTCATGAACCTCGAACAAGACGGCTTCCCTGATTTGCAGTAAACCAGAGGGCTTCGGATCGTGCAGATCCGGAGCCCTTTGTCGTTGACGGGGACAAAAAGAAAATCGAAGCATGAACGATTTGGACGTTTCGAATTTTCTTTCGTGACCGATCGCTTGTTGTGATGTATGCTGGGGAAACACATGGGGACGGCCGTCCGAGCGAGGTTGCCGGAGGTCGTCCACGTAGCATGTGCGTGCCCCGGCAGATCGCGACTGGCGCGGAGCTGTGCGGGCCGCGAAGGAATGAGTTATGTCGCAAGGTCGAGACGGCAGGATTGTGGACGCGGAGGGTGTGGTGAAATGGTTCGACCCCAAGAAGGGGTTCGGGTTTATCGTGGGCCCTGACGGGCAGGACATCTTCGCGCACTACTCGAAGATCGAGGGTGACGGCTTTCGGGTTCTCAAGGACGGTTCGCATGTGCGGTATGACGCGGAGCGGGGCGAGAAGGGCTGGCATGCGTCGCGCGTGCAGCGTGTGGAGCCTGCGGAGGCGGAGGTGGCGGTGAAGCGGTCGTACTCGCGGACGCCCCGGCGCTGAGGTGGGGCGGAAGGTTCTAACCTGCGGGTGATGTGGGCCGGATTGCTGATGGGCATGATCGGGGGGGTGCTTGCGTGCGCGGTGGCGGCGCGGGTGGTGTATCGCCGGCAGTTGCACCGCGTGCGGCTGGCGGAGCGGCGTGCGCGGCAGGCGGAGCGGCTGGCGGAAATCGGGGCGATGACCGGGGGCCTGGCGCATGAAATCAAGAATCCGCTGTCGACTATCGGGCTGAATGCGCAGTTGCTGGCGGAGGCGGTGGAGGACAGCGATTTGCCGGCGGACGGCAAGCGGCGGATGCTCAACCGGGTGGGGGCGTTGCGGCGGGAGACCGAACGGCTGCGTGGGATTCTGCAGGACTTCCTGGAGTTCGCCGGGCAGATTCGGGTGGACGGGCGGCCGGTGGATGTGAACGCGATTGTGGGGGAACTGGGGGACTTTTTTCACCCGGAGGCGGAGCGGCACGGGGTGCGGCTGACGGTGCAACTGGGGGCCGGGCCGGACGGCGGGAGCGTGCGGGCGGTGGCGGATGTGCGGCTGCTGAAGCAGGCGCTGCTGAACCTGATGCTCAACGCGGTGCAGGCGATGTCGGCCGGGGGGACTGTGGCGGCGGGCGGGGCCGGGGGGGCGGGGGGCGGTTCGGCGGGGGCGGACTCGGGGGATGCGGGCGTGGCGATGGGGGTGGGAGCGGGGGCGACGCCCGGCCCGCGAGGGGAGCTGATCATCCGGACCGAGATGGGGCTGGATGACGCGCAGCAGCAGGTGGCGCGGGTGCACGTGATCGACACCGGGCCGGGGATTCCGCCGGAGGTGCTGGCGAGGATCTTTCAGCCGTACTTCACGACCAAGAGCGGGGGGAGCGGTCTGGGGCTGCCGACGGCCAGGCGGATCATCGAGGAGCACGGCGGGCGGCTGGAGGTGCACTCGGAGGTTGGGCGGGGGAGCAACTTTGTGGTGGTGCTGCCGACCGCGGGGCGGCCGGAGGCGGCGGCGGGGTGAGGCGGGAGGGTGGGGCGGCGGCAGGGGGCGGGTGTTCCCTACACTCGGCCCCTTGGCATCCAAGCACCGAACAAAGACGAAACTGACGAGCACCCCCGGCACGGGGGCGATGGCGGGCGTTGGGCGTGGGCACGGCGGCGGGGCGGCGGCTCCGGGGCCGGATGCGCCCCGGGTGGCGGTGGTGGTGAGCCGGTATAACGCGACGGTGACCGACCGGCTGCTGGCCGGGGCGCTGGGGGAGTTGTCGCGGGCGGGGGTGCCGGAGCGGCACGTGGAGGTGTTCGACGCGGCGGGGAGCTTTGAGGTGCCGCAGATCGTGGGGGCGGCGCTGAGCAGCGGGCGGTTTGAGTGCGCGGTGGCCCTGGGGTGCATCATCAAGGGGGAGACCAAGCACGATGAGTTCTTGGGGGCGAGCGTGACGGATCGGCTGCTGGAGATTTCGCTGGCGACGGGGTGCGCCGTGGGGTTGGGGGTGCTGACGGTGAACAGCAATGCGCAGGCGGTGGCCAGGGCGGGGGGCAAGTTGGGGAACAAGGGGGCGGAGGCGGCCTCGGCGGCGCTGCTGACGCACGCGGAGATGGTGCGGGCGATGGGGCAGCGGACGCTGGGGATGACCGCTGCGGAGGCGGTGGCTGCGGACGGCAGGGCGGCGCGGCCGGACAAGTTGGCACGCAAGGGAGGTCGGCGATGAGCGGCGCACGCGGGCTGATGCCGACGGTGCTGCGGCAGTACGCCTTCCAGGCGTTGTATCAATTGGACGCTTCGGGCCGGGGCGCGAGCCTGGAGACGGTGGCGGGGTGGGTTCGCGAGCAGGCGGGCGTGGGGGAGCCGGAGGCGGAGCGGGTGATGCGGGTGGTGACGCCGGCTTGGCAGGGACGGGCGGAGGCGGACAAGGCGATCACGGCGATCAGCCCGCAGTGGCCGGCGCACCGGCTGGCGGCGGTGGATCGGGCGATTCTGCGGGTGGGGTACTTCCAGTTGCAGAGCGCGAAGGACGCGGGGGAGTGCAAGGCGATTGTGTCGGGGTGCGTGTCGCTGGCGAGGGAGTACAGCACGGAGAAGTCGCCGCAGTTTGTCAATGCGCTGCTGGACCGGATGGCCAAGGGCAAGATGGGCGGCGGTGAGGCGGCGGGCGGGGCCGATGCTGCGGCGGCGGATGAGCCGCTGCCGGCGGCGCCGGACGCGGGCGAGGAGGGCGGTGCTGGGGGCGGCGGCGAGGGCGGCGGCGGTGGGGGTGGTGATGGCGGGGGAGACGGGGACTGATCGGCGATGGCGTTCTTCTCATCCATCCTGAGCAAGATCAAGGACGGGCTGAAGGCCACGCGGGAGACGCTGGTCCACGGGCTCAAGTCGCTGATTCTGGGGCGCAAGCTCGATGAGTCGCTGATCGACGACGTGCAGCGGATGCTGCTGGAAGCGGACGTGGGGGTGGCGGCAACGAGCCAGTTGATCGACAGCGCCAGGGCGGACTTTCGGGCGGGGAAGATCTCCAAGAGCGAGGACCTGCTGGAGCACCTCAAGCGGGGGCTGAAGGAGCTGCTGGGTGGGCCGCAGACCGAACTGGCGGAGTCGAGCACCAAGCCGACGGTGTACTTGATCACGGGGATCAACGGGGCGGGGAAGACGACGAGCATTGCCAAGCTGGCGCACCTGCTGCGGTCGCAGAACAAGACGGTGATGCTGGCGGCGTGCGACACGTTTCGGGCCGGGGCGGTGCGGCAACTGGAGATCTGGGGGGAGCGGCTGGGGGTGGAGGTGATCAAGGGGCAGCAGGGCGGTGACCCGGCGGCGGTGGCGTTTGATGCGTGCAAGGCGGCGGCGGCGCGAGGGGTGGATGTGCTGATCATCGACACCGCGGGGCGGCTGCACACGCAGGACCCGCTGATGCGGCAGTTGGCCAAGATCCGGTCGGTGGCGGCCAAGCAGATCCCCGGTGCGCCGCACGAGACGATTCTGGTGCTGGACGCGACCACCGGGCAGAACGCGCTGCGGCAGGCCGAGGAGTTCGGCAAGCACGCGCAGATCAGCGGGATCATTCTGGCCAAGTTGGACGGCACGGCCAAAGGCGGGGTGGCGGTGGCGGTGCGGAAGGCGGCCAGCGTGCCGGTGAAGTTCATCGGGGTGGGGGAGCGGCCGGAGGATCTGCAGGCGTTTGACGCGGACAACTTTGTTGAGGCGATGTTCTCGGAGTAGGCGGGTGACCGGGAGGGGTGATTGCGGGGGTGGGCCGGCCGAGAGAGGGGGTGGGGCCGGGGGGGTGACAGGCGAAGGCCCCGGTGGCGGGCTGCGGAGGCTTGGCGGCGGTTGCCCCCGGGGGGGGGAGCGGCTAAACTCTCCGCCCAAACCACGAGCGGTCGTGGCGGAATTGGCAGACGCGCTAGATTCAGGTTCTAGTGGGCTCACCCCCGTGGAGGTTCGACTCCTCTCGACCGCACTTTTCGCCGCCGCAAGGCGGCGTTTTTTTTCGGCAACCCAGGCGGAGCGGCGGATGGCCCGAGGGACCGGCCAGGCTGAGCGGGGCAGGGGCGGCGGACGGTGGCTGCTGTGCTGCGACGTGGGCGGGACGTTTACCGACGCGGTGGCGCTGGAACCGGGGTGGGAGCGGGGCCGGGGTCGCGTGGCGGTGCGGCGGACGAAGGTGCCGTCGGGGATCGGGGAGACGGGCGAGGCCAGCCCGGTGACGGCGGCGCGGGAACTGATGGGTGTGCCCAGCGGGGCGCTGCCGGCGACGGAGCTCCGTCTGGCGACGACGCGGGGGACCAACGCGCTGCTGACGGGGGACGTGGCGCCGGTGGCGCTGATTGTGTCGCGCGGGTTCGGGGATGTGCTGGAGATCGGCGACCAGCGGCGGCCGGACCTGTTTGACCTGGCGGTGCGGAAGGCGGCGCCGCTGCATCGGTGGGCGGCGGAGGTGGCGGGCCGATGCGATGCGGGCGGGCGGGCGACCGAAGCGGTGGATGAGCGCGAGGTGGAGCGGGCGGGGCGGCGGGCGCTGGCGGCGGGGTGCACGGCGGCGGCGGTGTGCCTGATGCACAGTTGGGCCAACGGGCGGGAGGAGGCGAAGGCGGCGGAGGTGCTGCGGGGGCTGGGCTTTGCGCACGTGACGGCGGCGGCGGAGTTGTCGCCGATGATCCGGCTGCTGGGGCGGGCGCGGGCGGCGGTGATCAACGCGGCGCTGTCCGGGCCTTTGGAGCGGTTCTTTGGGGCGGTACGCGCGGGCTGGGCGGCGGGGCGGGATCTGGAGTTCCTGCTGATGACCAGCGCGGGGGGGCTGACGCCGGCGGCGCGGTTCCGGCCGATTGACAGCGTGCTGTCGGGGCCGGCGGGGGGCGTGCTGGGGGCGGGTGCGGTGGCGGAGGCGATGGGGCTGGAGCGGGTGATCACGCTGGACATGGGGGGCACGAGCACGGATGTGGCACGGTGGGAGCGGAGCGGCGGGGGGCCGCGGGGCGTGGTGGTGGCGCGGAGCCATGAGGTGGGCGGGGCGAGGGTGGAGTTGCCGGCGGTGGCGGTGGAATCGGTGGCGGCGGGGGGCGGGTCGATCTGCCGGGCGCGGGGGCCGCTGCTGACGGTGGGGCCGGAGAGCGCCGGGGCGAAGCCGGGGCCGGCGAGTTATGGCCGGGGTGGGCCGCTGGCGGTGACGGATGTGGACCTGCTGGCGGGGCGGCTGGATGAGCGGGCGTTCAACCGGCCGCTGGATGTGGGGGCGGCGGAGGCGGCGTTGGCAGTGGTGGTGGGCGGGGCCGGTGGCGGATCGACGGCGGCGGCGGAGCGGGCGGCGCTGCAGCGGCTGCTGGATGAAGCGGATGACCGGATGGCCGACGCGGTGCGGGCGCTGACGGTGCGGCGCGGGCACGATGCGACCACGCACGCACTCATGGCCTTTGGCGGGGCGGGCGGGCAGCACGCGTGCGCGGTGGCGGAGCGGCTGGGCATCGACACGGTGGTGTGTCCGGCGGATGCGAGCGTGCTGTCGGCGGTGGGGCTGCTGCGGGCGCAGCGGCAGGAGAGGCTGACGCAGCAGGTGCTCTTGAGCGTGGCGGCCTTCGCGAAGGCGTGGCCCGGGCTGCGGCGGAAGGCGGAAGCGGAACTGAAGCGGCGGATGGGGCGGCTTGCGGATGTGGCGGTGGGGGAGATGGTGGCGATGGTGCGGTATGCCGGGCAGGATGCGACGCTGGAGGTGCCGCTTGGACGCGGGAATGTGAAAGCGGCGGCGGTGCAGCGGCGGTTTGAGCGGGCGTTTGCCGAGGTGTACGGCCATGTGCTGACGGGGCGGACGGTGGAGGTGGAGAGCGTGCGGGTGACGGTGGCGGGCGGGCGGCGGGTGCAGGTGGAGGGGGCTGCGCGGGGCAGCGAGGCTGTGCGAGGCAGCGGTGCTGTGGGCAGGGGCGGGCGTGGCGGTGCGGCACGGCGGAAGCGGACGCTGCTGGACGGGCGGTGGGTGAGCGTGCCGGTGGTGGATCGGCGGGAGGTGGGGCGGGGCGGGCGAGGGGGATTGGGTGGGGTGGCGGGGCCGGCGCTGGTGAGCGGGGAGCGGACGACGGTGCTGGTGCCGGCGGGGTGGCGGGCGACGGCGACGGCGGGCGGTGATCTGCTGGTGCGGCGGGCAGGGGCGGGGAAGGCGGCAAAGGCGGCGAGATGGGGCGGCGGGTCGGGCGCGGAGCAGGCGCTGGCGGGGCGGATCAACGCGCTGGCGGGGGAGATGGGGGAACTGCTGGGGCGGCTGGCGCTGTCGGCGAATGTGCGTGAGCGGCTGGACTACTCGTTCGCGATTCTGGACGCCCAGGGCGTGCTGACGGTCAGTGCGCCGCACGTGCCGGTGCATCTGGGGAGCATGGGCGTGTGCGTGCGGAGCGTGCTGGAGCCGATGGCGATCGGGCCGGGGGATGTGGTGGTGACCAACCACCCGGCGTTTGGCGGCTCGCACCTGCCGGATGTGACGCTGATCGCCGGGGCGTTTGATGATCGCGGGCGGGTGGTCGGCTACGTGGCGTGCCGGGCGCACCATGCGGAGATCGGCGGGAGCCGGCCGGGGAGCATGCCGCCGGCGGCGCGGACGCTGGCCGAAGAGGGCGTGGTGATCGAGCCCCGGTGGCTGGTGAAGGCCGGGCGGGAGCGGATGGCGGAGGTGGAGGGGTTGCTGCGGTCGGGTGTGTGGCCGAGCCGGGCGCCGGAGGTGAATCTGGCGGATCTGCGGGCGCAGTTGGCGGCGGTGCGGCTGGGGGTGCGGGGGTTGGAGGCGGCGGCTGACGGGGCCGGCGGCCCGGGGGCGGTGGCGCGGGCGATGGCCTTCTGGCAGGAGGTGGCCGACGCGGCGATGCCCAGTGCGAGGGAACTGCTGGGACGGCGTTCGCGGCGGGCGGCAGTTCGGATGGACGACGGGTCGCGGATTGCGGTGAAACTGAGCGCCGAGGGCCGCAGCGGCAAGGGGAAACTGGTGGTGGACTTTGCGGGGACCTCGCCCCGGCACGCGGGGAACTTCAACGCGACGCCGGCGATCGTGCACAGTTGTGTGCTGTTTGCGTTGCGGGCGCTGCTGGCGATGCGCGGGGTGCGGTGGAGCCTGCCGCTGAACGAGGGGCTGATGCGGCGGGTGCGGGTGGAGAGTCCGGCCGGGAGCATGCTGAGCCCGGAGTTCGGCGGGGCGGAGGCTCCGGCGGTGGCGGCGGGGAATGTGGAGATCAGCCAGCGGATCGTGCAGGCGTTGCTGGGGGCCTTCGGGCTGCCGGCCAGCCAGGGGACGATGAACAACGTGCTGTTCGGGAACGACCGCTTCGGGCACTACGAGACGCTGGGTGGCGGGTGCGGGGCGGGGCCGGAGTGGGCGGGGGCGAGCGCGGTGCACAGCCACATGACCAACACGGCGATCACCGATGCGGAGGTGCTGGAGCAGCGCTTCGGCGTGCGGATCGAGCGGTTTGGTGTGCGGCGCGGCAGCGGCGGGCGGGGGCGGTTTGCCGGTGGTGACGGACTGGTGCGGCGGTACCGCTTCGCAGCGCCGGTGAGCGTGTCGGTGATCGGGCAGCACCGGACCGAGGGGCCGCCGGGGGCGAAGGGGGGCGGAGCGGGTAAGCCGGGCGAGGTGGTGGTGGTGCGGGCGGCGGGCGGGCGGGTGCGGCTGGGCGCGTCGGCGAGTGTGGAGTGCGAGGCTGGGGATGTGCTGGAGGTGCGGACGCCGGGCGGGGGCGGGTATGGGCGGGCGGCTAGTGTGCGCTGACGAGGTAGTCGGTGACGAAGCGTTCGTCGAGAAGCAGCGCGATGGCGGCGGCGAGCACGGCCTGGAGCATGAGCAGCGCGAAGACCAGCTTGGCGCGGGGCAACTGGAGGGAGCGGGTGATGACGCACCACCAGTACCAGATCGACCAGACGGCGAGGGCGAAGAAGATCAGCGGGCCGATCCTGTCGAAAATCTGCGATGACCAGAGGCTCGTCCACCCGTCGACGGGCTGGCGGAACAGCAGGTTGAGGCCGCAGCGCAGCAGGAACTCGGCCTTGAAGGCGGCTTGGATGACCAGAAGGACCAAGGCTGGGAAGAGGCCATAGACCGCGGCCCGCACGATGTGCGTCACGCGGACCTTGGCGGTGGCGCGGGAGTGGCTGAGGATGAGCAGCACGGTGGGGATGAGCAGGGGCACGGCGGCGACGGCCAAGGCCGGGCCGGTGGCCATGTGGATCAGGGTCGCAAATCCGAAGGTCTCGACGAACCAGGAATCTCGCATGGGGGCGACCAGTGGGTCGGCGTCCGGGGTGATCAGCAACCAGGGCTTCATCGCGCCGTTGATCCAGGAGATGGTGGGCACGAAGCCGTAGCGGGGGGAGCCGTACTTGACGGCAAAGGTCAGCATCAGGCCACCGAGCGAGACGATGGTTTGGAGACTGCCGACGAGGAGGAGTGCAAGCAGGGCCAGTTTGGTGAGTGAGACGGGAACGGCCATGGGCACGCTGTGCCAGAAGCGGGCCGGGCGACGGAGTTGCCAGACCGTTGTCCAGCAGCGGCGGTAGAGATTCCAGAGGCGGCGGGGTCGGCTGGGCCGTTCGCGGGGGCGATGCTCGACCAGCCAGGCGGGGCCTCGGTTGAGGTCGCCGAGGATCTCCGACCAGCGGAAGTTCAGCCCGCACTCGCTGCAGGTGCCGGCGAGCGGGCACGCGTGGGCCCAGGTGGCGACCTGGCCGGTCAGGTCGTAGCCGCAGCGCGGGCAGGCTGGTGGCGGTTGAGTGGCGACGGGCTCGGGCATGAATGCAGGCGGCGGATCCATGGGCACCTCCGGACCGGTGGATCGTTGGCGGCGCGGCAGGGAGGCAGCGGGGTGGCTGCGCCCCGGCGTGCGGGCCGACGACACGGCACTTGCCGAGGGATGGGCGGAAGTCTGGGGGCTCGTTTGGTGGGTGATTCGGCGAGCGCAGAGTGCGGAGCGGGGGATCTGCTGGAGGTGCGGACGCCGGGCGGCGGCGGGTATGGGCGGGCGGCGCTACAGACCAAGCAGGTTTGCGAGCCACAGCACGCTGCCGCTGTCAAAGACCAGGCACACGCCCGTGACAAGGACGGTCTGAAGCATGAGCAGCCACCAGATGAGGTGCGGGCGGGGCAGCATCAGCGAGTGAGCGATGACACACCACCAGTAACGGGCGAACCAGGCCGCGAGAATCGAGTAGATCATCGGACGCAAGAGCCGGAGTCCGTCCGATGTCAGGGTGCGCATCCACGGGTCTGGCGGCTGGGGGCCGCCGAGGTTCCACGGGCTCCGGATCAGGAATTCGAGGTGGCGAGCGGCCTCCAAGCAAAGCAAGGCGGTCACTGGCAGGAGGCCATAGGTTGCGGCGCGGATGATGTGGCGCTTGCGCACATCGACGGTGCGGCGGGTTTGCGCCAGAAGCAGCAACAGGACTGGGGCGAGCAGGACCGCAAGCAACACCGCACGATCCGGTCCGCCGGATCGATCGAACCAGGTCGCGAGGCCGAAGGTGTCAACGAACCAAGTTGAACTCGGTGGATATATCAATCGATCACCTTGGGGATCGATGGCGAGCCATGGGCTGAGGGGGCGGTTGAACCAAGAAGTCACCGGAAGCGGCCGTAGGGAATCGTTGCTGACATAGGCGATTGCCCGCAGCAGTTCGCCTGCGGCGATGATCACCTGAAGTGTGCCGAAGGTGACGACGACAAACAGCGTCAGCCGGTTTCGTGCGACTGGCACGGTCATCGGAACAGCGGCCCAGAATCGGGACGGGCTGATGAGACGGAGGGCTGTGGCCCAGCCCTGCAGCGAGGTACGCAGGATGGCCCGCCACCATGTCGTCGGGACTGCGTGCCGGTGCTCGATGAGCCATCGAGGGCCCTGGCTCTTCTGGGCGAAGACGCTGCCCCACCTCAGGTCGAGTCCGCACTCGCTGCAGGTGCCGGCGAGCGGGCAGGCGTGAGCCCAGGTGGCGACCTGGCCGGTCAGGTCGTAGCCGCAGCGCGGGCAGGCTGGTGGGGGGGCAGGGTCGGGCGCAGGATCAGGCAGGGGAGCATCCGACATGGCCGGCTCCGCAGGGCTGCACGGGCGACGGGAACCATCCCGCCTGGGGGTCATTCCCACTCGATGGTGGCGGGGGGCTTGCTGGAGATGTCGTAGACGACGCGGTTGACGCCCCGGACTTCGTTGATGATGCGGCTGGACATCCGCGCCAGCACGTCGTGCGGGAGGCGCGACCAGTCGGCGGACATGAAGTCCTCAGTGGTGACGGCGCGGATGGCGACTACGGAGTCATACGTGCGGCCATCGCCCATGACGCCGACGCTCTTGACCGGCAGCAGGACGGCGAAGACCTGGCTGGTGGCACGGTAGAGCCCGGCGGTTTCGATCTCTTCCAGCACGATCTGGTCGCACTCGCGGAGGATCTCGAGCTGGGGTTCGGTGACCTCGCCGATGATGCGGACGGCCAGGCCGGGGCCGGGGAAGGGGTGCCGCCAGATGATCTTCTCTGGGAGGCCGAGGACCTCGCCGAGCTTGCGGACCTCGTCCTTGAACAGGTCGCGAAGGGGCTCGAGGAGCTTGAAGTCCATCTTCTCGGGCAGGCCGCCGACGTTGTGGTGGAGCTTGATGCCCGCGGCGGTGCCGGCGTGGCCGTGGCCGCTTTCGATCACGTCGGGGTAGAGCGTGCCCTGGGCGAGCCACTTGGCGTTGACCAGGTCGGCCGAGGCGCGGGTGGCCTGCTGGAAGACATCGATGAAGCGGTGGCCGATGCGGCGGCGCTTCTCCTGCGGGTCGGTGATGCCGGCGAGGTCGGCCATGAACTGGGCGCGGGCGTCGATGACACGGAGGTCGATATGGAAGTGGTCGCGGAAGGTGGTCTCGACCAGGGCGCGTTCGCCCTTGCGGAGCAGGCCGGTGTCCACGAAGATGCAGGTGAGCTGCTTGCCGATGGCGCGGTGCAGCAGTGCGGCGACCACGGAGGAATCCACCCCGCCGGAGAGCCCGCAGATGACGTGATCGGAGCCGACCTGGCGGCGGACGTGCTCGACGGCGGAGGAGACGTAGTCGCTCATGCGCCAGGCGCCGGAGCACTTGCAGATCTCGTAGAGGAAGTTCTGGAGGATGGTGAACCCCTGCGGGGTGTGGGTGACTTCGGGGTGGAACTGCACGCCGTAGAAGCGGCGACTGGCGGCCGGGTCGATCATGCGGACGGCAGCCAGCGGGCAGGTGGGCGTGGATGCGAGCACCTGGAACATGCTGGGGGCGGCGTGCACCTGATCGCCGTGGCTCATCCAGACGGTGGTTTTCTCGGGCAGGGCATGGAAGAGGTCGGAGCGGTCGGCGATGTCAATCCCGGCGCGGCCGAACTCGCGGTGGCTGGCGCGGTCCACGGCTCCGCCGAGGAGCTGGCAGGCCAGCTGCATGCCGTAGCAGATGCCCAGCACGGGGACGCCGAGGTCGAAGATGCCGGGGTCGCAGCGGGGGCTGCCGGCCTCGTAGACGCTGGAGGGGCCGCCGGAGAGGATGATGCCGGCGGGCTTGAGGGCGGCGATCTTGCTCAGCGGGGTGCTGGGGGCGACCAGCAGCGAGAACACGCCGGCATCACGGACGCGGCGGGCGATCAGCTGCGCCGTCTGGCTGCCGAAGTCGAGGATGACGATGGTCTCGCGGCGTTCGCCGCCGGCGGAGGCGGGATCGGCGGAGGGGGCGACAGAGGCGGCGGTGGGGGGCACGACGGTGGACATGGCTGGGCGCTGGCTCGATGGCGGGGGATTGATAGAGATCAAGCGGGGAGGCTGGGAAGGACGGGAAAGGGTGGGAAGAAGGGAAGCGGGATGATACCGCGGCACGGCGGATGGCTTGTGCGGACGGAGCGTGTGATGGCGGCCGGCTGAGGGGTGGTCGTCCACCGCAACCGACAGTTGATGGGAGGCGGGGCGGGGCCGGTTGCGAGGGTGGGGGGGCGGTCAGCGGGGGCGGGCGTTCTTTGGAGGTGAGGGAGAGTGCGGAGGGGGCGGCTGAGATGGCGGGGAAATCGGCCTGCGTGGCGGTTGGGGACTTGACATAGTTATGCAGGGCTGCGAATATTCTTGCGATGAGCGAGAAGGCGAAACGGCGGTCCATGATCCTGGAAGTTCTGTCGGCGCAGAGGGTGGCCCGGCAGGAGGAACTGGCGGAGCTGCTCAAGCAGCGCGGCGTACTGGTGACGCAGGCGACGCTGTCGCGGGATTTGCGCGACTTGAACGTATTCAAGGGGCCGGCGGGGTATGTGCTGCCGGGTCAGTATCCTCAGCCGGCACCGCTGTCAGCCGGGCCGCTGGAGCCGGCGCTGCGGCAGTATCTGGTGTCGGCCAACCAGGCGGGGAACCTGCTGGTGATCCGCACGCGTCCTGGGCATGCCCCGGCGCTGGCCAGCGAGATTGACCGGGTGAAGCCGTCGGGGGTTGTGGGCACCATTGCGGGGGACGACACGGTGTTCGTGGCCGTGGAGTCGCCGGCGCGGACGCGGACACTGCTGCGGACGATGCGTCAGATCGTTGACCGCGGCGAGAAGGAATGAACGACGACGCCGATCGGGTCGGGTTCTGGCGGATCGGGCGCCGGAGCGAAGGCGGTGGCGTTGGCGGATTTCGACTGGTGAGTGCAGCGTGGGGCGGGGGCTGTGCCGTCTGGCGCGGGGCGAGCACTAGGAGGCTCGATGCGGAGGGGTTTGAGCACGCGGGGGAACAGTGCCGGGGCGAGCCCGGCGGAGTGGAGCGGCGATGGCAGCGAGCGGCAAGCGGCGGACAGCACGGGGCGGACAGAGCGGCCGGGGCGCGGCCAGGCCTGCTGCAAGGGGCCGCGGTTCGGGCAAGCGGGGCAGCGGTCGGATGACCGACCTGCTGACGATCGATGCGATGAGCCCGGCGGACCTGGAGCGGACGCTGGCGCTGGCGGCGGAGTTCAAGGCAAAGCCGGCGAAGTTCGCGACGGCGCTGAAGGGCAAGAGCGTGGTGATGCTGTTTGAGAAGCCCTCGCTGCGGACGCGGGTGAGCTTTGAGGTGGGCGTGGTGCGGCTGGGCGGGCACGCGTTGTTCTACGACCACCAGGCGCAGCGGATCGGGGCGCGGGAATCGGTGCGGGATTACGCGAAGAACCTGGAGCGGTGGGTGCACGCGATTGTGGCGCGGGTGTACGAGCAGGGGACGCTGACGGGACTGGCGGCGCACTCGAACGTTCCGGTGGTCAATGCACTCTCCAACGAGCACCACCCGTGCCAGGCGCTGGCGGACCTGCTGACGCTGCGGGAACGGTGGGGCAAGCTGGCGGGCAAGCGTTTGTGCTTCATCGGCGACGGGAACAACGTGGCCACCTCGCTGGCGCAGGCGGGTGTGCTGGCGGGGATGATCGTGACGGTGATCACGCCGCCGGGGTATGGCCTGCCGGAGGCGACGGAGGCGAAGATCCGCGAGTTGGCGGCGGCCGGAGGCGGGGAACTGGTGATCAGCGAGGAGCCGGGTGCGGTGGCCGGCCAGCAGGCGGTGTATACCGACGAGTGGGCCTCGATGCACCATGCCGACGGGGCCAAGCGGGCCAAGGCGTTTGCGGGGTATCAGGTGAACGCGGGGCTGATGGCCAAGGCGGCCAGGGGCGCGCTGTTCATGCACTGCCTGCCGGCGCAGCGCGGCGGGGAAGTGACCGACGAGGTGATCGACGCGCCGACCTCGGTGGTGTATGACCAGGCGGAGAACCGCATGCACGCGCAGAACGCTGTGCTGCTGCGGCTGCTGGCGGGGAAGTGAATGTGTCGCCCGGCGACGCGGATGGCCGCGGGACGGGCAGGTTTGGCTGACTCAGAGGATCTCGCGCCGGCGGAAACGACCGGCGGGTTTGGAGCACTCACAGATGGCAAAGAAGGTTGTGGTGGCGTACTCGGGCGGACTTGACACCAGCGCGGTGATTCCGTGGCTGAAGGAGAACTACGGGTACGAGGTGCACGCGGTGGTGGGCGACGTGGGCCAGGGGGCCGAGGAGCTTAAGGGGGTGGAGAAGAAGGCCAAGAACAGCGGCGCCAGCAGCTGTGTGGTGGTGGACCTCAAGCGGGAGTTCGCGGAGGATTACTGCTTCCCGATGCTGATCTCGGGCGCGGTGTACGAGGGCAAGTATCTGCTGGGCACGTCGATCGCGCGGCCGATTCTGGCCAAGGCGCAGGTGGACTTCGCGCTCAAGCTCAAGGCCGATGCGTTGTGCCACGGCTGCACGGGCAAGGGCAACGACCAGGTGCGGTTTGAGAGCACCTACGCGGCGCTGGCCCCGGAGCTGGAAGTGATCGCGCCGTGGCGGATCTGGGACCTGGGCGGGCGTGAGGACCTGCTGAAGTACCTGGCGGATCGGAGGATTCCGACCACGGCGACGGCCAGGAAGATCTACTCGCGCGACCGCAACCTGTGGCACATCAGCCACGAGGGCGCGGCGCTGGAGGACCCGTGGAACACGGTGCCGGATGACATCTGGATGCTGACGGCCGATCCGCGCAAGGCTCCGGACACGCCGCAGGACGTGTCGATCACGTTCCGCAAGGGGCGGCCGGTGGCGCTGGACGGCAAGGCGATGGCCGGTGACGAGCTGGTGATCAAGCTCAACGCCATCGCGGGCAAGCACGGCGTGGGCCGGGTGGACATCGTGGAGAACCGGCTGGTGGGCATGAAGAGCCGCGGGTGCTACGAGACGCCGGGCGGCACGGTGCTGATGGAGGCGCTCCGCGGGCTGGAGGAGCTGACGCTGGACCGCGAGACGCTGCACTATCGCGAGCAGCAGGCGCTGCGGTTTGCGGAGATCGTGTACAACGGCCAGTGGTTCACGCCGCTGCGTGAGGCGATGTGGGCCGGGTTCGAGCAGATCGCCGGGGCGCTCAACGGCGAGATCGTGGTGCGGCTGTGGAAGGGCACGGCGACGACGGTGCGTCGTCGCAGCCCCAACACGCTGTTCAGCGAGGCGTTCGCCACGTTCTCCAAGGACGAGGTGTACAACCAGAAGGACGCCGGCGGGTTCATCCGCCTGTTCTCGCTGCCCAGCCGCATTGCGGCGCTGGGCAAGAAGAACAAGGGCAAGCTGGCCGGCGGCGGCAAGCGGCGGCGCTGATGCGCGTGTCGCAGCATGACTGAGAACATCCCTCGGCGGCGGCCGTGAATGGTCGCCGCCGATTTGCTTGCAAGGAGATTCGCCATGGCGCTTTGGGGCGGCCGATTTGAGGGCAAGTCCGATCCGTTGTTCCGGCAGTTCAACGACTCGCTGCGCTTTGATGCGCGGCTGGTGGAGGCCGACATCTTCGGCTCCAAGGCGTGGGCCTCGGCGCTGGTGCGGGCGGGCGTGCTGACGGCTCAGGAACGCGACCGGCTGCACGCGGCGCTGGATGCGCTGGCCAAGGAGGCGGCGGGGCTGGGGGCAGCGGGGATTGCCGCCAGTGGCGAGGAGGACGTGCACAGTTGGGTGGAGAGCCGGCTGATCGCCTCGATCGGCGATCTGGGCAAGAAACTGCACACGGGACGGAGCCGCAACGACCAGGTGGCGACCGACCTGCGGCTGTGGACGGCGGGCACGCTGGAGGCGCTGCGGGCCGCCGTGCGCGACGTGCGGGGCTGCCTGGTGGAACTGGCCGACCGCGAGCGGGAGGTGATCGTGCCGGGGTACACGCACCTGCAGCGCGGGCAGCCGGTGCTGCTGGCGCACTGGGCGCTGGCGTACTTCCAGATGCTCGGGCGTGACGATGCGCGGTTCGCTGACGCGCTGGAGCGCACGCGGGTGTCGCCGCTGGGGTCGGGGGCGCTGGCGGGGACGGCGTTCCCGATTGATCGGGAGGCGCTGGCGAAGGACCTGGGCTTCTCGGGGCCGTCGGGCAACTCGCTGGACGCGGTGAGCGATCGCGACTTTGTGTTTGAGACGCTGGCGGCGTGCTCGCTGTGCAGCCTGCACCTCACGCGGCTGGCGGAGGACCTGATCCTGTACTGCTCGGCGGAGTTCGGGTTTGTCACCATGGACGACGCGGTGACCAGCGGCTCGAGCCTGATGCCTCAGAAGAAGAACCCGGACGCGGCGGAACTGATCCGCGGCAAGAGCGGGCGGATTCTGGGGGCGATGGTCTCGCTGGCGATGACCATCAAGGGGCTGCCCTTGGCGTACAACAAGGATCTGCAGGAGGACAAGGAGCCGCTGTTTGACGCCAGCGACAACCTGCTGATGTGCCTGCGGATGCTGCCGCCGGTGCTGAACACGCTGAAGGTGAACCAGCAGGCGTGCCGCAAGGCGGCGCTGGGCGACGGCAGCGTGCTGGCGACCGATCTGGCGGACTATCTGGTGGACCGGGGCGTGCCGTTCCGCACGGCGCACGAGGCGGCGGGGCGGCTGGTGCGGGTGGCGATGGAAGCGGGCGTGGGGCTGCACGAATTGCCGCTGGCGAAGATGCAGGCGGTGGCCCCGGAGATTCAGGCCGATGTGGCCAAGGCGCTGACGCTGGAGGCCTCGCTGGCACGGCGGAACGTGCTGGGCGGCACGGCGCCGGCGCAGGTGGCCCAGGCTATCGCCAAGGCGAGGAAGGAACTGCAGGGCTGAGGCCTGCGGCCGGGGGCGCCGTTCTGGCCTCGGCGATCAGGGCTCGGTGAACAGCGAGGCGGCCTCGGCCGGGGCATCGGCGCCGGTGGCGGCGGTCATGGCCGCCCAGGAGAGCAGCCGCCCGGCCATGGCCGAACCGCTGAGCAGCGCGCCCTCGACACGCGAGGCGCGGGCGCCGCACCAGTCGCCGCCGACGGCAACGCCCGTGGCATGCCAGAGGCAACTCTCTGGGCAGGGGGCGGTGACCGCGGCGTAGCGCCAGCGGTGGGCGATGGCGGTCTGCGGGGGCGGCAGGGGTGCGCCGACGGCCTGCGCGAGCGCGGCCAGCAGGGCCTCGGTGACGGCCTCGGGCGGGTCATCAACGTGGGCGGCGGACCAGGCGTGGGAGGCGTGGAGCACCCAGGTGTCTGATGCGCCGGCGGAGCGGCCGGGCTTGCTGCGGTCGCGAGCGGCCCAGGCCAGGGGCGAGGCGACGGGCTGGTCGGGCGAAGCGGCGGTGTCGGGCGCGGGCCAGCGCAGAACGTCGGCGGCGGCGAGCGGGTCGGGGGCTTTGTCCCACGCGAGCATGAGCGCCCAGGTGGGGGCCATGCGGACGGTGGAGACGTGTGCTGCCAGGTCGGTCAGGCCGGCGGAAGTGAGCAGTGGTCCGGCGTTGGCGGGGGGGATGGCCAGGGCGACAGCATCGAACGGGCCGAGGGGCTCGCCCTCGGCGGGTGCCGCCGACCACAGGCCGGACTCGGGCTCGCGCGTCAGCGAGGCGAGTTGCACGCCGAAGCGGACGGTGGCTCCGGCCTGCTGGGCGTCGCTGACCAGGTGGGCGCAGAGGGCGTTGTTGCCGGGGACGGCGACGAGCCAGCGGCTGTCGGGCTGCTCGGAAGTGGAAGGGGCCATGTGCCGCACGCGGGGGTGCCATTTGGCGAGCAGGCCGGCGTGCATCCAGGCGTCGGCGAAGCGCTGCAGGTGGCGGCTGCGGAAGGTGAAGTACTGGGCGCCGTGGTCCCAGGCCAAGCCGTCGGCGCGGCGGGTGCTGGTGCGACCGCCGGGGCCCCGGCCTTTGTCCACCAGCGTGACCTCCATGCCCTGGTCGGCCAGCGTGCGGGCGCACCACGCACCGGCGAGGCCGGCGCCGACGACCAGCACGCGGGGGCGGCGGTTGCCCGGGCGGGGGGTGGCAGGGCGAGGCGCGGCCGGGCGGGTGCAGAGGCGGAGATACGCGTTTGGGTCCAGACGTTCGGCGTGCTCGGCGGTGGGGCGGGGCCGCACGGAGCCGAGGATGGGGCGTTCGGGTTCAAAGGGGCGGTCGAAGAGGCCGAGGCACCAGAGGATGCCGCCGAAGCTGGAGGGATCACGGCCGTCGAGGGCGTAGCGGTGGTTGAGGTCGATCAGCCGCTTGAGGGCGGTGGCGGCGTCGGGGGTCCACTGCAGCAGCGCCTTGCCCCAGGTCATGCGGACGTTGTTGTGCAGTTCACCGTGGATCAGCAGGGAGCGTTGGGCCGCGTCCCACAGGGTGTCGCCAGTGCGGCCCCGGGACAGCGTGTCCTCGCTGGGCAGGGCGGGGCGTGGGTCGCGCTGGTGGGCGGCCAGGGTGCGACGGGCCCAGTCGGGAACGGCGCTCAGGCGGTCGTGATCGGGCAGATAGAAGCAGGCGGTGTAGGCCAGTTCACGCCAGACGAGCAGTTCATCCAGCCACTTCTCGGCACCCTCGCCGGCGGGGCCGCCCCGGCCGGACTTCATGAGCTCGTGGGCCTCGCGGGCGACGCGGGTGGGGGCGATCATGCCATAGTGCAGATACGCGCTCATGCGGCTGACGGCTTCGGGCTGGAGGGCGTCGTTGCGACGCTTGGCGTAGCGGGCGATGGCGGTGGAGCAGAAGGTGTTCCAGCGGGCCAGTGCCGCGGCCATGCCGCCCCGGGTGTGGGGCACGGGGCCGACGGTGTGATCGATGTCGCAGCGGGCGCAGAGGTCGGCGATGGCGGCGTCGTTGAGTGTGGCGGGATCGACGCAGGGAATGGGCAGTTCGCCGGTGAGGGCGGGCAGGTCGGCGGCGACGTCGGTCCACGGCTTGCCGAGGCGGGCGGAGCGGAGCTTGCGGGTGGCGTCGCGGTAGGCGAAGGCGCGGTCGTACCAGCGGCCGGCCAGTTGCATGGGCACCACGCAGGCGCCGTCGACGGCCCACAGCGGTGTGGCGGCGGCGTCGGCCTGACGGGCGGCGGCGTCGATCCAGTCACGCCAGGGGCGGACGGGCATTTCGTCGGTGACCACGAGCGCTGCCTGACTGAAGAGGCTGGGCAGGCCGGGGGCATCGCTGCGGGTGTCGGCGGTGCGGACGGACAGCGCCAGACGCACACCCCGGGCTTGCAGCGAAGCGGCGAGTTCGGCGGCGCCCTGCAGCACGAAGGTGTGGAAGCGGTCGCTGGCCCACGGTGAGGCATCGGGCACGGTGAGGACGGCCAGCACGGGCAGGCGAAGGCGGGCAGCGAGTGTGATGGCGACGTCGAGCGCGGGGTTCTCGGTGCTGCGGAGGGCGTGGTGCATCCAGTAGAGCACCATGCGGCGGCCGGCGACCGGGGCGTGGGCGGTGAGCGGGCGGGTGCGTTCGGCCAGGTGTTGGGGGAGGCCGGCATCGGCCGGGAGGGCGGCGGAGGGCGTGTCCGAGAAGTCGGGGCAGCGGGGTAACAGATACAGGTTGTGCATGCGGAACTCCGGCCGGCTGGAGCGGGGTGCCTGCGGGCGGCGTGGATGGCCGACAATGATGTGCCGCGAACGGTAGCCCGGGGCGTCCGGGAGGCCAGGGTGCAGCGGGCGGGGGATCGGGCCGTGGGCAGTCGCGGCAAGGCGAACGACCACCATGAAGGCGACGCTGGTAGGTATGGGATCAGTGGGGCGGGCGCTGGTGACGCTGCTGGCGCAGCGGCAGCGGTCGGGCGGTCATCGACCGGGGACGCCGGAGATTCGGGCGGTGGTGGACAGCCGCGGGGCAAGGCTGGCGCGGGCGGGGCAGCCGTTGGACCTGGAAGCGCTGGTGGCGGCCAAGGCACAGGGCGTGCCGGTGCACCGTGCCGAGGCGGCGGGCGGGCTGGGCGTGGAGGCGGGCGGACCGGAGTGGTCGCAGCGGCTGATTGCCGAGAGCGGGACTGAACTGCTGATTGAGGCGGGGCCGACGGACCTGAAGCGTCCGGCGACGGCGATGGGCCACCTGCGGGCGGCGATGGCCAGCGGGATGCACGTGGTGTGCGTGAACAAGGCTCCGCTGGCGACGGCGATGCCGGCGCTGCTGGAACTGGCGGCGTACAACCGGGTGGGTCTGCGGTTCAGCGGGTGCGTGGGGGCGGGCACGCCGGTGCTGGCGATGGGGGAGCAACTGGCGCGGGGGGACCGGGTGCGGGGGATTTCGGCGGTGGTGAACGGGACCACCAACTACATTCTCACGCAGATGCGTGACGCGGGGCAGAGCTTCGGTGAGGCGCTGGCGGGGGCGCAGCAGCTGGGTTATGCCGAGGCGGACCCGAGCGGCGATGTGGACGGCTGGGACACGGCGATGAAGATGGTGATCCTGGCGGCGGCGGTGATGGGCGTGAAGACGACGGTGGGCCGCTCGCAGGTGGAGGGGATCTCGAAAGTGACGCGGGAGGCGATGGCCGAGGCGGCGGCGCGGGGGAAGACCATCAAACTGGTGGGGCGGGCCGGCGAGGACGGGGTGAGCGTGGGGCCGGCGGAGGTGGACCGGCACGGCCCGTTGGATGTGGCCGGGAGCATCAACGCGGTGGTGTTCCGGTGCGACACGCTGGGCGAGGTGACGTTGAGCGGGCGGGGGGCGGGCGGGCCGGAGACGGCGACGGCGATACTGCGTGATGCGGAGGACCTGGCCAAGGCGGCGGGGGCGGATCGGGGCGGACGCTGAGCAGCAGGACGGAGGAGCACGCATGCGGATTGTGATGAAGTTCGGCGGCACATCGGTGGCGGGTGCGGAGAAGATCCGCCATGCGGCGGGGCTGGCGCTCAAGGCGGTGGCCGAGGGGCACCAGGTGGTGGTGGTGGTTTCGGCGATGGACGGGGTGACCGAGGACCTGCTGGACCTGGCCGACGCGGCCGGATCGGGCAACCGGGCGGCGCTGTACACGGTGCTGGGCAAGGTGCGTTCGGCGCACGAGGCGGCGGCGCGGGCACTGGGGGCGATGGACGAGGTGGACCCGCTGCTGGGGCGACTGGAGACGCTGGTGTCGGGCATTCTGGCGGTGGGGGAACTGACAGCGCGGAGCCGGGACGCGGTGGTGGCCTTTGGCGAGCGGCTGAGCACGGCGATGATGGGCGTGGCGATGGGGTGCCGGGCGATGGACGGGCACGGGGCGGGGATCGTGACCGATGACCACTTCGGCGAGGCCGACCCGCTGATGGAGATCTCCATGCACCAGGTTCGGCAGAACCTCGAGCCGATCATCAGTGGCGGGCGGCCGGTGGTGGTGTCGGGGTTCATCGCGGCCAACCAGCACGGGGTGACGACGACGCTGGGGCGGGGCGGCAGCGACTACACGGCGACGATCCTGGGGGCGGCAATCCGGGCGGATGAGATCTGGATCTGGAGCGATGTGGACGGGTTGATGAGCGCTGACCCGCGGGCGGTGCCTGAAGCGCGGCTGCTGACGGCGATCAACTTCGCTGAAGCGGTGGAGATGGGCAAGTTCGGGGCCAAGAGCATGCACCCGCGGGCGCTGGAGCCGGCGGCGGCGCACCGCATCAACGTGCGGATGCGGAGCACGTTCAACCCCGACAACCCGGGGACCCTGATCTCCGACGCGACGGCGGCGGGCGATGCGGCACATGCGGTGCGGTCGGTGCCGATGCTCAAGAAGATGGCGATGGTGACGGTGGGCGGGGCGGGGATGATCGGGCGACCGGGAACGGCAGCGGCGGTGTTCACGGCGCTGGCCGAAGCGCGGGTGAACGCGCACATGATCTGCCAGAGCGTGTCGGAGGCGGGCATCAGCGTGGTGGTGTCGATGGGGCAACTGGACAAGGCGAGGGCGGCCTTGGAGCGGGCGCTGGTGAAGGTGACCAGCGGGCCGCACGCCAATGTGGTGTCGTCGCTGAAGGTGCAGGAGAATCTGGCGATCATCGCGGCGGTGGGACAGGGGATGAAGGGCGTGCCGGGTGTGGCGGCGCGGGTGTTTGTGGCGGTGGCGGAGGCGGGGGTGAACATCAACGCCATTGCGCAGGGGTCCAGCGAGTTGTCGATCGCGTTTGCGGTGGACGAGGCGGCGGGGAGCAAGGCGGTGGCGGCGGTGCACCGGGCGTTCGGGCTGGGCGGGTAACGGGCTTGGCGGGGCTGATCGGTCGGTCCGACGGGGCGGTTACCATGTTTCCCCATGGCTCGACGTTCCCCCGTTCTTCACCTGCACCAGCGCGCCGAGGCGGTGCTGCAGACGTATGGCGATGACCAGGGCGGCTGCCCGGTGGTGCAGACGTATGGCCCGGTTGAACTGGAGTATGCGGCTCTGCGAAAGGGGTGCGTGCTGCTGGACATGCCGCAGCGGGCGACGCTGGAGGTGACCGGGGCGGATCGGGTGGAGTTCCTGGGTCGGATGGTGACGCAGGAGACCAAGAAGTGGGAGCCGTACACGTCGCGGCGGAGCTTCTGGCTGAGCCGGACGGGGCGGATTGAGGCGGACATGCGGATGACGCTGCTGCCGGAGTGCGTGCGGCTGGACATGGACGTGCACGTGGCGGCGGGGTCGCTCAAGTCGCTGTCGGCGTACATCATCACCGAGGATGCGGCGATCAGCGACCGGACCGAGGAGTTGCACCGGCTGGCGTTGCACGGGCCGGGGGCGATTGAGGTGCTGCGCGGGGTGGCCGAGCAGCGCGGGGGTGCGGGAGTGGGGGCGGTGCTGGAGACGATCAAGCCGGGCGAGGCGGCGCTGGTGGGCATCGCGGGGGCGAGCGTGCTGGTGGAGCGGGCGGACTCGACGGGGGAGATCGGGCTGGAGTTGACGGTGGCGACGGCGGAGGCGGAGCGGGTGTACACGACGCTGGTGCAGCACGGGAGCCACCCGCCGGGGCCGGCGGTGCTGGGTGTGGCGGGCGTGACGGTGGAGGGGCGGGCGGCGGGTGTGGGTGGCGGGTCTGGCGGCGGGGTGATGATGGGCGGGCATCGGGTGGCGTTCCGGCCGGCGGGCTGGGCGGCGTGGAACATCGCGCGGATTGAGGCGGGGACGCCGGTGCATCTGATTGACTTTGGCGGGCAGTCGCTGCCGGCGGAGACGGGGGTTTTGAACGATCGGGTGAGCTTCACCAAGGGGTGCTATCTGGGGCAGGAGATCGTGGCGAGGATGCACAGCCTGGGGCACCCGAAGCAGAAGGTGGTGGGGCTGCGGTGCGTCGTGCGGCGGATGAAGGTGGCGGCGGCGGACGCGACGATGGAGGCTCCGGAGGTGGAGGCGCCGGTGCAGCCGGTGAGCGGAAGCCAGGTGTTCGCCAAGCCGGCGGAGGGCGCGGAGTTGGGCGACCCCATCGGGGTGGTGAGCAGCGCGACGACCAGCCCGCTGCTGGGGGATGCGCCGGTGTGTCTGGCGACGGTGAAGTTCAAGCACATTGCCGAGGGGGCGACGGTGCTGGTGGAGGCGGGGGGGGCGGAGGGGGGGTTGATTGAGGCGACGATGCTGGCGGAACTGGGGCCGCTGGCGAGCCGGCCGAAGGCGGGCTGAGCGGGGTTGGATACGCGTGAGCGTGGCTGACGGTTCGGGCGGCGGGCCGGGGCGAG
>Ga0209972_10000517_pt1 | contig 37955 bp, 69 predicted proteins | sample NOAtaG_7_FD_187302 | JGI IMG/M metagenome (GOLD analysis project Ga0209972, IMG submission 187302) | Freshwater lake microbial communities from Lake Erie, under a cyanobacterial bloom - NOAA_Erie_Diel1S_2200h metaG (SPAdes) (version 2) | ecosystem: Environmental > Aquatic > Freshwater > Lake ...
CAGGTAACCTTTCAGTTACATTAGCGTAAGGATAAATCATGGCTCTAGTCGTTAAAGATAGGGTAAGAGAAACCACTACGACCACAGGCACAGGCACAGTTACACTAGGTGGTGCTGCTACAGGCTTTCAGTCATTCTCTGTTATTGGTAATGGTAATACTACGTTCTATACTATCCAATTAGCCAATACAAATGAGTGGGAAGTAGGTATAGGAACATACACATCTTCAGGCACTACTTTATCTCGTGACACTATCCTAGAGTCTAGCAATGGTGGAACTGCAGTTAATTTTAGTGCAGGCATAAAAGATGTCTTTGTGACTTATCCTGCTGAAAAAGCAATTTATGAAGGTAATCTACCTACTAAACTATCAGTTTATAAAAGAGATGCCACTACTGCTGACGTTGCTTTAGCTAATGGTTTTCTACCTGTATTAAACAGAAGTGGCTCAACAATTAATGTTACAGTAAGTTAAGGATAATTATGGCAACTCGTTATGGATTAGTGCTAAATGGCACAAGTATACAAGAATTACAGTCAGGTGATACTATCATTGGCTTAACTTCTAGTACAGCACTTCAAAAAGGTGATGGCTCTACTGGTCTTACTGCAGCTACAGCAGGCACAGACTATTTAGAACCTCCTTCAGGTACATCTATTCTAAAAGCAAATAGTGGTGGTGCATTAGCAAATGCTACTGCTGGTACAGACTTTTGTGCTGCTACTTCAGGCTCTAGCGTATTAAAAGGTGCTAGTGGTAATACAACAGCAGCCACAGCAGGTACAGACTATGTAGCACCAGGCACAGCAACATCATTCACAGCTACTCAAACATTCACAGGTTCAACTTCTGTTATATCATCTAAATTTGTTAATGCTTTAGAAGGCATTACAGTATCAGCAACCGCAGCTACAGGCACAATTAATTATGATGTGACTACACAATCAGTTTTATATTATACATCTAATGCTTCAGCTAACTGGACAGTAAACTTTAGAGCATCTTCAGGCACATCTTTAAATACAGCTATGGCTACAGGTGAAGCTATTACAGTTGTATTTTTAGTCACACAAGGTGCAACAGCATATTATAATAATACTGTTCAAATAGATGGTTCATCTGTTACACCTAAATATCAAGGTGGCACAGCGTGGGCTGCTGGTAACGCTTCATCTATAGACGCTTACTCATATACTATTGTTAAAACAGGTTCAGCAACCTTTACAGTATTTGCTTCACAAACACAATTCAAATAGGAATTATTGGATGCCACTACTATCAAGATTTGCTATTGCTTCAGCAAGAGGGTTTGGAGCATTATCTTTTAAACAAACTGGTCTTGTTGCTGACTACCTTGTAGTTGCAGGTGGAGGCGCTGGTAGTGCTGCTGCTTCAGGATGGCTTGTAGGAACAGCTGGCGGTGCTGGTGGATTATTAACTAATACTGTTACATTAAACGTAGGCATTACTTATACAATAACTGTTGGAGCAGGTGGTGCTGGTAATTCAACAGGAAGTGGAGCTTCTGGTTCTAATTCAAGTATATCAGGCACAGGTTTAACTACTATTACTTCTACTGGAGGAGGTTTTGGTGCACATCCAGGTGGAACAAATGGTGGTAACGGAGGTTCAGGAGGTGCTGGTGCTGGAACTGGTTCACCAGGTAATGGAACAGCAGGTCAAGGAAATAATGCAGGAACTTCAACAAATTCAGGAAATTATGGACAAGGTGGCGGTGGTGGAGCTAGTGAAGTAGGAGGTAATGGAACTACAACAACAGGTGGTAATGGTGGTGCAGGAACTGCATCTTCTATTAGTGGCTCTAGCGTAACCTATGCAGGCGGTGGTGGTGGCGGTACATATAATGGTGGAACACGAGGTACAGGCGGTGCAGGCGGTGGTGGTAACGGAGGAGATAATCCTAATGGTAATGGTTATAGTGGAACAGCTAATAGAGGTGGTGGTGGCGGTGGAGCTTCTTCCAATGCTCCAACTTATGCTGGTGGCTCTGGCGGTTCAGGCATAGTCATCATATCTTACACATCTGCTACCGCTTTATTTTCAGGTGGTACAATTACTACTTCTGGTGGTAAACAAATACATACATTTACAAGTTCTGGTAGTTTAACTCCACAATATTCTGTAGAATTTTTAGTTGTAGCAGGTGGTGGTGGAGGTGGAGGTGGTAATGATGGAGCAACTACTGGTGGCGGTGGCGGTGCTGGCGGATACAGAACATCAACTCAAACAGTAGTAAAAGGAACAGCAATTACAGTAACAGTAGGAGCTGGCGGTGGCGGTGGAGCTAATGGTGGTGGAGCAGCAGATGGATTAACAGGTTCAGTTGGTTCAAACTCATCTATATCAGGTTCAGGATTAACCACAATCACTTCTGCTGGAGGTGGTGGAGGTTGCGGTAATTGGGAATTTTACACACCAAGTGCTGGAGGTTCTGGTGGCGGAGGTGCTTGGAATAGAACAGGTGCTGCAGGTAATACTCCAAGTACAACTCCAGCACAAGGTTTTGCAGGTGGAAATGGAAGTACATCACCAAACATAAGAGGCGGTGGTGGTGGTGCTAGTGAAGCTGGTAACACAGATGGAACAGGTTATGGTGGAGATGGTACAGCAAATTCTATTACAGGAACTTCAGTCACTTATGCAGGTGGTGGAGGCGGTGGTAATGCTGCACCAAATAATACAGGTGGAGATGGTGGTGGAGGAGCTGGTTCTAATACTGCAGCACCTACAGCAGGAACTGCAAATAGAGGTGGTGGTGGAGGTGGTTCTCAATCAGGTTCACACGCTGGTGCATCAGGTGGTTCAGGTGTAGTAATATTAAGTGTTCCTACAGCTAACTATTCAGGAACTACAACAGGAACTCCCACAGTAACAACATCAGGTGCAAACACAATTATTCAATTTAACGCATCAGGAAGTTACACAGCTTAAACTTAAAGGAAATAATATGGCACATTTTGCACAACTAGAAAACAATGTAGTAAAACAAGTAATAGTAGTATCTAATCAAGATATTCTTGATGCCAATGGTCAAGAGTCAGAACAAAAAGGAATAGAATTTTGCTCTAATTTATTAGGTGGCACATGGAAACAAACATCTTATAACGCTAAAATTCGTAAAAATTATGCTGGTATTGGATACACTTATGATGAAGGTCGTGATGCTTTCATTCCTCCTAAACCATTTAATTCATGGCTATTAAATGAAAATACTTGCCAATGGAAACCACCTGTAGACTATCCTACAGATGGTAAAAGATATACATGGAATGAAGAAACATTAACTTGGGATGCAATTAATGATAATTAAACTTACTAATAATTCAAAAGACTTTAAAGGCAAACCATTATTAATTAATTCTGAACATATAATGACTGTATTTGAAGTAGAAAATGATGATGAAACATCTACTAATATCTACTCTATTACACAACAATCATGGATAGTTAAAGAGTCTTTAGAAGATATATATAAGTTAATTAAATAAAAGGGGTGAATAATGTTTGGGATAAGCGCATTTGCTGAAACCTCTTTTAGTACTCTAGGCAAGATTGGTGGCATAGTATTAGCTACTGCACAAGTAAATGCAGACGCTACCGTTACAGCTAATGCTAATGCGATAAAACCATTTAGTGCTGCTATTACAGCAGACGCTACTGTTACAGGTAGTGCAACAAGAATAAGATTAGATAGTGGTTCTATAAACGGAACTGCTAATGTAAGTGCTGTTTACTTACGCATAAGAGATGCTGTAGGTTCTATTACAGGTAATGCGACTGTAACTGCTATAGGTTCGTTTGAAATTGCAGGTTCAGCAAGTATTACTGCTAATGGTCAAGTAGAAGTTAATTATCTACGCATCAGAACAGACGCTGGAAATATTACAGGTACAACAACTGTATCTTGTTTAGCAGGTTATGAAGTAAGTGGTCAAGGTAGCATAGTCGCTAATGCTAGTGTCTACTGTCTAGGTGGTATTATCACAGGTGCAAGTGCATCTATCACACCTATAGCTACAGTAACAGCAAACGGAATTATACAAGGTGAAGGATGGACACCTGTGACACCATCTTCAGATACATGGACAGCAACATCACCAAGTTCAGACACATGGACAACAATTTCACCATCATCAGATATATGGTTACGACAAGGATAAAAAATGGCAAAAACCAAAATTTCAGAATTTAGCTCAACAGCAGCAGACAATACGGATATTACCAATATCAATATTGCTGAAGGTTGTTCACCAGCCAACTTAAACAACTCCATTCGTAGTTTAATGGCATTACTTAAAGACCAACAAACAGGTGCTAGTGGTGACCCATTTACAGTTGCAGGTACATTAGTATCTTCAGGCACAGTAGACATTACAGGTGCATTTAGACTAGACGGAACAGCAGGTGCTAGTGGTCAAGTATTAATATCAGCAGGTGGTAGCACAACACCTACATGGGGTTCAGCTATACCATCAGGTGGTATTATTATATGGTCAGGTTCTTCAGCTAGTATTCCTAGTGGTTGGTTATTATGTGATGGAACTAATTCTACACCAGACTTACGTAACCGTTTTGTAGTAGGTGCTACATCTACATACGCTGTAGGTGCAACAGGTGGTAGTGCAGATGCTATTGTTGTATCTCATACCCATACTGCTACAGTCACAGACCCAGGACATACTCATTCAGTTCCGTCTGGTGGTGTTGTTGCATCTAGTATTAGATATGAAACTGTTGGTAATGCGTTTTCTGCATCTCAAACAACAGGCTCATCTACTACAGGCATTTCTGTATCCAACTCTACAACAGGTTCTAGTGGCACTAATGCTAACTTACCACCATACTATGCACTTTGCTATATTATGAAAGCCTAATAATGCCTACACAACGTATAGCATTTAAAGACTGGTTACCAGACCAACCTAGCATATTAGACTCTGTATCAGAAGCTAATAATGTTATTCCACTTGCTGTAGGTTATGGTCCGTTTAAGTCAGCAGTAACTTATTCAGGTGCAGCTTCAGAAAACCTAAATAATTGCTTTGCTGCTAAACTAGACAATGACGTATTCATCTTTGCTGGTGGTGCTACTAAACTATTTAGAGTAGACAATGATGACTTATCTTTAGTAGACGAGTCTAAAGCAGGTGGATATACAGGTCTAAATAGATGGCAATTCTTACAATTTGGTAGTCTTGCATTAGCATCTAATGGTTCTGAAAAGATACAGTCTTTTGACGTAAATAGTTCTACAGCATTTGCAGACGTTAGTTCAGATGCACCTATCGCTAAATACATTACAGCAGTTCGTGACTTTGTAGTCGCAGGTAATATTGGTGCAGGAACATCACCTAACAAAGTGCAATGGTCAGGTATCAATGATGCAACCACATGGACTACAACTGCTACATCACAATCAGATTATCAAATAATTCCTGACGGTGGTGATATAACCGGTGTTGTCGGTGGTGAGTTTGGTATTGTATTCCTAGAAAAAGCCATTGTGCGTATGTCATACATTGGAACACCTCTTATATTCCAATTTGACACTATCTCTCGTAACGTAGGCTGTATAGAAGGTAACTCTATAGCACAATACTCAGGCACAGCTTATTTCTTATCAGATGACGGTTTTTACGCCACCAATGGTCAAACGCTAACTGGTATTGGTGCTGAAAAGGTAGATAGATACTTCTTTAACAACGCTAACATTGGTGATATTGACTCTATATCAGCAGCAGTAGACCCTGAACGTAACCTTGTTATTTGGAACTATGCTAACGTATCTGGTGGTCGTTCACTACTTATCTATAACTTTGAAACACAAAAATGGTGTGAAGCTGATACAGATGTAGACTATTTATCTACACTCGCTACTTCAGGTGCAACATTAGATGGTCTTGACTCTGCTTATAACGTTACAGCAGGTTCTTTTGTCATAGGTCAACAATATACAATTAGAAGTGTAGGCACAACAGACTATACACTTATAGGTGCAGTTGCTAACACAGTAGGCGTATTATTTACAGCTACCGGTGTAGGTTCAGGTACAGGTGTAGCTATAGATATGGCAGCTTCAGCAGCAGCTTTAAAAACATCTGATACACTCGTAACTACATTAGACGATAGACTTTACAAAGGTGGTAAGTTCTTATTTGGTGGTGTTCGTGATACTAGAATTATCACATTTACAGGAACAAACGCTACAGGTTCTATTATCACTAATGACCTAGAATATGGTTATAACTCTGTTATTACACTTATTAGACCATCTGTAGACAATGGTTCTGCTAACGTACAAGTAGCAAGTCGTAGAATGTTAGATGATACTATTACTTATGGTTCATCTGTATCAGCAAGTCAAGAAGATAGATGCTCTGTAAGAAGTGCAGGTCGTTATCATAGAGTAGCTTTAACACCTACAGGTCCTAACTGGTCATCTGCTATTGGAATGGATATAGACTACTCTGAACAAGGAACGAGATAATGGCTCGTGATATGTACCGTAAACTACCTTGGACAGGTGGTGACCCTAGAAGTGTAGCTGAAATTGTAAACAACCTTGTAGAAGGTAAGTCTAACAATACTGGTGATATTACTTTAGCAGCTTCAGGTGCATCATCTACTACTATATTTGATGAACGTATAGGTTATAACTCTTATATTGGACTAGAACCTAAAACACAAACAGCAGCTAGTACATACTTCCCATACGGTGCATTTCAAGATACGACTGACCAAAGTATAGCGACTATAACTGCTACAGCTAACATTAGTCTTAATGTTACAGACTATGCTTTAGGCACAAGTTTAGTAGACGGATATAAGATAAGAGTAGACTATTCTGGTCTTTACAATGTGCAGTTTAGTATTCAACTTGCAAATGCTGATTCACAAATACAAGACATAGATATTTGGTTAAGAAAAAATGGTTCAGATGTAGCAGGTTCTAATAGTAAATTTTCTGTAGATAGTAAACATGGTAGCATAAATGGTCATGTAATTGCTGCATTAAACTTTAACATAGAACTTGCGAAAGATGATTATGTAAGTTTAGCATGGGCTACTACTTCTACATTAGTTACAGTAGAACATTTAGCAGCACAAACAACACCTACTAGACCTGCAACACCAAGTGCTATTGTGACTATTCAGTATTTAAGTGCTAATTCATATACAACTAACTTATTTACAGAACCTTACATTAGCGCACAAAGTAAGGGACAAGCTACTATATCTCACCCTGCAAATACTGTGAACAATAAGGTATATCGCTATATAATAGTAGGATGATATTACATTATATACCTAAAGACCAATTACGTTCACATTGGAACTTTATCAAGCATGGTTTAGAGATAGTTCGTTCTAAAGGACATCCTGAATGGATAGTAGAAGATGTCTATTGTGATTGTTACGAACAACGTTCTATGGCGTTTCTAGCTATCACTAATAACCAACCTTATGGCTTTGTCGTATTACAGCCTATGGGTAATGCACTTCATGTATGGGCAGCATGGTCATCTATTAACAGCGAATTATTATTACAAGAAGCATGGCAAGAAATTCAAGCAATAGCAAAACAAGGCAGTAAAACAAGAATTACTTTTACATCTCAAAGACGTGGTTGGGATAGAAAAGCTCTACACATGGGTTTTAAACCTTCAACATGGGAATATACACTTTAAGGAAAGAAATATGAAATTACTGAATTTATCTAATTGGCTTACAGGTTTAGTGGAGTCATTTACATTTTATGGTGGTGGTGGAGGTGGCGGTCAACAACAAACAACAACTTCTGGTATAGACCCATCTATGAGACCTTATGTAGAAAGAGGTTTATCAGAAGCCCAAAAACTCTACGAAACATATACGCCTAAATACTTTGCAGGTCCTACATTTGTAGGTCCATCTTCACAAACAGAGTCAGCATTACAAATGGCAGAAGCTAATGTTGGTGCTACTACACCTGTTATCTCACAATTATTAGGTCAACAAAGAAATGTATTAGGTGGTCAATACTTAGGACCTAACCCATATCTTGAAGCTGCTTTAAAACCTGCACAAGATTTAGCTGCAAAACAATATTTTGATGCTATTAATCAAACTAGAAGTAATTTAGCTGGCTCTGGTCGTTTAGGCTCTGGCGCACAAGTAAAACTAGAAGGATTAGCACAAGAAAACTTAGCTGATGCACTCGCTAACCAGGCAGGTACGGCAGCTTATCAAAATTATGCGACAGAACGTGGTATTCAAGAAAATACAGCTAGATACATACCACAACTTCTACAGTCAACTTATGCTCCTTCATCACAATTATTAAATATTGGTCAAGCACGTGAAGATTATTCTCAAAGAGCATTACAATCAGATATTGACAGATTTAACTTTGAACAAAACTTACCATACCAAAGACTTGCACAATTCACATCTACAGTCGCAGGTCAACCATTAACTACTCGTTCAGAAACAACATCTAGTGGTGGTGGTAAGATAGTCTGCACAGCTATGTGTCAAGAGTATGGCTTTGGTAGCTTCCGTCAAGCTATCTGGTTAGCACAGTCTAAAGACTTAGACCCAGCATACGAAAAAGGTTATCACACACTATTCTTACCATTAGTCAACTATGCTTACAAAGCAGGTGAAAAGAATGCCCTACAACGCATTTTAATGGGTGTTTTAGAGCATATCGCAAGACATAGAACTGCTGATATATGGAAACAAAAACGTGGTAAAAAACGTGATACTTATGGCATGATTTATCGTGCTATCTTAGAACCCATTTGCTATGTAGTAGGAAAGGTAGGCAGATAATGAGTGACCCAATAACAGCAGCAATGGTAGGAGCAGGTGTTGGTGGTGGCACATCTTTACTTAGAGGTAAAAGTCTAGGCTCATCATTACAAAATGCAGCTTTAGGTGGTGTATTAGGTGGTGCAGGTGGCTATCTAGGTGGTGCTATGGGTGGTGCAGCAGGTGGAACTACAGGTGCAGCAGCACCAGGTAGTATTGGCACAGAACTTGTATTTAACCCAGCTACAGGTACATATTTAAACCCAGCATACTTTGCAGGTGCTACATCTAGTATGCCATTATATACAGGCGCTGGAAGCACTTTATCTCAAATAGGAACAGGTTTAGGTTCTTTAGGAAGTAACATTAGTAATGTTATGCCAGGTGATGTTCTTATGAGCAACCCATTAGGATATGGTAAATTAGCATTAGATACCTATGGTGCTATGAATCCATCACAAGCTCCATTACAACCTTCTCCAATGCAAAGCGCACAACAACTTATAGGTCAACAAGGTCCTGTGCCTACTCCACAGTTTAACAGTTTACTACAAACATCAAGACGACCAATTTTAATAGGATAAATCATGGCAATACAAGATTATTTAGGTGGACTTAATATCTTTGGAACACCAATTCCTACAGGTATTTTAGCTCCAGAACAAGAAGAAAAATTACGTAACCAAGCATTAGTATCAGGTATTATCGGTACTGCTGCTAACTACTTAGCTCAACCTAAAAACTTAGGTGCTGGTTCTGCTGTGCCATATTTAGCTAAAGCCTATGTTGGTGGTATGGGTGCATCTCAAGGCACAGTTGATACTGCACTTAATAACTTATATAGACAACAATTGTTAGCAGGTAGAAACGACCCATTTGGCACTATTGATATTTCTAAGTTTACTCCAGAGTCTATCTCTGAGTTTCAAAGAACTAAAGACTATGGTGTATTAAGACCTGTTAGCCAAACACGTGGTACTAATATTGGTAATATTGACCCTACTAAATTTACACCTGAGTCATTAGCTGTATATCAACAATCAGGTAACTTGGGTGACTTAAAACAAATATCAGCAACTGAAAAAGGTGAAAGTCCATTTGGTAAAATTAACACATCTGACTACACACCTAAGTCATTAGCAGCATTTCAAAAGTCAGGTAACTTTGAAGACTTAGTTCCAAAACCAGATGCTATAAAAGCTACACAAGATTATACAGAACCACAATTAGACCAATTAACAGGTAAATATGTATTCTTACCTAAGAGACCAGGATTACCTGTTAAAGACTTACAAGGTAACATTGTTACAGATATTAAGTTAGCAGAAAAAGCTGGTGAAAAATTATCAGAAGGTGAAAGAACAGCAGGTTTCTTATCTGAAAGACTTAATAATTCTCTTAACCAATTGAAACAAGTAACAGGTGAAAAACCATCTGCTGCTAGTCCAAATATAAAAGCTGAAGCTATTAAATTCTTTACTCGTTCTGATTATCTTAAAAACTTAGCTAATCCAGAGTCAAGACAACAAGTAGAAGCTGCACAATATGATATTCTAGATTCAGCACTTACATTAGGTACTGGTGCTGCTTACACAAGAGAACAATTAGAGTCATATCGTCAATCTTATTTCCCACAACTAGGTGACAAACCTAAAACAGTTCAAGATAAAGCTAGACGATTAGAAGGTTTATTAGAAGCAGCATATAAGAAAGCTGGTCGTGCAGCACCTAAAGAAGCTCCAACACAGCCTTCAATGACTATGCCAGCCACACAAGGTTGGTCTATTAAGAAAAAATCAGGGGGTTAATAATGGCAGTATTTGAAATTACTTCACCTAGTGGAGAAGTGTTTGAGATAACAGCACCAGAAGGTGCTAGTGAACAAGATGTATTATCTTATGCACAATCTCAGTTTTCTAGTCAGCCTACACCAGTTGCTCAACCTGCTCAACCTACTGCACCGCAGTCTACATTTGAAAAAATTAGAACAGGTAATTTTCCAGCAGCAGAAAGATTTAGAGCTGGTTATGCACAGATGCCACAATTCTTACAAGACCCTTATTTAGGGTTAAGCACAGGAACTGTAGGTAAAATTGGTGCTGAAATGTTCCCTAATATTGCTAGAACAGTAAGCCAAACAATACCTGAAAAACTCATGCAAAGTGCTTTAAAACCTACTCTAAAACAATTAGAAACAGGTCAAGCAGCTACAGCAGTTAAAACAATGTTAGAAGAAGGTATTAATCCTACTCAAGCTGGTGTGCAAAAAATACAATCTAAAATTAAAGACATCAATGCTCAAGTTGCTAATAAAATTGAATCATCTACAGGCACAGTTAAAAAGACTGATGTGCTTAAATACTTAGATGAATTAGAAGCTAAAAAACTTAAACAAGTAAATCCTGCTGACGATATTGTAGCTATAGATAGAGTTAAGCAAGAGTTTATGAACTTTAATAAACCTACTATTAAAACACCAGGACAAGCTATTCCTGTCCAATTAGCACAAGAATTAAAACAAGGAACTTATGGTTCTCTTGCTAAAAAATATGGTCAACTTGGTTCTACAGAAGTAGAAGCTCAAAAAGCATTAGCACGTGGTTTAAAAGAAAAAGTAGGTGAGGCAGTTCCTGAAGTATTAGGTTTAAACAAAAAAGAGTCACAACTTATTAATACATTAGATGTCGTAGAACGTAGAGCATTAATGGAACTAAATAAGAACCCAGGTGGTTTAACTTGGTTATCTGAAAACCCAATGGCAGCAGCAGGCTTTATGGCAGATAAAAGTGCATTGTTTAAATCATTACTTGCTAGAGGTCTTTATAACATTAATAAAGGCACAAGCAAAATACAAGGACTTCTTAATAAACCACAAGCAGCTAGAGCAGGTGGTCTCTTAACACAACCTACAGAGGAACAGTAATGGAAAAGAACGATACAAGCTCACGTTTAACTACACACGAAGAATTATGTGCGTTACGTTATGAGCAAATAAACGCAAGACTTAAACGCTTAGAACAAATCCTTTTAGGCACAGCAGGTTTTGTTATTGTCTTTTTGTTGACACAGCTATCAAAATGAAATCATTTCTCATGGCAGTTACTTTAGTATTGCTATGGTTGTTTTTATATGACTATGCAGATGGTAAAGAGCTACCAAAAGAAATGTCTATGAAAACAGATGTAGGTGAAGTCGTGCTTACTACTGAAGAATGTATCTTTATAAAGATGGGTTTAAGAAACTATCCTTATGCTGCATACGCTACTGAAAAAGGTAAAGCTAACCATGAAGGATGTTGGCGTAAAGATGATGTGAATGGTATGTCATCTGTCTTAATTTACTTTCCTGAAATAGACTCTACAGCAGTATATAACCCACAACTATTCTCACCACGTTCAACACTATGACATTTATTACTGAAAACAATATAGCGAACTTGTATGACACACTTATACAATTCCCTGTGTTTGATGAATATAAACTCCCACCAGCATCTAAAGTAGACTTCGTAGTAGTGCATGACGATACTATCTGTGGTCAATATGAACCACCAGAACAAGGTGAACCTCATGTTATTACTATATCTACTGCAAAGTGTGGACATTTAGACACAGTTATCAAGACTATCTGTCACGAAATTATCCACATGATATGCTATCTTGAAGCACCTAAAACAGAGAAATACACAAGTCACAAAGGTTTATTCTTAAAACTACAAAAGAGAGTAGCTAACACACTTGGCTACGACCCTAAAGAACTATAAGGAGAATATCATAGACCCTATTACCATACTAGCAGCATTAGGACCTTTAGCAGTAGACTTAGGTAAATCACTTATTAATCGTTTTGTAGCACCTGACCAATTCAAACCAGCTACTATAGAACAATATGCTCAGATGAAACAAATTGACTTAGAGTTCTTTAAAGTAATGAATGAAGCTGGTGGTGGTAATCCATCATATCCATGGGTAGAAGCTATTGTAAGACTCATGCGACCATTTATCGGTTTATTAGTATTAGCAACATGGGCTACAATGCACCTACAAGGTATCGCAACACCTGAAGTAGATAACTTTGCTAGTGCTGTAGGTTTCTATCTCTTTGGGGAACGTAGTTTATTCTACATTAAAAAGAAATGATAGTCTTAAACATACTTAACTTTATCGGTTTAGCTATACTTAAATTATTAGTCGTATGCCTATTATTCGTAGCTATGGGTTTCTCTATTCTATTTATGTATGCTATGCAATATCTCACACAGGCTCTAACGTATATAGACAAACATGTTAATTGAAGTAAAAAGGTTTGAGTTTAAAGATACATATACTGTAGGCAAAATGTATATAGATAATATATACGAATGTTACACGTTAGAAGATGTGGTTAGAAAAGGAGCTAAAGTAAATGGACAAACAGCTATTCCTACTGGCACTTATAACCTCATTATTAATCATAGCAATCGTTTCAATAGGGATTTACCTTTACTAGAAAACGTGCCTAATTTTACCGGTGTTCGTATTCATGCAGGTAACACATCAGCTCATACAGAAGGATGTATATTAGTAGGCACAACATGGTCAGGTAAAGACTTTATTGGTAATTCAAGAGTAGCGTTTAACAAACTATTTGAGAAGCTCAAGAAAGCTAAAAAAGTCACAATTAAGATATGCTAGATTATTTTATCTGCGACATATTGTGCGCTATTACTCACTTTAAATACGTGTTTCTAATGCTAATTTTATATATAGTATATAATAAAGTATCTCAACACTAGGAGAGTTACTTGAAATATAAATCAGTATTAGTTATTAGTGACTTACACATTCCGTATCATCATCCTGACGCATTTGCGTTTCTAAAGGCTTTAAAAGCTAAATACAAGTTTGACCACGTAGTCAACATAGGTGATGAGCTAGACCAACACGCTATATCTATGCACGAACATAACCCAGACTTATACTCTCCTGGGCATGAGTTAGAAGTAGCTAAACAACATGTAAAAGAACTAGAAAAAATATTCCCAAAGATGACTCTAGTTCACTCTAATCACAGTTCTTTAGTTTATCGTAGAGCATTAAAATATGGCTTGCCAAAGGCTTATTTAAAGCATTATAACGAGTTTTTAAACGTTGGTAAGGGTTGGGTATGGGTAGATGACCACACCATTACATTAAGTGATGGCAGCCGTTGTTTCTTTACACATGGCTTATCTGCTGACGTTCTTAAAGTAGCACAACAATATGGTATGAATACGGTGCAAGGTCACTATCATACTAAATTCAGTATTGGTTATTACAGTAACCCTGATGCTCTTATTTGGGGTATGCAGGTGGGATGTTTAATCCACCAAAAGTCTATGGCATTTGATTATGCTAAAAACTTCAAGAGTCGTTTCATTGTAGGATGTGGAATTATTATTAACGGTCAACCAAAACTAATGCCTATGGTATTAAAACAGAATGGGCGTTGGAATGGTAATGTTTGTTAGGACAATTATGCAACGGTCAGAAGTAGAAATTATCTGCAATCACATGATAGGTAGAGTCATTGTGTCGTGTGAAGCATTACATGGCGATAGCACTATAGCTCTTACATTAGATGACGATAGCATCATTGAAATTAGTGGTGAAGAACTATCTGTCTATGGCGAACTAACGCCTAGAGATGATTAGACGCAGACCACAATACCATTACTACCTACTTGACACACAGTCACAGAACCATCTGGTGCTAGTATAGTCGTAGTTTGAGCTAAAGCCTTCTCAGTTCCCCATATTGCTAATGCTGCTATGACTACAATAAATATCCAATATATCTTATTCATCTTCACTCCTTTGTAATTGAACTGCTGTTTCTTTAGGAACACCCTCTACAATATACATATCAATAGCGTTATCTGCATCAATTTTGTCTTGACGCACTCTATCAATAACTAACTGACAATATCCTTGAATATCTATCCATGAATCAAGATAGTCAGGGTTACCATTAACAATTCTACCCATTTTTGTAGCAATCATTTCTAATGCTTCTTTTTGGTCAGCTTTTAGTGACCGGTAAGATGAGCCATTATGAAGAAGTGTTTTAAAATCTTGTGATATTTTAGACCTATTTAAAAAGTCACCATATTGCTCTTGCCTTTCATTTAATATATCATCTATCTGCATGTCATCCCCTTATAAAAAATAAATCAATCACTTCATACGTACCATAAATAAAGCCAAATATACTACCAATGACTAAAGCCCAAATACACCAATCAATGACTTTTAATACCCAATCCATTTCCCATACTCCCTTCCTACTGATACAGAAACATAGTTTCTATTCTTAAAACGTCTATCTAATATATCCATACGAGTTAGTTTAGGCAAACTAAAATATCCTTGACTTTCTAAATACTTTAGTCTTGTTCTATTAGTTACGCATTGTTGCACAATATCTTTAATACTGCAACTAGGATGTTCTTGCATATATTTAACGATAAACTTTGCTTGTCGTTGGTCATCTAATTTAGTGTACATCTTTTATTCCATGAGTCTGTTCTAGTAATCTTGCAAATCTAAATATTCTGTCTATTGTAACCAATTGGTCGCCTTTACCAAATGCTTCTTTATATATCTTAATAATTTCTTCTTGTGTAAGTGGTTTAGAGTCCACCATGTGCCTCCGTTAATCTTTTACTATCGTATTTTTTTGTATTAGTTACTTTGATAATGTTTTTTGTATCTGCAATAAGTGGTGTAATAACCCAGTTATGCAATTTATTCTTAATGTCTTTTTCAATCTCTAAAGATGTTGGTTTGGATGACATAAAAGCAGACCATACGAGTTTACCTGTATTATCAAATTCTTCTACAAGATAGCCTAATATTTTATCTTTCATTTATATAACGCTTTTCTAGCATTTTTAATACATGGAACATCATGCCATTGTGGGTCATTATTTGTAAATACTTCTATTAACCATTCTAAAGCATAAGCTAACTCTTCATTTTCTTTTACAATTTTTTTTCTAATATGAGCTTCATCCATGACATCTTTATGCACTTTAGCTAACCATAGTTTAGTATTATGTTCTTGCATTAGTAAAACACCATCCTTCCTATGTGAGTAATTTTTTTATGACCAAACCACGAATGTTTTGGCATAATTGAGTCATCATGAAAGTATAGCGCATTTGCCACTGGATTCGCATATTTTCCACGCATAACATCAAGAACAAATAATTCAGTTTTAAGAAACGTAACTTTGTCAACAGGTGCATGTTTTTCATCCTGTACAGCAAACTGACCAGAAGCATAAATAACATCGCATACAGACTTACCCCAGCGACCAGATTTAACACGATTATGAATAGTGTAATAAACACCCAATTTCTCCTCTAATGTTCTATTATTAACTTCATGGTAAAGTGCCGTAGCATAGCACGAAACTTCTAGTTCTAAGTTATGTATATCCATTACAGACCTTTCATGGTTTTCTTGTGTCTAGTAATCCCATACAGGCGTATAATTCTACTATAAATCTAAAAGAAAGGAGAAACGCCATGTGGACAACACCATCAGCAACTGAAATGCGCTTTGGATTTGAAGTTACTATGTACGTAATGAACAAGTAAATAAATAGGGGAGGTCAAACTCCCCTTTTTACTAGAAGGGTAAATCACTTTCGTCATCCCCTTCAACTGCTGGTTTACTTCTTGTTTCACCCTGAACTTCTTTTAGCTGCAATTGACCTGAAATAAATTTACCGTTCTTACCGTCTCTAATCCAACCACTCATTCTAAATTCAATGCCATCAAGATTTGCTGTGCCGGCATAGTTTGGTCGTTTAGGATTGTCCCCCTGGTCGTTCTTAAATAATACAAAAGTATTTGTATTGTCATATTGTTGCGCCATATACTACTCCTTTGTTGTAATTCTATGTGGGAAAAAAATATCGTCTATTGTTTCTTGTAAATCTGATTGAAATTCACAAATAGTAAGTACATCAGCTATAACATCATGCACAATAAATCTATCCTGAATTTCTGTTATAGTTACAACATTTCTCCTGTTTTTACTTGTTAATAAATTAGGGTCTTCCATATACTACTCCTTTAGTTTAATAATTGTTTGTTCTACTTCGTCTAGGAACTTAATTACTTCTGCTTCTAGTTCTGCAATATAGTCATTATCCCTATCTACCCTTGCTACAAAGAGTTGCAATTCTACAGGAAAATTAGGATTGTAGCTAACAAAGTCTACCCACTTAGCACCTGTGCAAGCTAATTGCCATTGCATCTGTGGTATGTATTTACTAGGCACAGACTTACTCATAAGCGTATTAGTATGGGTTGTTTCTATAGGACATTTAATCTCTATAAGACCTGCATACTTACCTTCTTCTGCTGCGTTTACAGCTCCGTCAGGACTAGCACCACTATTCTTAATAACAGGATGGTCAAAGAAACCTACCTCTGTTACAGATACCCCTTTAGTTTGCATATAAAGCTCTCTAGCAGCACTTTCTCTTTCAATACCATCTAACATAGCCTGATTAACAAAACTATCGCCTTTCTTACCTGTAAGACGTTCTGATACTAATTGGACAAGATAGTTTTGACGTGATGTAGATACGCCTGTTTTGGTCTTGGCTATGACATCCGATATTCTGGATGCCGTAACCTTACCTAGACGTTGTTCAAACCACTCCTCTGTGCGTTGCTCTATCATAGGAAGTCCTTGCTAGATACTGCTTTTAGAGCTGGTTGTTCTGACTCTGGAATATCCTCACCGCTATAGATGTAAAGACCAATACCATGTAATGCAATAGCCTTAGCTAAACAACGTTGCATAGCTGTATTAACTGCCATAGCGTCAGGGTTAGGGATAGCTTGGTTTCTAAAGTTAAGCACAGGTAACTGAGCTGTCATAGACTTGCCAAACGCATGGACTGTGCAGAATACCATAAGCGTTTCACCAAACTGTTTAGGTTCGCCATAAGTCCATGTAGCAGTTGGGTCTTGCTGTAGAAGAGTATCCACAGCCCAAGCCCATGATAAGTATGATAGACCATTCTTTTTCTCAATGTGGTCTGATACATTAATCTTACGTAGTTCGTTATAGTTCATCTTTCTCTCCTGTTGTTCTTGTTGGTGTTGTTCCATCATTACCTGGTCGTAAAACTGTTGCTGACTCATTTACTCTCTCCCTTTCATCAAATCGTTTATTAAATTCTTCTAAGTCTTTCCATACTTCTGGCAATATTTCAGCGATACGCTTTAAACCATTCGCCATATTATATACCCCCAAAATACAAAAATAAATAGCCATAACCATTTATTCATATTGCACCTGCTAACTTGCCCATAATGTAAAGGCATAATGCTACATAAGCGTAGAAAAATACTACTGTGATAATCATTGTTGAAATTTTCATGTCATCTCTCCTAAAAATTGACAATTGAACTTTAAGCTATAGTAAAATACCTGTCAAGTATTTTCTAGTAAATAACTAGCAAAAAAATAGTTTACAAATAATATGAATTCGTGTTAAGGTTTTGACCTATGGAGATATTACGCTATATTATATTAGACGAATTTGATGGAAAACCTTTGAGAGCCTTTAGTAACAAGGCATCTGCTAAATGGTTTCTTGAGAATAGACCTAATTGTAAGCTCCATGTTTTACCTAAAGCAAAGTCTGTGCCAGTCACAGAATTATATGAAGAATGTTTATTTTAAGGAGAGTATTATGGTTGAAAGAGACGCATTAGTATTATTAAATACAATTATTAGTAAAGCACCTGGTCGTTTAAATAATGGTGGTTTAGAGTTATCAGAAAACGAAATATTACTTGTTGAACAAGTTTTAGCTATGAGTTTAGGATTAAACAATGTACAAAATTAAAAACTGGGAAAAGTTTAACCTCTACAAACCTAAGAACCCACGTTATCAAAAAAAGATGACGTGGTTTAAGTTTTATGGAACTGACTACATTAATAACATAGAAATACATAAACTATCTTTTGAACAAAAAGCTGTTTTAGTAGAGTTATGGTGTCTTGGTTCTGAAAGTGACGGTCTGTTACCTGATAATTTTGAGATAGCTTTTAGACTTCACTATCCTATTGACTTTGTTGATAAAATAGTAAAAGAACTATTTACTAGAGGTTGGCTAGAGGAAAACTATTCTTCTGCTACCATAGAGAAGAATAAGAGAAGAGAAGAAGAGAATATATATGTCGTTAAAACGACTGATAGGTTTAGTGAATTTTGGGAAATATATCCTTCTACTCGTAAAGTCAACAAGAAAACTTGTTTAGAAAGATGGGCTAATAAAAACCTTGACGCTATAGCAGATGAAGTGATAGGGTATGTTAAAAAAATGAAAGATACTAAATCATGGAAAGATGGTTTCTCACCAGCTCCACTTACACTACTCAATCAGGAAAGATGGAATGATGGTGATGTGCCACAACTCCGTAAAGTTTGGGAAGGTGGCATTTAGTGAACATAGGAGAGGCATTAGATAAACTAACTGTCAATCAGTCAGTCATTACTGATTACTACGAACAGGAGTATGCTCATGCAGAATTTAAGGTAAAGTCTAGTGATGTATTTGAGTCTGACTTACATAAATACTTTACAGAAGATATTTTTGCAGGAAAGTCATTGGGATGGATAAAGACAGAAGAAAAGTTTAGAGTTCGTCAAGGGGAATTAATTTTGGCAACCGGACCTAGCGGACATGGCAAGTCAATGTGGTTATCTCAAGTTGTATTGTCACTAATGAAACAAGATACAAAATGTTTGATTGCTAGCCTAGAAATGAAACCAGTTCTCACTCTTAGTCGCATGTTGATTCAGACTTTAGGTTCACCAGAACCAACACCTCAGTATATTTCTGCATGGGTTAATAGGGCTAAAGATAAATTATTTATCTACGACCAGTTGGGAGTTACTACATCACAAGACATGTTTGCTACACTTTTTTACGGAAAGCATGTTCTTGGTGCAGACGTATATATCATAGACTCATTAATGAAAATGAGTGATATTAGCGAAGAGTCTTTAGAAAACCAAAAACTTTTTGTTGATAAATTATGTACAATATGTCGTGATTTAAACATCACCGTTTTTTTAGTTGCACACACAAGAAAATTAAAATCAGAAGAAGATATACCTGATGCAACAAGTATCATGGGCTCGAGCCATATTCGTAACCTCGCAGATGCGATTTTATGTATTTGGCGCAACCGCACTAAAGAACGACTTAGGGAAGAAGGCAAAACGTCTGAAGAAGATTTGCGTATAATTCCTGATGCAAAATGTATAGTGCAAAAACAAAGGAACGCCCAGTTTGAAGGGAGCTTTAATTTTTGGTATAATCCTAAATCATTAACTTACCAGGAGAGTCCACCTAAATGACATTAGATAATATACCAATCACAACTATCACATCTCTTTACAATGCAGTAGAATATGTGGTGCAAAGAGAAGACAAACCTAAAGAAATATTACCATTGAAGGTTAGGCAAAAGTTTGATAGATGGAAGCGTGAAGACTTTTACAAAGATGACCACTACAAAGAAATGTGGGATAAGAATTGGATAAACCATGACCATAAATGATTTTATTAAAGAGTGTAAAAAGCTATTTGGTTCAGATATAGAATATAAAGCTGTATCTAAAGACGGACAAGTATTTAAAACGAAAGGATGGAGAGATGATAAAGTGGACATTAAATCAGCAAAACCTACCCATGTTGTACGAGAAATTAAAATCTCTTGACTTCACTAAACGTTGGCGTGTTACAGTAACAGACGCAAAACTTAACAGGAGTTTACAGCAGAACGAGAGATTATGGGAATTGTATACAAGCATAGGTAACCATTTAGGCATAGAAAAAGATAAGATACACGAACTTATGGGATATAAATTCTTACGCTACCAAACAGAAATTGCAGGTATGCCAGTAGAACTTATAAAGTCAACAACTAAACTAACCACAAGTGAGATGACAGAATACCAACAACAGATAGAAGTATGGGGTCAGACTATGGGTTGGGGATGGGATTATTAGTGGATGAAGATTTAGGTAATGTAAGGTTAGCTACATTAGAAGATTTGCCTTATGTTATTAGTTTAAGTAAAAAAGAAAGTAGTTCATTAGGGTTCATTCCTAAAATGGCTTATGAAGCAGCAATAACAGGAATTAAAACAGGTGATAGATGGAGTAATGTTTGTAACGATAAATTATTTGTCATTGAATGTAACAAAGATTTGGTTGGTTTTTGTTTGTGTAGTTTTGGTTTACCTAATGCTAATATGAGAATAGGTCGTATTGCACAAATATGTATTCAAACTGATGCAAGAAAATTATTAAGAGGTAAACTATTACTTGACTATGTTATTAATTATGGGGAAACAAAATTTACTTTTAGATGGCAATGTGGTTGTGCAGATGATTTAGAAAGTAATGTTTTTTGGAAGGCAATGGGTTGGGTTCATATTGCAGATAGACAAGGTATATCACATAAAAATACATGGAAACAAACAAGCAAAAGGAAAGTTAATGTTTATAGATTTGACAAAATGGATTTTTTACTAGTATGAACTATAGAAACCCTAAACTACTTAAACTAGCAGATGGCGCACCATGTATGATGTGTGCTATACAAGACGGAACTGTAGTATCTGCACACTCTAATCAATTAAGAGATGGTAAAGGCACATCTATAAAGGCACACGATTATCGTATAGCGTTCCTATGCCACCAATGTCATCACATGATAGATAATGACAAAACTTTAGATAAACATGATAGAATAGCTGCATGGGAAGAAGCTCACCGTAAAACTATAGGTTGGCTATTTACTAACGGACATTTGGAAGTAAAATGAACAAAATAGAATTTGGCGATTGTAGAGAGATAATGAAGCGTTGGATTGACGAAGGTGTCAAAATTAACACTTGTGTTACATCACCACCTTATTACGGATTAAGAGATTATGGAACTGCTACATGGGAAGGTGGAGATATAAATTGTGACCATAAAAATGCAGAAATAAACCCATTAAAAGTTGGTGGGTTTACAGGAGAAAGATTAAGAAAAGAAAATGGTTCTGAAAACAAAAAGTATTTAAAGTTAAAAGAACAATGTCCTGATTGTGGTGCTATAAAAAAAGATAATCAAATAGGTCTTGAACAAACTCCTAAAGAATACATAGAAAATATGGTTGATGTATTTAATCATGTAAAAGAACTATTAGCTGATGATGGAACTTTATGGGTAAATATTGGTGATAGTTATTCTAGTCATAAAGATTGTAAAAGTATTGGTCAAACTTTAGCTAAAGGAACTAACAGAGAAAATGCTCATGCAATGGAATTAGGTAAGTCTAGGGTTCGTGATACAAAAATGCTAAAGTCACAAGGTTTAAAAAATAAAGATTTAATTGGCATACCATGGATGTTGGCATTTGCATTAAGAGAAGCTGGCTGGTATTTAAGACAAGATATTATTTGGCATAAACCTAACCCAATGCCAGAGTCTGTAACTGATAGATGCACAAAGTCACATGAGTATATATTTCTATTGTCTAAATCAGATAAGTATTACTTTGACCATGTTGCTATAAAAGAACAAGGTGTAACTCCGGCAGGAACTAAAGGTGCAAAAGGTAGCGTAGAAAGACAAAACCAATTTGGTGTAAATGCAAGACCACCTGAATATAAAATATATGATGGCATGAGAAATAAACGTGATGTATGGTCAGTAAATGTTAGACCTTACAAAGGTGCGCACTTTGCTACATATCCTACAGCTCTGATTGAACCATGCGTATTAGCTGGTAGTCCTGAAAAAATATGTGTTGAATGTAATACACCATACAAAAGGCAAACTAAAATTGAACGTAATTTAACTTTAGAAGAAGTAGAACAAATAAGAAACAATATTATTGAAACTAACAAAGAAAAGAAACCATACGCTATTATAGATAAAGAGTTTAGAAACCAAGTAATAGAATATAGAAACTTACCTAACCATGATGAGCTTCGTGAATATTTACAATCTAACAGAAATTTAGTTGGATTAACAATAGACCAAATAGAAACTGCATTTGGAACACAAGCACCACATCATTGGTTTGAAAAAGGTGGAAGCTACCCTGATAAAGAAGATTGGTTAAAACTTAAACAAATGCTTTTATTAGATGATAAATATGATGTAGCTATGACTGAAATATTTTATAAGAGTGGTTTAAAATGCGATAATAAATATTTAGATGAAGGTTTAGTAAAACAATGCAAATGTGATACAAATGAAACTAAATCTGGAATTGTATTTGACCCATTTATGGGAAGTGGAACAACTGCACAAGTAGCATTGCAACATGGTAGACAATATTTAGGTTGTGAACTAAACAAAGAGTATGAGAAACTACAACAAGAAAGGATAAATCATGGGCAAGGGCAGCTCTCCTAGACCTTTTACAGATAGACCAACGTTTGATGAAAACTTTGACAGGATATTCGGCAAGAAAAAGAAAGATGCCTATACATCACCACATCTAATAGAATACGAACTTAACAAATCAACAGGTGAATTAGACAGATTATACGAAGGCACATCTAAGCCTAGTAGTGAGCAGTTTGATGGCGAGTAAATCACCTACGCAATTATCATTAGCTAAACTACGAGAAGAAGGATACACTTGTTGGATTACAGAGCATTGGAATAATTGGAGTAAGACTAGACAAGACTTATTTGGTTTTATAGATATACTAGCTCTAAAAGGAAAAGAAACATTAGCTGTCCAAACAACTTCAGCAGGTAACATGAGTGCTAGATGTAAAAAAATAGCTGACCATGAAAATGTAGGTGCAGTTCGTGAAGCAGGTTGGACTATCCATGTGCATGGTTGGCATCAAGACGATAAAAGGAAATGGCATTGCAAAGTGAAAGATGTATCGTGAAAGAAAAGATACTAGCTTATCTTACAGAACCACGAACAATAAACGACATAGCAGAACATATACAATCTAACTATCCTATTACAAAGAACATACTTGTAGAGATGAGAGATGCAAATGTTATTCATGCTTACAAAGATAATCAAAATAGACTCATGCACTATTACGTGCCACAACCACATCCACTACAAACTATATTTGGACACACAGCAAACTTTACAGATGACCAGATAAAAGGGATTATCATACATAACGCAGATGATGCTAAACATAATTTGCAACAAAGAACTACACAAGAAACATTTGGACAAAGCGTAGCATATACGCTAACACAATATGACTAGCAAAACTGATTATAGTGTCGTTTTGTTAAAAAACGGAGAGCATAAAGAATGGTTATTAAAAAAACATTATGCTAAAAGAACCTGTAGTGTGTCTTATGCTTATGGATTAATATACGACAATAAAATTGTTGGTGTATGCACATTTGGATTTCCACCTAACTATAATTACAATGATGGTAAATGTATATTTAATGAATTAAAAGTAAAAACATTAGAGTTAAATAGATTAGTAATTAACACAAACAATGAAAAGAATTTGTTAAGTTTTTTTGTGGCTAATGCAATAAAATTATTACCTAAACCTTTAGCTATTGTTTCTTATGCAGACCCAAATCAAAATCATCATGGATATATTTACCAAGCGACCAATTGGATATATACAGGTGTAAGCACAGGCAAAAAAAGATATACATTTGAAGATGGTAGTACATTTGATATTAGACGTGGTTTAGATAGTAAGGGTAAAATTGTAAAAATTGAAACACTCAAACCAACACACCGTTATATATATCTACATGGAAATAAGTCTGATAAGAAAAAAATGTTTAATGATTTAAAGCTAGCAGTATATCCATATCCTAAGGGAGAAAATAAATATTACGAATGTGATGATATTAATATGAATTATCAAAACCAATTGGATATGTTAGCAATATGATTAGTATGGAACGCTTATTATCTATCCTTGAGGATTGGGGTAGGTGGATGAAAACTGATAATCACAAGCTAAATTATCCATCTAAAAGCATAGGTATGTCATCAGGAGGCGAGTCAACTTCAGAGGCATTTGAAGAAATGTGTTCAGCTCAAGATATGTCTAACATACGTACTATACACGCTATCATACATAGCCTAGAACAAGGACAACAAGACGCTATCTATGCTAAATACTTAGGTGCTAAACCACCACTAGCTTATCCATGGCAATTAGATATGGCTTATGATAATCTCTTGACTATTGCAGGAAGACGGATAAACGCATAAACTTGTTGAACAAATATAGCAAAGTATGCTATAATAACGCCTGTAAGGGCATCCTATTGCCTTAAGAAACGTAATTCTATAAAAGCCTGACTGCACTCTCTCCGTGGTTGGGCTTTTTCTTTTATATGAAGCTATCTATTTGCGAACAATGTGGTGAACCATTTGACTTCACCGAGTATACTCTTTGTAACGATTGTAGATACGACCACCGATTTATTAAGTTAAGGAAAAGCTATGAAGAAGCCAACAACGAAAAAGGGCAAGATGGCGAAAGTCAGCAAAGTGATGAAGGAATTTAAAACAGGTTCATTACATTCAGGTAAAGGTGGTAAAGTAGTAAAATCTCCTAAACAAGCTATCGCTATTGCACTTAGCGAAGCTGGTATGTCTAAAAAGAAAGGTAAATAATTATGCCAATGGTCGGAACTAAAAAGTTTGCTTACACAGAAAAAGGTAAGAAAGAAGCTAAAGAATACGCAAAGAAAACAGGTAAAGCTATGGCTGCTAAACCTATGAAGAAGGTTTCTAAACGTGGCAAGTAAACCAGGTTTGTACAGTAACATTGCTGCTAAACGTGCTAGAATAAAAGCAGGTTCAGGTGAGAAGATGCGTAAGGTAGGAACTAAAGGCGCACCAACAGCTAAAGCATTTAAACAAGCAGCAAAGACAGCGAAAAAGAAATGAGTGCAGCTTGGCAAAAGAAAGCAGGTAAGAATCCAAAAGGCGGTTTAAACGCTAAAGGTCGTGCATCTTACAATAAAGAAACAGGAGGTAATCTAAAGCCACCAGTTAAGTCAGGCGATAATCCTAGACGTGCATCATTCTTAGCTCGTATGGGTAATATGCCAGGACCAGAACGTAAACCTAACGGTGAACCAACAAGATTATTACTATCCCTAAAAGCATGGGGAGCATCTAGTAAAGCAGATGCAAAAGCAAAGGCAAAAGCTATAAGTTCACGCAATAAAAAGAAGTAATGCAAAAACTAGATATATACGTAGGATATGATGGAAAAGTAGAACCAATTGCTTATCATAACTTTTGTCAATCAGTTATAGAGAAGTCATCTATACCGGTAAGTTTTACACCATTAGCACTAAATACTTTAAAAGACTACGAAGAAACACATAAAGACGGTAGCAACGCATTTATCTATTCACGCTTTCTAGTGCCATATCTAAATAACTTTAAAGGTATTGCACTATTCGTAGATGGAGATATGACTTGCCGAACAGATATTGCAGAGATACTAGCTAACTTTGATAATGACGAAGCAGTCAAAGTCGTAAAGCATAACTACACAACAAAGCATCCTATCAAGTATCTAGGTGCTAAAAATGAAGATTACCCTAAGAAAAACTGGTCATCAGTAATGCTATGGAATTGTGGGCATTGGCTCAATAAACAATTAACACCTAAGTTTGTGCAAGAACAAACAGGTAAATACCTACACAGATTTGAATGGCTCAAATATCCTGAAGAACAAGTAGGTAAGCTAGACGAAACATGGAACTGGCTAGAAACAGAATACGAATACAACAAAGATGCCAAGTTAGTGCATCACACATTAGGCACACCATGCTTTAAAGACTATCAGAATACAGACTATAGTCAAGAATGGTTTGAGACGTATCAAAGAATGATATACCCATTAAAAGGAAAGAATAGAGAGTCAGAACTATGAACTTCTTAGACTATTTAGTTAATGCTATGACAGGTGGACAACCTAGCGCACAAGAACTAGAGATGCGTAAAATGGCACAACAAGGTGCTAAAGAACAAGCAGCTCAGTCATTATTAAGCACAGGTGAAGCATCTATTCCTAGTCAAGGTGGTTTATTAGCTACTAACTATCCTAACCCTTATGGTTTACGTGCATTTATGAAAAAAGATGGCACATACGGTGGTGAAATGATGCCAAAGACTTCAGGATGGCAAGGTTTGATTCCTAGCTTACAAGGTGGCTACATTACAGAATACTCACTAGGTGGCAATACACCTAAAGAGCCATTTTATCCTATGGTGACACAAGATATGACACCACAGATGATAAAGAACATACAATTATTAGAAGCAGGTCTATTATCACAAAATAGTCCTGAAGCAAGAGCATTAAAAGAAAATGCTTATAAACAATACTTAAAGTTAAACAAACAAGGGAAGTCAGCATTTAAAGATTATAATTAAAGGGCAACCAACCTAATGGAGTTGCAATATTATGGACAAAGAAGAAGAATTAGAGCGTAAAGTAGGCGGGCAACCAGGAAACACAAATTCTAGTAAAAACAATAGGATATGGGCAAATACGATTCGTAAACTTGCCATACAAGAAGACTATAAGCGTATACATGCTATAGCAGAAAAGCTATTTGAAAAAGCAGCCGAAGGTGATTTAGGTGCTATGAAAGAAGTAGGCGATAGACTAGATGGTAAAGCTGTAGCTACTCAAGAATTAACAGGACCAGATGGTTCTAACTTACCTAGTGGAATAGGAATACTCTTTGTCAAGCCAGACGATAGCAACATTTCCTGATAAGTTACAGTTTCTTTTTGAGCCATACAGATATAAAGTAAGTTATGGCGGCAGAGGCTCTGGGAAAAGCTGGTCTTATGCAAGAGCATTGCTTATAAAAGCAGCTAATGAGCCTACACGTGTCTTATGCGCACGTGAAATACAAAAGTCTATTAAGCAGTCAGTTCATACATTACTTAACGACCAAATACAAGCATTAGGTCTAGGAGCTTTCTATGAAGTATTGGAAGCAGAGATACGTGGTCTTAATGGTAGCACGTTCAGTTTTACTGGGTTGGCTACTAATACTGTGGAGTCCATTAAGTCTTTTGAAGGATGTGATATTGTCTGGGTGGAGGAGGCACAAACAGTATCAAAGAAGTCGTGGGATATTTTAATACCTACAATACGTAAACCTAATTCAGAGATATGGGTATCATTTAACCCAAATATAGACACAGACGACACATACCAAAGATTTGTAGTTAATCCACCAGAGAACGCTAAAGTCGTTAAGGTTAATTACCAAGACAACCCATGGTTTCCTGAAGTACTAGAGATAGAACGTCAGCATAGCGAAAAGACTAACCCTGACTATGCAAACATATGGGAAGGTGAATGTAAAGCAGCAGTAGATGGTGCTATCTATGCTAACGAGATAAGAGAAGCACAAGAGAATGGTCGTATAACAACTGTTCCTTATGACCCAATGCTAAAGGTTCATGTAGTTATGGACTTAGGTTGGAACGATAGCATGTCAGTTATCCTATGCCAAAAAGGTGTATCAGACTTACGTGTTATTGGTTACATAGAAGATGACCACAGAACATTAGATAGTTATTCAGCACAGTTAAAAGATATGTCATACAATTGGGGAACAATGTTCTTACCACATGACGGACAGTCTAAAGACTTTAAGCATGGAATATCAGCAGAAGATATTATGCGTAAACTTGGTTGGGATGTACGTATTGTTCCTAAACAAGATATAGAGTCTGGTATTAAACTAGCACGTATGAACTTTCACAGAATATACTTTGACAAGTCAGCAAATAGACTTGTTGAATGTTTAAAGAATTATCGCAGAAGTATAAACTCTGCAACTAACGAACCTGGTGCGCCATTACATGACGAATATAGCCATGGTGCAGACGCATTTAGATACTTATGTACTTCCATAGAAAACATGAAGAACGAGTCATGGACTACTGGTAAGATACAATACAATAACAGAGGAATAGTATGAAGATACAAGACATGGAGATAATTGCACAGATAGAGGCAGAAGAGAATATTGCCTATGGTGTAAATGATAGTGCATTGTCTAATGATAGAGCAGAAGCGATTGACTACTACCTAGGACAACCATTCGGTAACGAAGAAGAAGGTCGTAGCCAAGTTGTATCTTATGACGTTCAAGACACGATTGAGTCAGCACTCCCACAGCTTTTAAAAGTCTTTGTAGCCGGTGATAAGGTTGTTCAGTTTGACCCTAAAGGTCCTGAAGACCAAGACGCAGCAGACCAAGAAACAGATTACATTAACCATATCGTGATGGAAAAGAACGAAGGGTTCAAGATATTCTACGTATGGTTTAAAGACGCATTACTCTCTAAAAACGGTTATGTAAAAGTATATGCCGAAGAAGAAGAGGAAGAAGAAGAGTACGAATATAAGGGGTTGACAGACGCCCAGCTCCAAATGTTAGCGTCAGATGAGAATACAGAAGTATTAGAACACGAAGCCTATCCTGACCCATCTATCAACATGGATGTTGTTTATCAACAAGCAGCTATCAATGGTGTTGACCCAGCTACAGTTATGCAACCTATGTTACATGACGTTAAGCTCAAGATTACAGAAAAAGAAACAGAGATTGTCATTGAGAACGTAGCACCTGAAAACATGATGGTATCTGTAGAAGTGTCAGGTCCTAACTTACAAGATGCACGTTTCGTTCAACATAGAGAAGTTATGCAGTTGTCAGATATTGCAGAAACATTTGACAAGCCACTAGAATACATTAAGTCTATCATGTCAGACCTTCGTGATACATTTGAAGAAGAGTCTAATGCACGTGATATTTATGACGAAGAATATGATAGAGCTATTGAGTCTAACGAAGCTCTAGTTAAAGACACATACATTAAGTTAGAAGGTAAGAGACATAGAGTAGTCGTATTAGGCAATACTATTCTCTACAAAGAACCATGCGAGTATGTTCCATTTGCATGTATCACACCAATGATTATGCCACATAGACATATTGGTCGTTCTTATGCTGACTTGACTATGGACATTCAGCTTATCAAGTCTACACTTATTCGTGGTCAGTTAGATAATATGTATCTAGCTAACAATGGTCGTTATGCTATCTCTGACAGAGTAAACCTAGACGATATGCTCACATCAAGACCAGGTGGTATTGTTCGTGTAGAAGGTGACCCAGGTGCAGGCATTATGCCTTTATCACATCCACCACTACCAGCATCATCATTTGGTATGGTTGAATACATGGACTCTATGAAAGAGAAGAGAACAGGTATCACAGCATATAACCAAGGCTTAGACTCTAACAGTCTTAACAAGACAGCTACAGGCGTATCACAAATTATGAACGCTGCTCAACAAAGAATTGAGTTAGTCGCTAGAACATTTGCAGAAACAGGTGTTAAAGAGTTATTTAAGTTAGTGCATTATCTTGTAAGAACAACACTTACTAAACCTGACATCACACGCATTAGAAACAAATGGGTAGAAGTAGACCCAAGAGAATGGAAAGCTCGTAAAGACTTATCTATCTCTGTAGGCTTAGGTGCTGGTAATAAAGACCAACAACTTATGCACTTAACATCTATCTTGAATATGCAAAAAGAAGCTATCCAAGTAGGTCTTACAAACCCAGAGAAGATTTACAATGCGTTAGCTAAACTCACACAAAACGCAGGCTTTAAGAACCCTGAAGAGTTCTGGGTAAACCCAGCTAATACACCACAAATGGAAGGTCAGCAAGAAGATAAACCTTCTGAAGCTGAAATTGCAGTTCAAGGTCAATTACAAATAGAACGTGAAAAAGCAGCAGCTCAACTACAACAAGAGCAGTTACGTTCACAAAATGATGTTATAATTGAACGTGAGAAGATAGCAGCACAAGCAGAGTTAGAAAGATTTAAAGCTCAACTCAAAGCTGAAACAGATTTAGCTATCGCACAAATTAAGGCACAATCAGGAATGATGTATGGCGGATAAGTCACTAGAAGAAGTAAAACGTGGTGAACAAGCAGCACAGATATTAGATAACCCTATCTATAAAGAAGCATTAGAGAAGGTTCGTGAAAGCATTGTATCTAGTATGACTAATAGTCCACTAGGTGACGAAAAGACCCATAACAGATTAGTTATCGCATTACAATTACTAAACCAAATTAACAAGCAACTTACTGACGTTATGCAAACAGGTAAGTTAGCAGCTATTCAGACGGACAGACCTAAGTTTAAAATATTTGGGTAAGTGTTTCATTCAAAAGCAATTTGTCAGTATTTTGAGTGAAAACCGTTTTGACATGCAAAAGAATTTAGGTAAGGACAAGCCTACTTAGGACTCTTATGAGTCTTTTTTATTGTCTAATTTCAAGGAAAATATTATGAGTGACCAAGTCGTAGAACAGTCACCACAAAGCCGATTAGAGGCTATGCTAGGTGATGATATTGTATCTGATGTGCAAGCTAATTTAGATGCACCTGAAGAGAAAGAACAACCACCACTAGAGGCTGAAGCAGAAGCAGAAGCACCTGTTGAAGAAACAGATGCAGAAGAAGAAGCAACAGATGATGCACCAGATGACCAAGCTGAAGAAGCAGAACAGTCTGAAGAAGATGAAGTTCCTGCTATCTTAAAGCTAAAAGTCAATGGTGAAGAAGTTGAAAAGCCACTAGACGAAGTCGTAGCATTAGCACAACAAGGCTTAGACTACACACAAAAGACACAACAAGTAGCAGAACAACGTAAAGAGCTAGAAGCCTATGCTGAGCAGATAAAAATGCAAGAGCAAGCCTTTCAAGAGCAAATGCAACTTAACAATGTCTTAATAGAAGATGTAGCTAAAATCACAGCACTAGACCAACAACTCAACCAATATGCTAACGTGAATTGGCAAGAGTTATCTGATAGTGACTTTGTGGAAGCGCAAAAACATTTCTTTACATATAACCAACTACAGCAACAACGTAGTCAACTCGTTTCACAGTTTGAAGCCAAAAAGCAGGAAGTCGTTAGTAAGCAAACGCAATTGATGGCTGAGAAGATAGCAAAAGGAAAAGAGATTCTAGCAAAAGAGATACCAAATTGGAGTCCTGAGACTAACCAAGCATTGTTATCTACTGGCAAAGAGTATGGCTTTTCAGATGCAGAACTCAACGCAATTGTTGACCCTCGTCACGTGAAGGTATTGCATGACGCTATGCAATGGCGCAAATTACAACAAAATTCTACTGTAAAGAAAAAAGTGTCAAGCGCAAAACCAGTTGTGAAACCTGGAGCTAAAGACACAAAAGCGGAAGCCAATTCTAATGCTCGTCAACTACGTGAGCAATTACGTAAGACAGGCAAATCAGATATGGCTGCAAAACTCATAGAAAACATGCTTTAATTTACAAAGGAAAAAAATATCATGGCAGTTTCAGCAACCAATAGTTATACCGGTAAAGGTATAGCAGAATCATTTGAGGATATCATTTTTGATATTTCTCCAGAAGATACACCATTATTATCACTTGCAAAGCGTATGAGCGCTGGGCAAACCTATCACCAATGGCAGACCGACGCCCTCGCAGCAGCTGGTACTAATACATCTGTTGAAGGTGATGACGCTTCATTCGCAACATTACCTGCTACAACAGTATTAGGTAACTACACACAAATCTCACGTAAGACAGTTCAAATTTCAAACACATATGACGTAGTACGTAAGTATGGTCGTAAGTCTGAAGTTGCTTACCAACTTATGAAAGCTGGTAAAGAACTTAAACGTGACATGGAATATGCAATCGTTCGTAACCAAGCATCATCAGCAGGTGGTCCAGCAACAGCTCGTTCAACTGCAGGTGTAGAATCATGGATTACTAACCGAGTATTAGCAACAGGTTCAACAGCAGGTACAACACCTGGCTTCAGCAATGGCACAGTAGCATCACCAACAGATGGTACTTCTGTAACATTCATTGAAGCAGACTTAAAATCAGCATTACAATTAGCATGGACAGACGGTGGTGAGCCATCACTTATCCTTATGTCAGCTACAAACAAAGCTCGTTTCTCAGGCTTTGCTGGTATTGCTACTAAGTTCAACAACGTTCAAGGTACAACACAAGCTACAATTACTGGTGCAGCGGATGTATACGTATCCGACTTCGGTAACCATACTGTGAAACTTGACCGTTTCATGCGTGACCAAGCTGTTTTATGCGTAGACCCAGGTTATGTTGGCTTAGCTTCATTACGCCCAATGGCTAAAGAAGAACTAGCTAAAACTGGTGACAGCACAAAATGGTTACTCACAGCAGAATACGCATTAGTGGTTCAAAACCCAGATGCACATGCTAAAGTACAAAACGTAGGTGCTTAGTAATTAGTTATGATATAATGGAGGGAGTTAATTCTCCCTCTATTGTATTTTTATGATACTTTCAACATTTGAAAACGAAAACAAAACTGCTAATGTTTGTAAGATAGCAGGTGAATATGAAGTTATGTTTTATAAAGACAATTCATACTTAAATAGTCAAGTAGCATTGACAGAACAACAAGCAGAAAACATAGCTGAAGATTGGGTATTAAATGCCAATATTATTTGACCACAATAGCGTAACAGGTGTAAGTCAGTACTTTGACTATGACCCAGCTAAAGATACATACTACCTAACCTCTACTCAAGACTTGAGTGGAATGTTAGACAAAATTAAAGAAGCAAGAGATAACCCAGATATTTGGGACAAAGGCGTTAAACAAGAATGGGCGCACTTTGCTAGCATTCCTCCAGTAGTGGAAATGCAATTAAAGCAAAAGGGTATAGATATATATAACCCTGACCACACTAAAGCTCTTGTAAAAGAAATAAACGAAAACTATCCATATCTTAAATTAACAACAAAGAATGGCTAAAGCTAAATTAAAAGTATTGCGTGTTAAAGAAAATGGCGATACATGGCATATAGACGTAGATACGAATGAAGAAGGTCGTAGAGTTCTTATGCAAGCTGGTATAGATGTAGCCTTAAAAAATATGGTAGAAGATAATATAAATAAACTATCATGGTGGCAACGCTTTAAATACGCTTGGAAACATGCTAAGTGATAGTGTATGGTGCTAAACGTGTAGGCGGTAAGTTATTACTACGCAGATGGTTTAAGAAAAGAACTTCAGATAAACATAAACGACTTGACCAAGACATGACAAGGTTAAGAAAAAAATGGTGGCACTTTAAGACTAGATGGACTTAAACGAAATAAAAAATATACAGTTAGCCATACATGACCTTATCAACCAGGAAAAGTATGACGAAGCATTACCACTTATATATTCTGTATTAGAAGAATATCCTAATGACGCTGCTACACTAAACTTTCTAGGATATATCTGGTTACAAGGCGATAAGCCTGCATTTGCATATCAGTTCTTCCGTAGAGCATTACAAGAGATGCCAGGCAATAAAGCCATATGGACATCTTTAGGTCGTGCAGCACATGAACTAAATATGTATGAAGATGCTCTAAAGTATTTCCTAAAGTCAGCAGAATTAGACCCTACATACGCATTAGCTTATTCTAATGCAGCAGCAACATTAGTCCAAACATCTAAATGGGATGATGCAGAGAAAGCCTGTAAGATGGCTTTAGAATGTAACCCTAACGATATACATGGTCAACTAAACCTAGCACATAGCTATCTAGCTAAAGGTGAATGGGATAAAGGTTGGGAGTATTGGGGTAAGTCACTTGGTGGTAAGTTTAGAAAAGAATGGGTGTATGGTGACGAAGTAAGATGGGATGGTTCACCGAATAAAACATTAGTTATTTATGGCGAACAAGGTTTAGGTGATGAGATATTCTATGGTAGCTGTATTCCTGACGCTATCAAGTCAAGCCATAAAGTCTACATAGACTGTGACCCAAGATTAGAAGGTTTATTTACACGTAGCTTTCCTGAAGCAGAAGTGCATGGCACTCGTAAAGAAGATAGCCCTGAATGGTTAGCAGATAAGAAGTTTGACTATAGATGTGCAATAGGTGGTTTACCTGAGTTCTTTAGACATACTAATAAAGACTTTCCTGGCACACCTTATCTAAAAGCTGACCCTGAAAGACGCACTATGTGGCGTGGGTTGTTTGACTCATGGGGTAAGAAAGTTATAGGTCTTACGACTAAAGGTGGTATTAAACATACTAATGCTAAAGGTCGCGAACTTACACAAGAAGATATAGAGCCATTACTCAAGCTCAAAGACTATGTATTAGTCAGTTTAGATTATAGCGTAGAACGCAAATTAGACGGTGTTAAATACTATGATTTTGCGACAAACGCAAAAGACTATGATGATACAGCAGCATTAATAGCTGAATGTGATATGGTCATAGGTGTGAATACAACAGCATTACATTGTGCAGCAGCTATGGGTGTTAAGACATGGTGTCTAGTTCCTACATGGCATCAATGGCGTTATGCACAAGCAAGTATGCCTTGGTATCGTCACATGAGACTAATATATCAAGACAATGACAAATGGTCAGAAGTTATAAATAAAGTAGCCAAGCAATTAAATGGGACTTGGTGATTGGTTAATGGCATCTGGTGATGCTAAAGAAGCTAATGAACGCACCGGTAAAAAGGTTAAGTTAGGTGATGGCGTTAGAATGTCATGGGATGGTCAAGTATTTGCTAACAATCCTAGAATGGCTAGTAACTCTGATACAGACGTAGTATGGGTTAAAAACTATCAAGGACACAGACCTTATCTCAAAGGCACAAAGAATGGTCGTTTATTATTCAATGATGAATATAAACCTAGACCAGGTGAAATATACTTTAACCAAGTAGAAAAGAAAAACATAGATAAGATAGATAAGGACTACATAGTTGTAGAGCCTAATGTTAAAAAACTTTACATACATACAGTAAACAAAGCATGGCATGGTTGGGATGAATTACTCAAGCATGATTTACCATGGATACAATTAGGTGATGTCACTACTGACAAGAAAACAAAGTGGGTAGAAACACCAACCTTTAGAAGCGCATTAGCAATATTAAGCAAAGCAAAGTTATTTGTAGGAACAGACGGTGGCTTACATCATGCAGCAGCAGCTTTAGGCATACCTTCTGTAGTTATATGGACAGGTTTTACTTCACCGAGGCATTTAGGATATGATACCCATAGAAATATACATGACGGTTCAGAGCCATGTGGGACTTATGATAGCGTATGTCAGCATTGCCTTCTAAAAAGCAAAGCAATAAGCGTAGAACAAGTTTTAGATGCAGTTAATACTGAGTGGCATAGAACGTAGAGATAACGTCTTAAAACGCTTACAAACGCATTGTAAGGGCATTTTAACAAAAGAATGGGATGGTAAGTCAATTCCAGTCGTAGTAGGTAATTTACATGGTGCAGATAAGATACAAATATCATGTAGAGAACAAAAAATACCATATATTCTGATAGACCATGGCTATTTTCATAGAGAAATGGACTTATCGTGGGCTAGATTCTGTGTAAATAACTACCATTGCACAGATTGGCGTGAGTCTGATAGAGAAATACCTAAAGTTCACGAATATCGTAGTGGTGAAAACGTAGTTATCTTACCACCACCAGAAAAAATAGCTTACATTTACCAAACTTCTACTTGGTTAGATACAACCATAGAAGAAATTAGAAAATATACAGAGAGAAAAATTGTCATTAAGCGTAAAGGCGAAGGTGACTTTAAGAAAACATTAGAAAAAGCTCATGTTATTGTGAGTTTTGGTAGTGTAGCAGATGTAGAAGCACTTATTCGTGGTGTTCCTGTTATAGGTTCACCATATAGCCCTGCAATTCCTGTATCCAATAACATAAAAGACATAGAAAACTTAACACATTTTGATAGAACAGCATGGTTAAGCTCATTAGCTGCGAGTGAATGGCATAAAGATGAGATGGACAAGTGCTGGGATAGACTAAAAGGACAATTAGATGGCATTTACTAACTATAGTGCGTTTGTAACTACAGTAGAAAACTACTTAGCACGAACAGACTTATCATCACAGATACCTGACTTCATTCAGATGGCACAATTCAGAATGACTCGTGATTTGCGAACAGAAAGAATGTTAAAGGTCGCTACTGCAACTACAACAGATAGCACAGTAGGTTTTCCTACAGACTTTTTAGAAGTCAGAGAAATACATATGTTAGGAAACCCACCTGTATTACTAGAGTTTCAGTCACCTGACTTATTCTTTAGAGATGGTCAAACAACATTATCAGGAAGACCACATTACTTTACTATGTTAGGTACAGAGTTTAAGTTTGCACCAGGTCCTGATACAAGCTACACAGTTCAAATTTTATATTATGCTCAACCTACATTTATATCTAGCACTACAGCTAGTAACTTGTTCTTAGCATACTATCCAGATGCTCTACTTTACGCAACTCTAGCAGAGGCAGAACCATATCTTATGAACGACCAAAGAATTGCTACATGGTCTGCTTTATACGATAGAGCAATTGCGAATATTAAGAAGAGTGATTTAGGTGCAACATATCCATACACAACATTAAGCGTAACACCAAGATAAAGGAAAAATCATGGCAGAAATGAGTAATTTTTTAGAGAACGCATTAATCAATGCAACTCTACGCAACACAACATATACATCAGTCGCAACAGTATATGTATCACTATGGACTTCAGACCCTACAGACGCAGGTAGTGGTACAGAAGTATCAGGTGGTTCATATGCTAGAACAGCAGTTACATTTGGCGCACCAGCTAACGGTGTAACTACAAACAATGCTGACGTTACATTCCCAACAGCAACAGCTTCATGGGGAACAGTAGGTTGGATTGGTATTAATGATGCAGCAACATCAGGCAATCTTTTATATCATACAGCATTAGATACAGCTAAAGCAATTGACTCTGGTGATATTTTTAAAATAGCTTCAGGTAACCTTTCAGTTACATTAGCGTAAGGATAAATCATGGCTCTAGTCGTTAAAGATAGGGTAAGAGAAACCACTACGACCACAGGCACAGGCACAGTTACACTAGGTGGTGCTGCTACAGGCTT
>Ga0209972_10000518_pt1 | contig 37913 bp, 31 predicted proteins | sample NOAtaG_7_FD_187302 | JGI IMG/M metagenome (GOLD analysis project Ga0209972, IMG submission 187302) | Freshwater lake microbial communities from Lake Erie, under a cyanobacterial bloom - NOAA_Erie_Diel1S_2200h metaG (SPAdes) (version 2) | ecosystem: Environmental > Aquatic > Freshwater > Lake ...
CCCCCAACCCCGCATCCCCCCAGCCCAACCAGCCCAACCCCGCGCAGGCCGCCGGCCCCGGCGCCGCCCCCCCCGCCGCTGACGCCATCCACCACCTGGAGGCCCAACGCCGCGCCAACCGCGAGGCCATCGCCAAACTGGGCGTGAACCCGTACGGCGTCGCCACCGCCGGGCTGGTGCCCCTGGCCGAGGCCCGCGCCGCCTATTCCGCCGAGGCCGATGCCGCGTTCAACGCCGCCAGCCAGGCCGCCAAGGACGCCGCCAAGGCCGCAGGAGCCGCCGGTGCCGGCGCAGCCGCCATCCCCGATCACCGCCCCGAGGTCGCCGTCGCCGGCCGCGTCATGCTGCTGCGCGACAACGGCAAGCTCATCTGGCTCACCCTGCGCGACAGCAGCGGCGACCTGCAGGCCGCCGTCTCGCAGAAGGACGTCGGCCCCCGCGCCTTCGCCCTGGCCAAGAGCACCGACCTTGGCGACATCCTGATCATCCGCGGCCGGCTGATGAAGACCAAGACCGGCGAGATCACCGTGTGGGCCGGGGGCGAGCTTGGTGTGGAGCCCGGGGCCAAGTGCCTGGTGCCCCCGCCTGAGAAGCACGCCGGCCTGTCGGATGTGGAACTGCGTTACCGCCAGCGGTATGTGGACATGTGGGCCACGCCCGAGACCACCGCCGTCTTCCAGATGCGCAGCCGCCTGGTGTCGCGCATCCGCGCCTTCCTGGCCGCCGCGGGCTACCTGGAAGTCGAGACCCCCATGCTGCAGAGCCTGGCCGGCGGGGCCGCGGCACGCCCGTTCATCACCCACATGAACGCGCTGGGCATGCCGCTGTACCTGCGGATCGCCCCCGAGCTGTACCTCAAGCGGCTGCTGGTGGGCGGGCTGAGCAAGGTCTTCGAGGTCAACCGCAACTTCCGCAACGAGGGCCTCGATAAGCAGCACAACCCCGAGTTCACCATGCTCGAGGCCTACGTCGCCTTTGGCGACTGCCGCACGGTCATGACGCTCACCGAGGACCTCATCCGCGACGCCGCCCACATGGTCGCCGACGCCCGCGAGCAGAGCGATCTGGTGCTGCCGTTCGGCGATCTGAAGATCGACTACGCGCAGCCCTTCCGACGCATCACCTATGGCGAGCTGTTCCGCCAGGGCCTGGGCTTCGACATGACCGAGCATGACAAGGTGCGTGCCGAGTGCGAGCGGCGGCACATCAAGACCAAGGCCCCGAGCGGCACCCCGGTGGACATCGCCCTGCTGATCAACGAACTGTTCGAGGAGTTCGGCGAGAAGCTGCTGGACCCGGCGGTGCCCACGTTCATCACCGATTACCCCGCCGCCATCTCCCCCCTGGTGCGGCCCAAGACCGACGACCCGACCCTGGCCGACCGGGCCGACTTGTTCATCGGCGGCATGGAGATCGCCCCCCACTACACCGAACTGAACGACCCGGACGTACAGGCCGCCCGCTTCCGCGAGCAGCTCACCACCGCCGACGCCGACAAGACCGCCGAAGAGGCGACCTACCGCACCTTCGACGCCGACTTCATCCAGGCGCTCAAGGTGGGCATGCCCCCCGCCGGCGGCATGGGCCTGGGTATTGACCGCCTGATCATGCTGCTCACCGACCAGCGGACCATCCGCGACGTGGTGCTCTTCCCGCTCATGCGGCCGTTGGACGCACCGGCCAAAGCCTGATCATCGTATTCGTATAAAAACCGAATACTCCACCGGCACCGATCCGCATGCGGGCGAAAAACGTCCAAATCGTGCGACTCGAGTCTTTTTTGACCAAGCTCTGAATCTGATCCGCCAGCCGCGGCGAAGTCGATCGGCCTGCGGGTGCTCACGCATGGGCGGACCCCCCGCGGATTGGTTTTTCACCCGGGTCTTCGGACCCCTTTTGAATTGGAGTCGCATATGAAGTTTGCTCTGCCCGTCGCTGTTCTCGCCTTCGCTGGTCTGGCCATCGCTGCCGAGCCCGCCAAGAACACCGCCCCCGCTGCTCCGGCCAAGCCGGCCGCTGCTCCGGCCGTGACCCTCGACATCGTCGACACCGCCGCGGCCAACAAGGACTTCTCCACGCTGGTGACGGCGATCAAGGCCGCCGGTCTGGTCGACGCCCTGAAGGGCAAGGGCCCCTTCACCGTGTTCGCCCCGACCAACGCCGCCTTCGAGAAGCTCCCCAAGGGCACGCTCGAGTCGCTGCTCAAGCCGGAGAACAAGGAGAAGCTCGCTGAGATCCTCAAGTTCCACGTGATCCCGGCTTCCGTGCTGGCCGCTGACGTGGTCAAGCTCGGCGGCAAGGAGTCCAGCAAGACCCTGCAGGGCTCGTCGTTCCTGATCGAGGTCAAGGACGGCAAGGTCTCCATCGGCTCCAAGGACAACCTGGCCAACGTCACCGCGACCGACATCAAGACCACCAACGGCGTCATCCACGTGATCGACGCGGTCATCCTCCCCCCGGCCAAGGCTGAGCCGAAGAAGGAAGAGAAGAAGGGCGCCTGATACGCCTGATCGATGATTCCCAAAGAGCGGACGGCCCAGCGGCCGTCCGCTTCTTTTTGCCCCATACGCTCCGCCGAGTCTGAGTTTCGCCTGCGACGAGAAGCCTTGGCCGAGTTCATCCTCCAACGTGTTGCCCGCGGGGACGCGCAAGCGGTCCGCGATCTGCTGGACCGCTACGGCGGCCTGGTCTACGCGCTGGCAAGGCGCTTCTGCTACGAGCCCGGCGAGATCGACGACGCGACGCAGGACATCTTCCTGGCCCTGTGGAAGTCGGCGGTCCGCTTTGATCCCACGGTGGGCAGCGAGGAAACCTTCGTCGCCATGATCGCTCGCCGCCGCCTGATCGACCGGCGGCGACGGAGCAGCCGGCGGCTGGCCTCCACCGAGGACGCGGACGTGGGCCAATCCATGGCGCCTGCTTCCGATAACCAGAGACGCTTCGCCGACAACGAATTGGCCGCCCGTGCTTTGGAAGCCATGGCCGAACTGCGGCCCGAGCAGCAGCTGGTGCTGCGTTTGGCGATTATGCAGGGATTGTCCCATGATCAGATCGCCAAGGTCACCGGAATCCCCCTCGGAACGGTCAAGACGCACGTTCGTCGAGGACTTATTGCGCTTCGTGAATCCATGGGCCGAGCAGCGTCGATGATGCACAATGAGGAGAGCTAGTGGCGCAGGCAACCTCCGCCTGACCGCACGCTCCGGCCCCGTCCGCCCCTTTGCGTTTTCCGTTCACCCCGTTCGACCGCTTGCAGCAAAGTGAACCCTCCGCGTATGTGTCACTGAACTGAATCGGCCGCCAGCCTTCCAGAGCCAGCCATGTCCCGCCCGACCCCTGACAACCCGAACCTCCGCTTCCACGCCGCATCGGCCGCGGGCGGCAAATCGGGCATGCAGGGCCACCCGGTGCCGGATCGTCTGCGCATCGAGCAGTTGCTCATCGAGCGGGCCACCAGCGGGCTGGACGCCGCCAGCGAGGCGGACCTCAAGCTGCTGCTGCAGCGGACCAACACCGCCTTTGACGAGTCGTACGAACTGGCCGCCGCTGCCGCCGACGTGGCGCTGAACCCGCCGGCCCCCAAGGCCGCCCTCCCTGCCGAGTTGCAGCAGCGCATCCTCGCCGCCGGCGATCAATGGCTGGCCCGCCGGGCCGCCGGCGAGGCCGACGCGGTGGAGTACGACGCGCTGCCGATGGATATCGCCGAGCCGCTGGCGCGGATCACCCCGCGTCTGGCCGAGCAGCGCACCGCCGGCTCGGTGGTGCGCCAGTACGGCGGATGGCTGGCCGCAGCTGCCTGTCTTGGCCTGGCCGTGCTGGTCACGCTGCGTCGCGACGGCGCCGAGCCGCTGCCCGGCCAGCAGGTCGCCAGCGGCACCCAGACCATCAAGGACGCCGCCAAGACCATCGAGGACCAGGTGCGTTCGCTGCTGGGCGACGCCTCCACCGTGGTGGTGTCGCTGCTCTCCGATGGCGACGCTTCCACCAAGGCCGCCGACCTGATCGGCCCGCCGACGCCCGCCGCCCAGGTGATCTGGAGCGGCGAGCACCAGCAGGGCTTCGTCCGCATTTCCGGTCTGGCTCCGATCGAGCAGCCCGGCGACCAGTACCAGTTGTGGGTCTTCGACACCCTGCGGGGCGGTGACACCGCCATTCCGCTCGGCGTGTTCGATGTCAAGAACGCCGATCAGGCGACGCTGGTGCCCATCACCACGCCGCTGAGGATCGGCCATGCCGCAACTTTCGCCATCACCGTCGAGCGGGCCGGCGGCAGCCTGCAGCCCAGCCTCAACAGCCTGGTGGTCATCGGCGGCGAGGATGTGTCCGAACCCATCGGCCCGGCCCAACCGAAGGCCGAACCGGCCGCCCAGCCGCAGGCTGAACCGCCCTCTGCCGCCCCGGCGGTCAAGCCCTCCGGCCCGGCTCAGTAACCAGCCCGGGCATGCCTGCAATCCGCCCCCTCCACGCCCGTTGTACGGGCATGACGCACACCACGCGCGCCGTGACCGCCTGTCTGCTGCTGGCCCTGATGGGCTCCGCCTCCGCCCTGACCCTGGGCCGGACGACCACGCCGCCCCAGCCTGAGCAGCCGACCGAGAAGCCGACCGAGAAGCCGACCGAGAAGCCAAACGAGAAGCCAAACGAGAAGCCGATCGAGAAGCCGACCGAGGCCCAGCCCGCTCCGGCCGAATCGGGCCAGCCCGGTCAGTCCGGCCGGCCCGGCGGCGGCGCTCTGGGCGGCCCGCGCGTGGTCGAGAACACGCCGATTCCCACGCTGATCGAACGCGACGCGGCCGGCCGGCTGGTGCGTCTGGAGGAGCGACCGGAAACAGCCGCCATCCGCAAACTCAAACTCGACGAACCGACCCGGGCGGCGATCGACAAAGCCCTGGTGGCACGCTCGGCTCGGCTGTCGCAGGTGCTGCAGGAGAACTACGCCCTGTTCCTGGAACTGCAAGGCGCCCGGCAGGCGGGCCTGGGGCGGGACGGCGAGGCCGGACGCAAGACGCTTGAGAACATCCGCACTCTTCGCGACGCGGCCACGGATCTCTTTGACCCGCCGCTGCGTCAGTCGCTGGGCGGCCTGCTGTCCGCCGAGCTGCGATCGCAGTTTGACAGGATGGTCGACCAGTACCGCGAAGCGTTGATGGCCGAACCGCCCCAAGAAGGCCGGCGGCCGCGACCGGCGGGCGCAGTCGGCGGTCGCATGGCCGAACAACGCTACGAAACCGAGATGGTGCTCCGCGAGATCGCCCGCACGCTGAACACCGAGGTGGAGATGCGCCGCGAGCAGACCGATGCGCTGGTGGCGGCGGTGGGTGCCGACCCCGAGCAGGAGGCGGAGATCCGCCGCATCATCCGCACCAACAACGAGGGCTCGCTGGGCAACCCCGAGAAGGCCCGGGCCAACCGCGACAAAGCCATGCGCGAGGTCTTCACCGTCCTGCGACCCGAGCAGCGTGAGGCGCTGACGAAGTACCTGCGCGAGAACCGTCGAGGGGGCCGATCCGCAGAGCGGACCGACGCACCCGCCCCGTCAGCAACGCCGTCCGACGCCCCGGCCCCGGTCACACCGATGACCGACCGCTGAGCCCAATCGGCCGTCTCACTGCGCCGCCCTCACTCCGTCAGCGCCTTGACGCCACCACCGCTGCCGATCGCGAACGACGCCAGCAGGCCAACCGACCCCCAGACCACCAGCATGAACACCGGGGCCCGCCTGGCCGCTCGAACCATGCCCTCGCCCGGCTGCCGCTCCCGAGTCACCAGCTCCTCGGTTGCCCGATCGTGGGCACGGGCGGCATCCGCCCGGATGCGCTGCTCAACCCGGTCACGCTCCCCGCGCAGCCACTGGCTCTGACCACCGGGCCCGAGAGCCTCCCACCGCGCGTTGGCCGCTTGCCACACCCCAGGCGGAAAGTCCTGCTCGTCCTTTGCGTTCGCCGCCGAGCCACCCGGCCACACCAACCGCCGCCCCGCGCCCTCCCACTCCTTGGCCACCATGTGGGCATGCGCCGCCAAGGCGCGATGGGTCCCGACCTGCTGGTGGGCCTCCCTGATTTCCTCGCGCAACCACCGTTCCTTCATCGTCGCCATGTTCAGCGACCACCCGACCGCCATGCCCGCCGCCGCCAGCAGCGCCGCGATGCCGCCGCTTGCCGCTGAACTGCGCTCCCGTGCGGCCAGCCACGCTCCCGCACCCGCCCCCAGCCCGATCAGCACCACCAGAAGCGGCAGCCACGTGCCCGCGCGGGTGACTGCGACCCAGATCCCCAGCCCGATGGCCGCGCCCACCGCCGCCCCGCCAAACCACACCAACGGCCTCGCATTCAGCGGTCGAGGGCTGCTCTCGGTCCCGCCGCCCTTTGCCCGTCCCGACGCCCTGGTGCCGACCTTCTTCCCATCACCGCTCATCGCAAACTCCCTGTTGCAGGCTCAATCGTTGCGTCACCGATCGGCCGCCGCTCGGTTCGGCACGCATCGCCCACCGGCAGCCGCGAGGCCCGGTCGGGGGCGATGGGCTGACGAACCTCCACCCACCTGCGCGGGTGCCCAACCGACGCTCCATCCAAACAGCCCACCCGAAGAGACACCACCGCGCCGGCCCGCCCCAACTCAATCAAACAACCCGTTCAACCCCGCACCGCTGCCGATGGCGAACGACGCCAGCAGCCCGATGCTCCCCCAGATCACCAGCGCCACCAGGGGCGAGCGCCGGGCCGACCGCCGGGGCGACTCACCGTCGCGGGCCTCACGCACCACCATCACACGCTGGGCGACCTCCTCCAGGTCCCCCTTCTGGCTGCGGATCTCCTGCGCCACGCGGTCCTTCTCGGCGGTCAGCCACGCCGTCTGGCCGCCCGGCCCGCGGTCCGTCCACCGCTTGGTGGCCTCCTTCCACACGCCGGCCGGATAGTCCGCCTCCACAAAGGCGGTATCGATGCTGCTGCCCTGGGGCCAGGTCATCTTCTTGCCGGCCTTCTCCCACTCCTCGTACACCGCGTCGGCGTGCATCATCATCACCCACTGATGGTCCATGTCCTCATGCACGTCGGCGATCACCTGGGTGATCGCCCGCTCGGTCACCGCTGACACGTTCAGCGACCAGCCGACGATCATCGCGATCGCCGCCATCAGCGCCGCCACGCCCCCGCTGAACGCCGTGCTGCGATCACGCGCGACCAGGTGCGCCCCGATGCCGGCCCCCAGCCCCGCCAGCACCACCAGCAGCGGCACCCACACGCCCGCGTGCGTCAGCCCCACCCACCCCGCAACGCCGAGCCCCGCGCCCGCGAGCGCGCCGCCCGCCCACGCCAGCGGGTTGGTCTTGATCAGCGCTTCGTCCGCCGCCGCGGCCGCCTCGCCGGCATTCAGGCTTGGTGCCTTGCTCACCTTCACCTTGCGGGCCTTGCCGGTGCGCCGGTCGGCCCCGCAGTTGATGCACACCGCCGCCGAGTCGTCCATCGGCGCATGGCAGGTGCCGCACACGCCGGTCATCGCCGACACCGCGCCCACGGCCCGACGCTCCGCCGCCGCCAGCGCCGCCAGATCGCCCAGCGGGTTCTCCTCCCCGCTGCCCCCTGCCGCCGAAGCCGCCCCCGCCTGCCCGCCCGCCTGCGCCTCCATGCACGCGCGGCACGCATACCGCCCCTGGGCGTCTTTCACCCGCGGAACACCGCTGCAGTCCCGACCGCAGTGCATGCACACCTTCACCACCCCCTGACCGGCCGCTCTGGTGGAACTCATGGATACCCCGCTGCTGCAAGCCATTCGGGAGCGACTCGAACGGCCGCACTTGCCCGGATGCACACCCCAATCTGCCGGAATACGCACCCCCATGCAACCACTTCAAAAGGGGATTTTTCGCGAAAAGTCGGATTTTGTTATCGCCTTAAAAGGGGACGAAGCGGGCCGCTTCACCCGCAGCCGGCGACACTCGCCGACCTCAGCCCCATCAGTCGCCGTCGTGGTGCTCCTCCAAGCGCACCACGCCGGCCAGCCCACCGGCATGCCGGTGTACTGCCGACGCGCCATCTCGGGCATCGGCGAAATCCAGCACCACGCACATCCCCGTCTGCAGGGTGATCCGGCCCGGGCCAGCTCCGCCGCTGTGCCCATGCCCATGCGCAGGCTGCCGCAGCTGGTCAATCAGATCCTCAAACGTGGGGTTGTGGCCGACGATGGCGACCGAACCGTCGCGCAGAGCGCTCAAGGCTGTGCCGGACATGTCGGCGGGCGGGCGGGTCAGCAGCCCGAGCACGTCGCGGTGGTCGCAACTGGTGGACAGTTCCGGACGGATCACCACCGGGAGATCCAGCGTGCGTGCGATGATGCCCGCCGTGTTCAGCGCCCGCAGCACCGGACTGGCGAGGATCACCGTCGGCGGCGGGCCGGCCTTGAGCCCATCGGCGACGCCGTCCGCCAGCACCTGCCCGAGCCATATCGCCTGCCGCACTCCGCGAGGGCGGAGCGGACGGGCGAAATCGGTGCCGTCAGGGGAAGTCTGTTCGGCCTTGCCGTGGCGGATGATGTGAAGACGCATGGGGGAAGACTGTGGGGGACGTGGACGGACTGAAGCGTCGGGTGACGACGGACGGTTACTCGCCGCCCGCGTCCTTGTCGGCCAGCAGCCGCAGCAGCACCGGGTGCCTGGCATGCTTCTTGGCCTCCAGCTTGCTGACCACCAGCGGCGGCACCATCTTGTGCAGCGGGCCGGTGTCCTTCCCCATGGCCGTGAGCTGCTTGATCAGCGAACTGCTGGTGTACGCGAAGCTCTGGCCGGCGACGACGAACGCCGTCTCCAGATCGGCCACCTCGCGGTTGGTGACCGCCTGCTGCACCTCGTTCTGCAAATCCGACAGGTTGCGGATGCCCCGCAGCAGCACGCTGGCACCGACCTTTCGGGCAAAGTCGACCGTCAGCCCGCTGAACGGTTCCACCCGCACCGGCGCACCGGGCGCCGCCGCTTCCAACTCGGCCACCAGCGTGCGGAGCATGTCCACCCGCTCACGCGCGGAGAACAGCGACTCCTTGCTGGGGTTGCGGCCTACCCCGACCACCAGTTCGTCGAACAACCGACGCCCCCGGGCGATCACGTCCAGATGGCCGAATGTCACCGGATCGAACGACCCGGCGAACACGGCCCGGTGCAGCCGTACGGTCGAGCCGCCTGCGTTGGCCGCTGAGGCGGCGCCGGAGTTGGGGGCCGTGGGGTGAGCGCTGGCCATGGCTGCTCCGTTCTCGCCCCCTGCAGGTGCGACTTTCCAGGAACCGGACCTGGCGGAGCGCATTGGGGGGTGGCAGCGGCCGGAACCAGGGTTCCGCCGCGCGCACGGCGAGTTTATCGGTCAACCGCCACCCAGGCGCAGCCGACGGACCCCTTGCCCAGATTGCCGCGCCGTGCCCGGCGGTACATCCCACCGCTGCAGCACTCCACCTGCGAGCTGCTCGCTGGCCGCCGGCGACCGTCTATTGCACCTTGTTCCCATCGGACGGCCACGTCCGGGCCCAGCCGCTCCAAGCGACCGGCCGACCCGGATGACAGCCGCTAAGCCCCTGCGAATGCCCCGCGCCGGATATGCCTCCCCGGCGCGGGGCTGTTTGTTTTGCACCCGCCCCCCCCCGCCGCCCCCTGCCGCCCCCGCACCCCCGCTGCCGAGCCTTCGCCCGGCCCCCCGGGCCGATCAGATCGCCGGCGCCGGCGGGAAGTCCGAGACCGTCTCGTTGACATGGTTGAAGTAGTTGGTGAACACCGCCAGCGCATAGGTGGCGACGGCCTCGGCCACATGCCCGTCGGAGTAGCCGGCGGCCTTGAAGGCCGCGATGTCGGCGGCGGAGACATACCCCCGCTTCTCGTGCAGCGCCAGGGCGAAGTGGGCCACGGCGTTGAGCTTGGCGTCGGCCAGCGTGCCCCGGCGGGCCTCGATGGTCTGCCCCTCGGTCATCCCGCTCATCTTGCCGATGGCGGTGTGCGCCGCGACGCAGTAGCCGCAGCCGTTGGCCTCGCCGATGGCAAGTTGAATGACCTCGCGCTCCTTGGCCGACAGTCCGGCCTCGTTGAGCGCGCCGGCCATCCCCAGATACACCTCAAGGGCCGCCGGGGAGTTGGCCAGCGCCTTGAAGATGTTGAAGTGCTTGCCCTTCAGCGGACCTTCGAAGATCTCCTTGACCTTGCCGGACGCGTGGGCGGGATCGACGGTGTTCAGACGGGGCATGGCGTGCTCCTGTTTGGGCTTTGGGAACCATCCGGCCCGGGCTTGTCGACGAACGACGCACCCGCCCGGATCGCAATCGGGCCCGGCGGTACTTCACCGGCCCTCCATTGTTAGGGCTCGCCCGTCGAGTCGCTCGGCACGCGGCGGCCCACCGCCTGCTTGGAGGCGCCGGAGGGCCGCTCGGTTCCCAATTCACCGGCAATCCGGCTGCGGCGACGCTCAGGCGGGTCCGGGCGGGCAACGATCCGGCCCCGTCCGGTGAGCGCCGCGAGCCCCGCCGAGCGGGAACCGAGGGCACCGATGCGTCTTGCACTCTTCACCGACACACTGGCCGACGTCAACGGGGTGTCGCGATTCCTGCAGGACATGGCCCGCTGCGCCACCCGCGCCGGCTGCACGCTGCGCATCTTCACCGCCTCCCGCCGCCCGTTGCCCGCCGTGGGTGATGTGGTCAATCTGCCCCGCCGCTGGGCCATGGCCATGCCGGCCTATCCCGAGCTCGATCTCGTCTGGCCTGATGCCGTCGCCGCCGAGCACGCCTTGAACGACTTCGCTCCCGATGCGGTGCACGTCTCCACGCCTGGCCCGGTGGGGCTGCTGGGGCGGCGGCTGGCGCTGCGACGCAAACGCCGCCAAGGCCCCGCCTCGGTGCTGCTGGCCGGAACCTATCACACAGACTTTCCCGCCTACGCGCGAGACATCCTCGGCGATGAGGGGCTGGCCGGCCTGGCCATCGTGCTCGCCCGCCGCTTCTACGCCCCGTTTGACCGTCTGCTGGTGCGTTCGGCCGCCACCGCCCGCTCGCTGCTGGCCTCCGGCGTACTCGCCCCGCCCCACTCCCCGCCGCCGGCCCCCGCCCGGCAGCCGTCCGATGATGACGCCTGCGCCCCCTCCGCCTGCAGCCGCCTGGGCCTCATCGCCGCCGGAGTGGACCACTCCCGCTTCTCGCCCGCCTTCGCCGACCCTTCCATCTGGAAGCGCCTGCTTCCCCACGCCCCCGCCCACGAGAAGCGGCTGCTGTATGTGGGCCGCGTGAGCCGCGAGAAGAACACCCGGCTGCTGGCGCCGATCTGGCGTCACCTCCGCACCGCCGGCGACGGAGCCCGACTGGTCATCGTCGGCGACGGTCCGGCGGCGGGCGAACTGCGTGCCGCCCTCGGCGAGGACGGCGTAAGTTTCCTCGGCCCGCGCTTCGGCGCAGAACTGGCCGCCCTCTACGCCTCCGCCGACGTGCTGCTGTTCCCCTCCCGCACCGACACCCTCGGCCAGGTGGTGCTCGAGGCCCAGGCCAGCGGGCTGCCGGCGATGGTCAGCACCGAGGGCGGCCCCGCCGGGGTGATCCGCGACCAGCGCCACCCGCGCCCCACCGGCCTGGCCCTGCCGGCCGGCAGCGACGCCGACGCCCGGCACTGGGCCGCCGCCGCCGCGGCGCTGCTGGCCGACGAGCCCCGACGCGCCGCCATGGCCGCCGCCGCCGCCGAGCACATGGCCGACCGCTCGATCATGGCCAGCTTCCAGAGCCTGTGGAGCCTCCACCAGCGCGGGCTTGAACGCCTGCGGCAGGCCTGAACGCTCCTCACCGCTCACAAGGGGCAACACCCCAAACCCACACATCTTCCGACCCAGCATGGCGCAAGCCCTGCGCTCAGGCCGGCGGCGCATCCCGCGCATGCCGCCCAAAGCGTGACCAGCCCATGGGGTAGCCCGCCCAAAGCACAGGCACGATGCACCCATGGCCGATCCGCAAGCCGAGTGAACACGCCGCGTAGGGCACGGACAGCCCGACGCACCCGCCGGACCAGCGCCCCCACGGCGCGACTTTCGCCCGGCCAACGCAGACCGATGGAGCGACCCGTGAGCCGACTTCGCCTTGCCCAGCCTCCCGCCAGCGAGATCGAAGCCCAGCCGCCGATGCGCAGTCTGGCCTCGGTTCGCGATCCGATGAAGTTCGACCGCCGCCGCTTTGCGCGTCGCGCCGTCGAGCACACCATCCGCGTCGCCTTCGCCACCGACGACGGCCGCCGGGGCATGATGGGCATCGCCGTCACCGACCGCTCCGTCCACGGCCTGGGCGGTCTGTGCGACACCCCGCTGCCCGTCGGCACGCAGCTGGCCCTGTGCCCGGTCGGCGTTCCGGTGCCCGTGCAGTCCGCCGTGGTGGTGCGCTGCACCGCTGAAGATGGCCGCTACCGCGTCGGCGTTCGCGTCGTCGGCGGCGAGGCCGGCGGCTCCGCATCAGGCGGAAGCAAACTGCCAGCGTGAGGCGATGCCCGGCCAGGCCGCACGCATCCGTCCGGCCATCGCTTCCAGCGAGGCGGGAATCACCCGCACACGCCCCACCGTGGTCATGAAATTCACATCCCCGCCCCACCTGGGCACCACGTGCACGTGCAGGTGCGAGGGCACCCCCGCGCCCGCCGCACGCCCCTGATTCACCCCGATGTTCACCCCCTGCGGGTTCAGCGTCGTCTCCAGCAGGTCGCACGCCGCGTCGGTCAGCTGCCACAGCGCCGCCCGCTGGGCGGCCGAGTAGTCCAGCAACCGGGGGCGAGGCTCGCCCAGCGCCACCAGCAGATGCCCGTTGGAATACGGATACGCGTTGAGCAGAATCATGCCCAGACCGGTCCGCACCACCACGTGGTTGCGAACGTCGTCCTGCGGGCTCTGCCAGTAGTCCAGCAGGAATGACGGCGGATCGGACACCGGATGGGCAGACGCGCAGGCAGACGGCGGGACAGGTTGGGCCGCCTGAGCCTTGTCGGCCTCCACCGTGCTCTCGAGGTATTCCAGCCGCCAGGGCGCAAACAGCGGCCGCTCGCCGTCACCAACCGGGGCCGGCTGTGACGGCTGGGCGGTCTGTGACGATGGCGCCGGTGCGGGGGCTGCGGACGAGTCGGATTGCGGACCGGAAGTTGACTTGGACATGGTCTGTCGCTGGGGAGGAATTGTGCGAAGGTCGATGGTAGAGAGGGGCGAACGCCCGATCGGAGCGGCCCCGGACCGCCCGGACTGGATCGTTCGCCGACCGTCCGCAGCGGCCCGGGCCGCCGAACCGCCGGGCAGATGGAGCGACCGCGATGAACGTGCTGGACATCATGACGCCCGACGCGGTGACGGTGGGTATGGACGACTCGCTGGAGACCGTCCGTGCCATTTTCAACTCGCACCGCTTCCACCACCTGCTGGTCATCGATCAGGGCCGCTGCGTCGGCGTCATCAGCGATCGCGATCTGCTGCGCAACCTCTCGCCGTTCGTGGGCACCAAGTCCGAACGCACCCAGGACGCCTGGAGCCTGCAACGCAAGGTCCACCAGATCATGACCCGCGCCGTGGTCGCCGTGCGCGTCGACACCCCCATCCGCGACTGCATGGCCCTGCTGCTGCGGCACGGCATCAGCTGCCTCCCCGTGCTGGATGACAGGCACCGCCCGCTGGGCATCGTCACCTGGCATGACCTGCTGGCCTACGCGATGCGCTGCGGCATCGAACCCGGCTGCACCGTCGGCCATGGCCCGCACGGACCCGGCGTCAGCCCCGCCCACCCCGGTGCGTCACCCCCCGGCGTGAACCTTGGCGACGCCACTGCGCTGCCCGGCACGCCGACGCCCCGCCCCGGCAACGGCCCGCCCGAAAGCGACGGTCCGCGTCTCCGCCTGGTCAACGGCTGAACGCCCTCTGCGGCGTCCGCTCAACTGCGAACCGCGAACGTCTCCGGCAGCGACATGCCCAGCACATAGCCCTTCTCGGCAAGCAGCTTGTCCAGCCGTCGGGAGAAGCTGCTGTCCTGCTGCTCCGGCGGGGCCGAGGCCAGATCCACCAGAAGGTCCACCAGCCCGAGGTAATCGCCGGTATGAATGAACTCCGGGGCGCAGCGGGGCGGGCCGAGGACCGACGCGTCGTACGTGCCCGCCTGCATGGCCGCCAGATGCGGCATGTTGTGGTAGTTGCCCAGCGGCAGGCACAGGCACGTCGCCTCGTAACCATAATGACAGAACACCGACGCCTCGCATGCGCCGCCGGCCATCAGCTTCCGCTGCCAGGGCCGGCGAATCACGCCGGCGTTCGTCTCCGTCGCCCGGGGCTGCGCCGGCCCGCCGAACAGCGCCTCAGCACGCTCGCCGCACGCCGCCGTCAGCCACGGCGTGAACACGCTGATGCGGTCCCCCACGCGCACGATCGGTCCCCCGCCGATCGGCGAATCCTCGAACGAGCGGCTGTTCTCCAGCGCAATCACCCGCGCTCCGCGCTGGATCGTCCCCAGCCGGCACGCCGCGATCGCCCCCAGAAACCCGATCTCCTCGGCCCTCGTGAACAGCAGCCGCACGTCCCCCACGCTTTGCCCTTCACGACGCCGCTGGACAATCTCCCCCATCATCGCCAGCGCCGCCGCCACGGCCGACTGGTCATCGCACCCCGGCGCGTGCAGCAGCCCCTGCTGGTCGATGTGCGAGGCCGGCAGATCCCACGTACCGATGTCCAGGTACGAAACCTCGGCCGAGGCCCGCGGGTCCATCTCCGCCAGATAGTGGTCCCCCGCGCCGCTGCCGCTGGGCAACTTCTCCTTCACCGTCGCCTTCAGCCGCTCGCCCACGCGGGTGTGGATGATGATCGGCGCGTCTTTGAAGAACGGCTCCATCACCCCGCCCCGGAACGAGAGTTCCACCACGCCCGGCGCCACAATCCGTTCGACCACGAACGCCGGGTGATCCATGTGAGCCGTCACGTACAGCGGCAGCCCGGCATGCACGCTCGAAACGTCGCCCGAACGGCGCGAACGCTGCGGCGGGGCCGTCGGCGGGACCGAGAACGACACCACCAGATTCCCCACCTGATCGCGCGTGAGCACCAGCTCCTGCCGATCCGACACCCAGTTTTCGATGAAATTCACCATCCCCTGCTCGCGTCCGGACGCGGTGGGAATGTTGGTCACATCGGTGAGCAGCCGGAGGCGTTCGGCGCGCTGGGCGTTGGTCATGAACAACGGTAGGGGAGAGAGACGATCTACCCTCCACCCCCTTACTTTGGGCACTCTATGAGAACCTCGTTCCCCAAGCAGAAGATCAAAGTCCTCCTTCTGGAGGGCGTCCACCCGGCGGCCGCGGAGATGCTCCGCAGCGAGGGCTTCGCCGTGACCACGCAGGACAAGGCGCTCGAGGGTCCCGCCCTGCGCAAGGCCCTGGCCGGCGCAGCGGACACTCCGGATTCGGGCATGCACGTGCTGGGCATCCGCTCCAAGAGCCAGCTCACCGCCGACGTGCTGGCCGCCTGCCCCCGCCTGCTGGCCGTCGGCTGCTTCTGCATCGGCACCAACCAGGTCGACCTCACCGAAGCCTGCCGCCGGGGCGTCGCCGTCTTCAACTCCCCCTTCTCCAACACCCGCTCGGTCGCCGAACTGACCATCGCCGAGATCATCGCCCTCTCCCGCCGCATGGTCGATCAGTCCAACCTCGTGCACGCCGGCGGGTGGGACAAATCCGCCGCCGGCGCCCACGAGGTCCGGGGGCGGACTCTGGGCATCGTCGGCTACGGGCACATCGGCTCGCAGGTCTCCGTCCTGGCCGAGGCCATGGGCATGCGCGTGCTGTTCTTTGACATCATCTCCAAACTCGCTCTGGGCAACGCCCGGCCCGTCCGCTCCCTGGCCGAACTGCTCAAGCACAGCGACGTGGTCACCCTGCACATCCCCGCCACCCCCATGACCGAGGGCCTCATCGGCAAGGCCGAACTCAAGCAAATGCGCCCAGGCTCCATCCTCATCAACAACGCCCGGGGCAGCGTGGTCGATGTCCCCGCGCTCGCCGAGGCCATCCGCTCGGGCCACCTCGCCGGCGCCGCCGCCGACGTCTTCCCGCACGAGCCCGCCGGCAAGGGCGAGAAGTTCTCCTCCGAGCTGCAGGGCCTCCCCAACGTCATCCTCACCCCCCACGTCGGCGGCAGCACCGAAGAGGCCCAAGCCGCCATCGGCGAGGACGTCGCCGCCAAACTCATCCGCTTCATCAACAACGGCTCCACCACCGGAGCCGTCAACATGCCCATCGTCGACCTCCCCGAGCAGGTCCACGCCGATCCCACCGCCGCCGGCGACGGCAAACGCCGCAGCCACCGCCTGCTCCACATGCACCGCAACGTCCCCGGCGTGCTCAGCGAGATGCACACCCTCATCGCCGAACTCGGTGTCAACATCAACGCCGAGTACCTCCAGACCAACCGCGACATCGGCTACGTCGTGCTGGACGTCGATCCCCAGTTCGGCAAGCAGATCCTCGCCGGGCTCAAGGCCATGCCAGCCACCATCCGCGTGCGGCCCCTCTGGTAAACCCATCCAAAAACCAAACAAACCATCCCGGCTCCCGGCCATCCGGCGGAATCACTGGGCCGCGTGCACACCGCCTTCGGCGCGGTTGTTACCATCTCGGACGTGATGCTCACCTTCTCTGCCGTCGTGTACCTCGCCTTGAGCGCCGGCCTCGCCCAACCGGCGACCGCACCCGACCTTCCCGCCGCTCCGGGCCCCACGCTGGCCCCCACTGCGCCCGGGCCCGCCCCCACCGCCACCCGCGTTTCCGAAGCCGCCCTCCGCGCCGATGCCATGGACGAGTGGCTCACGCGTTCGGCCGCCTTCGGCGGGCACGAGTGGGTCACCCGTCCCAGCCGCGACGCGGTCATCGGCTTCACCATCCCCATGGAGATCGAGAAGATCGAAGTGGTCGGCGGACAGGTGGTCAAGGAAGGCCAGATCCTCGCCCGCGGCCGCGAGGGCGAGGCGGTCGCCTCGCTCGAGGTGCAACGCGTGCGGGCCGCCAACACCGGCCCGGTCGACAACGCCCTGGCGGCGCTGGAACTGGCCCAGATCCGACTTGACGCCGCCGAGAAGGCCATGCGGCAGGACGCCTTCGGGCAGTCTGAATACGAAGAGCGTCGCGTGGCGGTGGTCTCCGCCCGCGCCGCGCTGGTCAACGCTCAGGCCCAGACCCAGGAAGAGATCAAGCGCATCAAGCAGCTTGAAGAGCAGGTCGAACGCTACCGCCTGCGGGCCCGCTTTGACGGCATCGTGGAAATGATCGTCGGCGACGCCGGCACCTCGGTGGACATCCAGCAGCCGGTGGTGCGGCTGGTCGGCATCGACCCGCTGTGGATCGACGTGCCCGTGCCCACCGCCGAGACCCTCTCGGCCAACCTCCAGCTCGGCTCCCCCGCCTGGGTGCTGCTGGACGTGCCCGAGCCGGTGCGGTCCAAGGCCGCCGGGCAGGGCCGCGTGCTGTACGTCTCGCCGGTGGTCGATGCCAGCGGTGCCCGCCGCGTCCGCGTGGAACTGCCCAACCCCAACCTGCTGCCCGCCGGCACCCGGGCCCGCGTGCGTTTCTCGCCGCCGGCCGCCCCCGCTGCCAGCACCGCCGCCAACCCGGAGTCCTCGCGGTGATCGACGTATCCAACCTCAAAACCCCGGGCTGGTCGCGGGTCGTCGCCGAACTCTCCTCCGGCGCCCCTGATGACCGCGCCTTTGTGGACCGCATGCTGCGGATTCTCGGGCAGATCTCCGCCGCCCGCCAGGCCGTGCTCTACGTCCCCGCCTCCGGCCCCAGCGGCGAGCTCGAGCCCCGCGCGCTGGCCGTCTGGCCCCCGCAGAGCGACGCCATCCCCGGCGACCTCGCCGAGACCGGCAAACTCCAGCACCCCAAAGAGTGCCAGCAGGCCGCCTACGCCGCGCTCGAGAGCGGCCAGTCCCGCGCCTTCTCGCTTGACAAGAGCGAGCTCTACGACCCCGCCGGGGCCGCCTCCGCCGGCTACGTGCTCGCCGTCGCCCTGCCCGCCGAGCAGCAGCCCGAGCAGGCCGAGGCCACCGCCGCCACCGGCGCTCAGTTGCCCGGCGTCATCTGCCTGCTGGTCGAGGGCCGCTCCCGCCAGGCCGTCTCCTCCAGCCTGGCCATGGCCGAACTGGTCGCCGGCTACGTGCACACCCACACGCTGCGCCGCCAGGCCCGCCAGCTCAGCTCGGCCTCCCGCTCGCTGGATCTGGCCACCCGCCTCATCGGCGCCATCAACCAGGCCGAGGGCTTCAAGGGCGCCGCCATCCAGCTCGTCAACGACATCGCCAAGGCCCTCCCGGCCGACCGCGTCGCCCTCGGCTGGGCCAAGGGCTCCTCGGTGCAGGTCCGGGCCATCTCCGACACCGAACACTTCGACCGCCGCACCATCATGGTCCAGCGGCTCGCCGCCGCCATGGACGAGTGCCTGGATCAGGAGCAGGCCGTGCTCCACCCGTCGCCGGCCGCCGGAGCCGATGTGCTCCTCGCCCAGGCCATCACCCACAGCCACAAGGAACTCGCCGCCGGCGACGTCAAGCTGCGGATCACCTCCATCCCCCTGCGCGACGGCGACAAGGTCGTCGGCGTGCTCACCGTCGAGAGCCGCATCGTTGAGCCCGACGCTGCGCCCGCCGCCCAGCCCGCCCCCGGCGGCCCGTCCAAGCGCGGCCCCGGCGTCGCCATCGACGACCGCGTCGTCGAACTGCTCCAGCAGACCATGGACCTGGTCGCCCCGGTGCTGGCCGTCCGCCGCTCCGACGACCGCGTGCTGCCCCTGCGTGCCTGGGACTCGACCATCAAGTCCGGCCGCTGGCTGGTCGGCCCCAAGCACACCGTCTGGAAGCTTGCCGGCCTGGCCGTCGTGCTGGCCATGCTGTTTGTCACCTTCTACCAGACCACCTACCGCGTCGGCGCCGTCGCCGAGCTTCGCGCCCGCGACCGCCGCGTGATCTCCGTCCCGTTCGACGCCGTACTCAAAGAGCGGGCCCCCGGCATCGAGGCCGGCGTCACCGTCAAGGCCGGCCAGGTGCTGGCGACGCTCGACGACACCGAACTGCAACTCCAGGCCGCCGAGGTGCAGGCCAAATTGGTGCAGGCCGAGAAGGCCCTCGCCCAGGCCATGCGCGAGCAGAAGACCGCCGAGGCCCGCAAGGCCGAGGCCCAGGCCGAAGAGGCCCGCGCCCAGCTGGATCTGCTCAACTCCCGCATCGCCCGCGCCCGCATCACCTCCCCCATCGACGGCACCATCATCGCCGGTGACCTGCGCGAGCGCATCGGCGGGTCGGTCAAGCTCGGCGACGAGCTCTTCCAGGTCGCCACCCTGGACGACATGCTCGCCGTCGCCCGCGTCGACGAACGCGACATCGCCCTGATCAGCCCCGGCTCCCCCGGCCAACTGGCCACCAAGGCCCTGCCCGCCATCCGCTTCCCCGTCAAGGTCGTCACCGTTGTCCCGCTCGCCGAGCCCAAGGACGGCAAGAACATCTTCGAGGTGCGGGTGCGGCTTGAAGAGGCCGCCCCGTGGATGCGTCCCGGCATGGAGGGCCTGATCCGTCTGGACGCCGGCGAACGCAGCCTGCTGTCCATCGGCCTCCGCCGCGTGGTCGACACCGTCCGCCTGTGGCTCTGGTAACCCCCCCTCCGCCCACCACGCCCCGCCCCTCCCTGCCCTCCTCTCCCCGCTCCCGCCCGCCTGATCGCCACGCATGGAACGCCCCACCTTCTCGCCATTCTGGCACCGCATCCGCGAGATGCGACCCCGGCTGCGTCCCCACGTGCAGATCTCCCGCCAGTTCTACCGGGGCAAGCGCTGGCACGTCGCCCACGACCCCACCTCCAACCAGTTCTACCGCCTCTCCTCCGTCGCTTACGACTTCGTCCTCGCCCTTGACGGCTCACGCACCGTCGAGGCCGCCTGGCAGCAGTCCCTCTCCAAATTCGGCGACCAGGCCCCCACCCAGAACGAAGTCCTGGAACTGCTCAGCCAGCTCTACAACTCCAACCTCCTGGCCATGGAGGCCGCCCCCGAGACCGCCCAGCTCCTCACCCGGGGCAAGGAACGCACCAAGAAGCGGCTCCAGCAGCAGGCCGTCGGCCTGATGTACTTCCGCCTCAAGCTCTTCAACCCCGACCACATCCTCACCTTCCTCGAGCCCCTCTTCCGCCCCGTCCTCAACCGCTGGGGCCTGCTCGCCTGGGCCCTGTTCGTCAGCTACGCCCTCATCCAGGTCCTCTCCACCGACCTCTCCCGCTTCCTGGATGGCATCGACTCGGTCATCGCCCCCGGCAACTGGGGCTGGCTCATCGTCGTCTTCGTCCTGCTCAAAGGCTGGCACGAACTCGGCCACGGTCTGATCTGCAAACGCTTCGGCGGCCAGGTCCCCGAGTTCGGCGCCATGCTCCTGGTCCTCCTCCCAGCCCCGTATGTCGACGCCTCCGCCTGCTGGGCCTTCCCCAGCAAGTGGCAGCGCATGGCCGTCGGCGCCGGCGGCATGCTCTTCGAACTCTTCGTCGCCGCCATCGCCGCCCTGATCTGGCTCCAGGCCGCCGACGGCTCGCTCACCAAGCAGGTCTGCTACTACATCATGCTCACCGCGGGCATCTCCACCGTGCTCTTCAACGCCAACCCGCTGATGCGCTTCGACGGCTACTTCATCCTCTCCGACCTCATCGAGGTCCCCAACCTCATGCAGCGATCCAACAAGATGCTGCTCCACCTGTTCCAGAAGCACATCTACCGCCTCAAGAACGTCCGCCCCCCCGCCTCCCTCCCCGGCGAGCAGGCCATCCTGATCACCTACGGCATCCTCGGCTTCTTCTACCGCATCTTCATCTTCCTGGTCATCACCCTCTACGTCCTGGGCATGTGGTTCATCGTCGGCGTCCTGCTGGCCGTCTGGACCTTCGCCATGTGGTTCTTCCTGCCCCTGGGCAAGTTCATCCACTGGCTGGCCACCAACTCCCAGCTCGCCGAGCACCGCACCCGCGCCATCGCCACCTCCCTGGGCATGCTCGCCCTGGCCGCCGTCCTGCTCGGCCTCATCCCCGCGCCCGACTGGCGACGCGCCCGGGGCGTCGTCGATTCCCAGAACCGCACCGGCGTCTTCTTCGGCACCGACGGCTTCGTCCAGGCCGTCCACGTCCGCCCCGGCGACACCGTCACCGCCGGCCAGCCCCTGGTCACCCTCTCCAGCCCCGAACTCGACGGCGCCCGCCGCGCCGTCACCGCCCGCCTCGCCCAGGCCCGCCTCCAGCGTGCCGAGTCCTTCGCCCGCGACGACGCCGGCGGAGCCGCTGTCGCCCAGCGTCAGATGGACGCCTTCGACCAGCAACTGGCCGACCTGGACCGCCGCCAGCAACGCCTGGTCGTCACCGCCCCGCACGACGGCGTAGTCGTCGGACCCGATCCCTCCCTGCTCATGGGCGCCCTGGTCCGCCAGGGCCAGCCCGCCACCCTCCTGGTGGACCCCACCAAGCCCCGCATCGCCGCCGTCGTCAGCCAGCCCGACGCCGCCTGGCTCTTCCAACTCCCGCCCGACCAGCTCATCGTGCAGATGCGCCTGGTCAGCGACCCGGCCACCATCATCACCGGGCACGGCCTCCGCCCCATCCCCGGCGGCCAGCGCACCCTCCCCCACCCCGCCCTGGGCTTCGCCGGAGGCGGCGAGATTGAGCCTGAAGCCCAGGACACCTCGGGCATGCAGGCCAAGACCGACCAGTTCAACGTCTTCATCGACCTCCCGCCCGAACTGCTCGCCTCCGGCTCCCTCCCCGTCGGCCAACGCGTCTACCTCCGCTTCACCCTCCCCAGCAAGTCCATCCTCGAGCAGGTCATCGACCGCGTCCACAAGACCCTTCAGGGCCGCGTCAACCTCTAAAGCACGACCTCCCGTCCCGCAGCCGCCAACCGTCCATCGGCTGCGCTGGCCGTCCGCGCCCGCCCACCGCCAGACACACTATCCTGCCGTGCAGTGGGGCTTGGCCGCCGGCCGACCCGGCCCCGTCGCATCGTGCGTTCCCGGTCTTGTGTGCCCCCCGCCGGTCAGCCCCGATCGCCCACCATGCCCCCCGCCTCCCCCGCTTCTCCTGAGGTCGTCGCCCACGCCACCGCGCTGCGACGCGAGCTCCACCAGATCCCCGAGCTCGGCTATCAGGAACACCAGACCTCCGCCCTCATCCAGCGCGAACTCACCCGCCTGAACATCCCCTTCGTCGCCGGCCTGGCCGGCGGCACCGGCGTCGTTGCCCACCTCCCCGCCACCCAGGGCCCCGCCAACCAGCCCGCCATCGGCCTCCGGGCCGACATCGACGCCCTCCCCATCACCGAACAGACCGGCGCCCCCTGGGCCAGCCGCACCCCCGGCCGCATGCACGCCTGCGGGCACGACGGCCACACCGCCATTCTCCTTGGCGCCGCGGCCCAACTCTCCGCGCTGCCTCACCGCCCCCGCCCCGTCACGCTGGTCTTCCAGCCCGCCGAAGAGGGCGGCGGCGGGGCCGACAAACTCTGCAAGCAGGGCCTGATGGAAGGCCAGATCATCGGCCCCCGCATCGAGCGCATGTACGGCCTGCACGGCTGGCCTGAGTTGCCCCAGGGGGTCATCGGCACCCGCCCCGGGCCGCTCTTCGCCGCCACCGACGAGTTCCGCGTCACCATCCGGGGCGTGCAGTCCCACGCCGCCTACCCGCACCAGGGTGCCGACAGCGTGCTGTGCATGGCCCACTGCATCGTCGCCCTGCAGCAGATCGCCTCCCGCAACGTCGGCCCGATGGACAGCGTGGTGGTCTCCACCTGCATCGTCCTCGCCGGCACCGCCGGCAATGTGCTGCCCGAGACCGCCGAGTTCATCGGCACCATCCGCACCGTTGACGCCAACATCCGCACCTTGGCCCGCGCCCGCCTGCACGAGATCGTCTCGGCCGTCGCCGTCGCCTGCAACTGCCGCGCCGAGATCACCATCGAGGACGGCTACCCCGTCACCCGCAACGACCCCGCCCTCACCGAGCAGTTCCTCACCCTCACCCGCTCGGTGCTCGGCCGCGACCGCGTGGTCGACGTGCAGCACCCCACCATGGGCGGCGAGGACTTCGCCTACTACGCCCAGCGTGCCCCCAGCGTGTTCTTCTGCCTGGGCCTCCGCCGCCCCGGCCAGCAGCGCCACCCCGCCCTGCACCAGCCCGAGTTCGACTTCAACGACGACGCCATCCCGCTGGCGATTCAGACGTTCGTGACCGTTGCAACGGCGTGACCGGCGGCGTTGCTCAGACCGCACCGGCGGCCGACCATGGGCGCGCACGCAGCAGGCATCCGGTTGATTTCTCCAACTGCAACCAGGCAGATCACCGCGCCCTCCCGAAGGCTCCGACTCTGCCGATCACCCCTGCGCCGCTCCTGTACAATTTGATCGGTCATGCCCAACGAGCCAGACATCGTGATCCCAGCCGACGATCACCTTGTCTGGATCCGACGTGCCGAGATTCGCTTCGGGGTACCGGGGGTCTCCGGCTTCGTTGACACTCGCAGTGTGCCCTCGGATGAGCATGGCATAGATTCGCTGATCTGGGCAGCGGCGGTGATTCCGAACTCCCACCGATGCCTGCTCTACAACGCCGAAAGATCAACCTTCGTTCTGGTGGACTGGCAGCACGAAACGGTCGAGGAAACTCCGCTCGCGATGGGCAGCGGCGTGTCGATCGCCTCTATGGCTGCCCTTGAGGACCGCCTCTTTGTCATGGTTCAGGACCTGGACAAGATGACCGACTCGCTCCAAGAGCTGCGAGGGTCCTCACTGGAGCCGGTCGTGGTCGGCGGTATCGACATCTGGCATTCCATCAAGTGGCCCCTGAGCTTGCGTCTCGCCGCCCTCAACGGCAAGTTGCTCATGTACGAGCCGATCGACGGCAGATTGTGGTCGTGGTCGACCGACTCAGCAACCGTGCCGGACTCAGTGCATCTCGGGCTGGACGCCGTCATCGGGCTGGGTCAACCCGGCCGACTCTGGACTGCGCAGCAAACCAGCGAAGGGTCGGTTCGCCGGCTGGACAGACCAGCACCCCCCGTTCCGTTCAAGACACCCTCCGGGCAGCCGATTGCGGGCGTTGTCGAGCATCGTGATCAGCTCTGGGCGGTCGATGAACTGGGGAACTGGCTGCTTCTTTCGGCTTCGGCGTGACCTGTCGATGGTCCTCCGCCCGGCTGGCCCCCGCCCCGGGGCGGAGTACACCGGCCCCCCAATCAGCATGGCCAGAGATGGCATTGTTTTTCTTGCTCAATCCACAACCGTTGGGTAGAATCTCCACCACATGGACCGCACCCCCGTCCATCTCGTCCGCACGCCCGCCCAGTGGATGGTCCTCATGGCCCCCGTCCGGGTCGAGGTCGCCGAGACCCTCCGCCTTCTCGGTCCATGCTCCATCGCCGAGATCGCCCACACTCTCAACCGCCCCGCCGACACCCTCTACCGCCACATCGATGCCCTCCGCAAGGCCGGTTTCGTCCGCGAAGTCGGCCTCCGCAAGGCCGGCCGCAACGCCGAGCAGGTCTTCGACGTCGTCGCCCACGACTTTGTCATCGACTTCCAGGGCGACGCCCTGGCCGCTGAAAACAAGGCCATCCGCCGCACTGCCGACTCCTTCCTTCGCGCCATGGCCCGCGCCATCCGCGACAGCGCCGCCGTCAACGCCCTGCTCGCCAAGTCCGACCAGCGCAACGTCTCGATCAACTACGAACTCGGCTGGCTCACCCCCGAGCGGTTCGCCGAAGTCCGCGCTCTGGTCCACCGCCTCAAGGCCATCATGGACGAAGGCAAACGCTCCCGCGAGGGCCGCCTCTACATGACCCTGGCCATCGCCTGCCCCGTCACCCGCAAGCGCGGCGTCGACGACGCCCGCCAGCCCGCCGCCCGTCCAACCCGGCCCAAACCCGCCGCCGCACCCGCCAAGCGCCGCAAACGCGCCGCGTCCGACACGCCACCGCCGGCGGGCGACTGAACCGCCGCCTCCCACTGCTTTGTCCGGGGCCACGCGCCGCCGTGCGCCTCGACCCATCCCGACACCCAGTCCTCTCGCACGCCCCTCACCCGGCTGTTGCTGTCCTTCGTGCTCGCCTCGCACACCGGTTGATACCCGCAGGAGTCACCATGTTCCGCTCTCCCGCCCTTGTCGCCATCGCCGCCCTCCTCACCACCGCCTCCGCCGCCCTGGCGCAGGACGCTCTGCCCCGCCGCGGCAGCTTCGGCATCGGCGGGCAGCCCTCGCCCGAGGGCGGCCTCGCCATCAGCATCGTCGCCCCCGACGGTGCCGCCGCCAAGGCCGGCATGCGTCCCGGCGACCGCCTGATCGGTGTTGACGGCCAGCGTGCCACAGACTCAGACGTCCTCCTCCAGCGCCTCCGCCGCAGCCCCGCCGGCGTGCCCGTCAAGCTCACCGTCATCCGCGACGGTCAGGAGCAGGAACTCACCGCCGTCCCGCCCGCCCTGGCCAGCGAACAGGTCGAGGGCTCGGTCGTCACCTACACCTCGGTGCAGACCGCCGACGGAACCCGCCTGCGCGTCATCCTCACCGAGCCGCAGACGATCAAGGCCTCCGGCGGACGCGCCCCGGCCTTCTTCTTCATCCAGGGCATGCCCTGCGCCTCACTTGATCGCCCCACCGTCCCCGAGGCCGCCGACACCCAGATCGTGCACGCCATGGCCAAAGCCGGCTACGTCACCGTGCGGGTGGATAAGTCCGGCCTGGGCGACTCCCTCGGACCGCCCTGCGAAGACATCGACTTCGCGACCGAACTGACCGGCTATTCCACCACCCTCTCATTCCTCAAGTCCCTTCCCACCGTTGACCCCGACCGCGTCTACCTCTTCGGCCACTCCATGGGCGGCATCATGGCCCCCTACCTCGCACTCCACTCCCCCGTCCGCGGCATCGTTGTCTTCGGCACCGGCATGAAGACCTGGCTGGAATACTCCATGGAGAACGTCCGCCGCCAGCTCGCCCTGGCCGGAGCCGACGAAGCCGCCATCACCGACGCCGTGCTGCGCACCAGCCGCCTGTTCGGCCCCGTCCTGATTGACAAGCAGCTCCCCGGCGAGGTCTTCTCTCGCCACCCCGACCTCCGCCCCGAGGACGACGACCAGATCGACGACCAGCGCATCTACGGGCGGCACGCTCGCTTCTACCACCAGCTTCAGGACCGCAATCTATCCGCCGCCTGGCAGACCGTCAGCGCCAGCGTCCTGGCCATCTATGGCCAGTACGACTGGGTCACCACCAAGGCCGATCACGACCTCATCGCCCGAATCGTCTCCGCCCGTCCCGGCGTGATCGCCGAGAGCCTCACCCTGCCCAAGTGTGACCACGGCTTCACCCTGCACGAGTCCGAGGCCGACAGTTTCCGCGAAATGGGCCAGGGCCGCTTTGACCAGAGCCTCCCCGCCGCCGTCCTCGCCTGGATCGAGCGCGTCGAAGCCAAGACCCGGCCCGAAAGCAAGCCCGCCGACCCGCCCGCAGACCAGCCCGCAGACCAGCCCGCAGAAAACAAGCCCGCCGCTGCGGCACCCGCCGCCCCCGCCCCCGCCCGCGCCGGCCTTCCCACTTCCCCCATCGCCTGGACCCGCCTGACCACCGACCCCTACCGGGGCAAGCAGGACGACATCCACTTCATCAACCCAAACGTCGGCTGGTACGTCAACGGCGCCGGCCGCCTCTACCGCACCACCGACGGCGGAGCCACCTGGACCAAGCTCATCGACCAGCCCGGTTCGTTCTTCCGCTGCGTCGGCTTTGTTGACCAGAACCGCGGCCTCATCGGCTCCATCGGCGCCGGCTACTACCCCGAAGGCACCGACCCCACGCCCCTCTTTCTCACCACCGACGGCGGCAAGACCCTCACCCCCGTCGCCCGCCCCGTCGCCGACGGCCAGCCCGTCGTCGGCTTGTGCGCCATCGAGATCGTCCGCATCCCATCAGTTGACAAGGGCAACCTCGGCGAGCGCGTCCGCATCGTCGCCGCCGGCCGCGTCGGCGGCCCCGCCGTGCTGATCACCTCTGATGACCTCGGCCAAACGTGGAAGCGCATCAAACTCCCCGAGTCCGCCCAGGCCGCCTTCGACGTCCACTTCTTCGACGACCGCCACGGCATCCTCGCCTCCGCCACCAGCGCCAACGTCGCCGACTCCTCGGCGCTCATCCTCACCACTGATGACGGCGGCGAAACCTGGCGCGAGGCCTACCGCTCCGCCCGCCCCTTCGAACTCACCTGGAAGATCGCCTTCCCCACCCGCCAGGTCGGCTACGTCACCCTCCAGTCCTACAACCCCGACACCAGCGCCGACGAGCGCTACGTCCTCAAGACCACCGACGGCGGCGCCACCTGGAGCGAACTCCCGCTGGTGACCGACCAGTCCGTCCGCCAGTTCGGCGTCGCGTTTGTTGACGAGAACACCGGCTGGGTCGGCGCCATGCCCGGCGGCTTCCACACCACCGACGGCGGCCGAACCTGGATGCGGGCCGACTTCGGCAACGCCGTCAACAAAATCCGCGTCGTCCGCGACGGCGACAGGGCCCACCTCTACGCCATCGGCGTGAACCTCTCGAAGCTCACACTCCCGAACGCGCGGGCCCAAGCCCCGGCCCGCTGACCGGCACATCGCCCACCGCCGAGCCGCTCACCGCCGAACCCTCCCCCTCCAGCACGCGCCGCAGCGCCAGCCGCGCCCGGAACGCCCGCGTGTACACCGTCGCGGCTGGCACCCCCAGCATCGCCGCCACCTCCTCGCCGCTGAGTTCCTTCACCGAAAGCAGCACCAGCGCCAGCCGCTGCTCCTCCGGCAGGGTCTCCAGCGCCGCCAAGGCGGCCTCGGCCTCCTGCCGCCACGCGGGCGCCGCATCTGCCGCTTCGGCCTGCTGACCTGCACCCTGCCTCCCCTGTGTCCGCCCAGCAGCCTCGCGCTCACTGCTCCGCTGGCTCCGCTGCTGGGCTCGCAGCCGCAACGCCTCATTGGCCGCGATGCGGTACAGCCACGTCTCCGGCGCGGCCTCGCCCCGAAAGCCCCCGGCCAGCCGATGCGCCCGCAAGAACGTCTGCTGCAGCGCATCCTCCGCCAGGCCGAAGTCCCCGGTGATCCGCAGCGTCAGCGCCAGCAGCCTCCGCTGCTGGCTGTCAAACAGCGCCGAGAGATCAAGCCGCTCGCGAGATGCACCGCCCGCGTCGCTCACCGTGCCGGCCCCTTGCCAGCCGACCAGCCGCTGGGCCGGCCGGTGAGTTCCGCTTCAATTCGGTCCCGCCACTGCGCACTCCACGTGTGCAGCACCATGAACACCATCAACCCCGCCGGAACCAACATCCACGCGGCAGACCAGTACTTCCCGCCCACCACAAGCACCACCACCATCAACACAAACACCGTTGCACTGACGACTATGGCCCACCGCAGCCATCGGTACTTCCAGCGAACGGCGCTGACATGCTGCCGGTACACCCGCTCGGCCGACACTCGCCCGCCCATCGCCCGCAGCCTCGCCCGTGAGCGCACGGCCCACCACACCGATATCAGAAGCGGAACGCTGAATCCGATCAGGACGCTGAGATTCTCCCAGTCCAGCTTCCCCCGCAACGCGTGCGACACCAGGCCAAGGCACACAATCACCGCCATCACCGCCGACACCCTTCGCAACTCTCGCCAATCCGTCTGCACCTTCGCCTCCACCGCCCGCCGCGCACCCTCAAAGTCAAAGTGCGCCGTCGCCGCCGCGAGCGTGCTCTCCATCTGCCGCTCCTGTTGCTCCAGCGCCTGGGCGATGCCCCGCAGCCCAGGGTCCGCCTCCAGTACCGCCGCCAGTTCAGCCTGCCCCCGCGCGTCCAACTCGCCGCGCCGCAGCCGCTCCAGCAGCGCCCCCAGCCGCTCCAGCAGCTCCTCACCGTTCTCGCCCGCTGGTGCATTCATTCCTTGCTCGCTCGCCGCCCTCTCGCCAACGCACCACACGCCGGCCCACAGCATTGGACCCGCCACCCCCGCCCGATCTTCCCGACCATGATGAGATTTCCGGCCGCTGCGTGCGGGCGAGACCGCCGCAGCCCCGCTTCCAGAACCTTATCGGACACCAGCTCATGTCCGACTTCCCTCGTGCCCAAACCCGCGCCCGGACATGAAAAAACGCCGCACACCCGCGGCGTTCCACCACTTCGTGAATGTCACTGAATTCGCCCGCGCGGTACTCAGCAACCGGCGCGCTCGGCTTCGGTCGCTGTGCTGGATCTGCCCGGCATGCGGGTCCGCGTCAGCGCGAGTCACCTCACATCCGGCTCAGGTCCCGCAGCAACCCATCCGCCACCTTGTCCCACACCTCCGGCCGGTCATACGACCCATCGGCGATGCGGGCCCGGGCCGCGAAGATCTTCTCCGACCGCACCTCCTGAGCATCCGCCGACCCACTGTCGGACAGTTGCACCGAATCGGTCGGCCGCGTGAGTTGGCCCGATGCCTGCGCCTGGGCAGTCTGGGCACGGGCCTCGGTCGGCCGCAGCCCTGTGGGTGCAGCCAGTTGAGCCTTGGAAGCAGCAGCAGCGTTGACGGGGGCGAACAACATAGGGAGGGCTCCGTCGAAAGCAGATCTCGGGCGAAGGGAACAGCACGACACCAACCGCACCAGCGTGTGGCCGTCCATGCCGCGCCGTTTCAAGATCCGTCTCGGCGCCCGTCTTGTGGTCAGGCGGGCCGAATCCATCAAGCCCGCACCTCTATCATCGTCCGCGCAGGCCATGCTTCTTCACCCAAGCGAGACAAAAACCAAAGTTTCACGCAAGTCTCTGAAATGACGAGCTTTAGCCCCCCATTTCCCAACCCGGAACTCCCCTGGGGTCCCGCCCCTGCCCACCCCTTTCGCAGCCCTCGCGCAACTGCTGCGCATACCCCCTGGGGCTCCACCTGGCCGCAGACCTCTCGCTGCGTCAAGAGCCTGCCGGCCGCCTCCCTCGCATCCGCGCTCACACTCGCCCTGGCCGCCCTGTTCACCTCCGGCTGCAGCCAGCCCCAGCCCACCCCCGGTGTCAACCTCGCCGACGGCCCCGCCGTCTTCGGCCGCGCCCCCGGCGGCAGCGCCACCACCCAGCCCGATGACTCCAGTTGGACCATCGTCCTGGCCACCATCAAGGGCGACTTCCGCGAACGCGACGCCCGCGCCGCACTCGCCCGCATCGCCGCCAGCAACATCGTCCCCAGCCCCACACTCCGGCGCGAGGGCGAGGTCATCTTCGTCGTCAGCGGCCGCTACCAGGGACCGACCGACCCGAACGCCATCGCCGAGTTGCAGCGCCTCCGCAGCCACCGCGAGGGCAACCAGCAGCCCTTCGCTTCAGCCCTCCTCGCCCCACCCGCACGCCGCACCGAGATGGGCGCCAACCCCGACTTCAATCTCCTCGCCGTCCGCCAGAACGCCCCCGCCGACATGCGCTACACCCTGCAGGTCGGCGCTTACGCACCCGGCGATCAGCTCAACCCCACCTCTGACCAACTCGCCGAGTCCCGCTCCGCCGCCGAACACGCCGCGGCACAACTCCGCGCCGAGGGCGAGCAGGCCTTCTACTACCACGGCCCCACCATGAGCGTCGTCACCGTCGGCCTGTTCACCGATCGCGACCTCACCGACGGCTCGCCGGCGCTCGTCGCCCTCCGCCGAAAGTTCCCGCACAACCTTTTCAACGGCCAGGGCATCGCCCAGCGCCGCCCCGGCCAGACCACCCCCACGCTCCAGCCCAGCAGCCTCGTGCTGATCCCGTCCAACTAAAGCGCCAACCATTCCCGCCGGAGCGCGACCACCCGCCGCCCCGCCACGCAAGGACCACCCGCCATGCCCACCCGCAACACCCCCTCCACCTCCACCCGCGCTCGCACCGCCGCAGCGCTGCTGCTGGCCGCTTCGCTGCCCGTCACCGCTGCGCTGGCCGAACCCGCCGCCGGCTCCGGTTCTGGTTCTGGTTCCGGTTCGGGCACAGCCCCAGCCCAGAACCCGCCCGCCGCAACGCCGCCGGCCCCGGCCCCCGCGCCAGCCGCGCCTGCCACCCCCGCGCCCGCCAAGCCCGCGGTCATTGACCTCCAGAAGCAGGCCCAGAAGCCCCGCCCCGGCCAGATCGCCCCCGGCCAAGCCACACCCGCGGCCCCCGGAGCTCCAGCCACCGCCCCGGCCGCGGCCCCCGCGCTGCCACCGCCCGATGCTGTCAACGCCACCAGCCGCCCTGCCGTCGTCGCCCCCACCGCCACACCGTCCACCACCACCACCACCGCCCCCGCGGCCGCCGCAGCCCCCGTGCTGGTCACCCCGCGTTCGCCGCAGGCCCCCCAGCCCACGCCAGCCCCCGCTGCGGCGCCGGCCGCTGCCGCTGCTCCCGCTGCCGCGCCTGCCGCACCACCGCAGCCCGCCTTCCCCGTCACCAGCGCCCAGCAAGGCCTGTCAGTCTCCCCGCAAGACCTCGCCCCGGTCCCCTCAGCCATGACGGTCAGTTCCTGGGACCGCATGCCCGCTCGCACCGCCCCCGCCTTCCGCCCCGCCGGCGCCTTCACCCAGCCGCCGCTGCCGGGCATGGGCGCCGTCAACGCCCCCGCCCAGCCCCAGCCCACGCCAGCCATCGTCCCCAGCACCGGCGGCGCCATGGTTGATGCCACCATCCGCCCTGCCCCCGCCGCCCCGACGGCTCCGCCCGCCGCCCGCCCGGCCCAGACCGCCGGACCCCGCGTCCCGCCGCCCGCCTCCGCCGGTGGCGTCGGCATCGCCGCCTCCGCAGCCCAGGTCAAAGGCCAGCCCCAGTGGCGGCTGATCGAATCCCCGCCCGCCGCCTGGCTCACCCCTGCCCAGGGCGAGAGCCTCCGGGGCAGCGTCGAAGTTCGCACCGGCCCTGAAGACGCTCTCACCGTCACCGCCGGCGACTTCGCCACCGTCGCCGTCGGCCCCTTCGCCCGCGTGGAATTTCTCGCCGTCTCGGCCGACGCCCTCGCCGGCGACATCATCACCGCCGCCGGCGGCCGCCTCTTCCTCCGTCTGGGCCGGGGCGACATCACCCTCACCCCCAACGCCCAGGCCGCCCCCGTCGCTGTGCTCATCGGCGACACCCTCACCCTCGTCCGCGAACCCATGCGCCTGACCGCCACCCCCGCTGCGCCCGCCGCCACTGCCCCCACCCCCCCGGCCCCCGCCCAGCCGCGCTGATCCGCCCCCGGCCGGCGGCGACGCACACCCATGCCCACCGCCTTCACCATCACGCCGCCTGCGGACTTTGTCCTCAAGCGCGACGCATGCAGCTACGGCTACTTCCTCCTCGCCCCCAACCGCTGGGTCCCCGCCGAGCTGGCCCTCAACCGCGCCCTGAGGCTGCCCTCCGGGCCCGCGTGGGTCCGCATCACCCAGCCCGGCAAGCGGGGCAGCGATCTGACCATTCAGCCCGACCGCACGCTCTCCGCCGCCGACTGTGCCGCCGTCGTCGTCGCCCTGCGTCGCATGCTCCGGCTTGACGAAACCGCCGACCACATCCGCGCCTTCCACCGGCTTGATCCGCGTTGGCGTCGCAGCGGCGTCGGCCGCCTCTGCCGCTCGCCCTCGCTGTTCGAGGATGTCATCAAGACCGTCACCAGTTGCAACGTCGCCTGGCCCAGCACCGTCGCCATGAACCGCCGCCTGTGCGAGCACTTCGGCCAGGGCGGCTGCTTCCCCGAGCCGGGCGATCTGGCCGACCTCCGGCCCGCCACGCTCCGCGCCCGCTGCGGCGTCGGCTACCGCAACCAGCGCATCGTGGACCTTTCCCGCATGTTCGCCTACGGCACCATCAACGTCGCCTGGCTGGAAGACCCCGCCACGCCCGACCACACCCTTCGCGAACACCTGCTCCAGTGGCCCGGCATCGGGCCTTACGCCGCCAACAACATCCTCCAACTCCTCGGCCGATACGGCCACCTCCCCCTGGATTCTGAGTCCGTCCGGCACGGCCGCGATGTCCTCGGCATCCGCGGCACCGAACGCGCCATCTTCAAGAAGGTGCACGCCCATTTCCTGCCCTTCGGCGACCAGTGCTTCCGCAGCTACTGGTTCGAACTCCGCGAGCACCACCAGGCCAAGGCCGGCCCCGCCCACACCTGGCAGACCGAAGCCACCGCCACCGCCTTCACCGCCCGCAACCTCAAGGCCCTGGCCAAAGCGGCCAGGCCAACCCGCGCCGCCGCCACCGCATCGCCCAAACCCCGCGCTGTCACGGGCACACTCACGGGCACCCCCCGGCGAAGCTCGAAACGAACGCCACAAAGTCGTCGCCGGTGAGCAGCCCGTCCGGCAGGGCGGGCAAACCGCCAATCCCCGTCAGATCCGCCAGCGCCCCGCCGGCAGCAAACGCCGACACAAACGCCACAAAGTCATCCCCGGTCAGCAACCCGTCGGCGGCGCTCGGCGGCCCGCCCACCCCGGTCACATCCGCCGGCCCGCACGCGGTGAAACAGCCCACCGCCTCCACCGGCCCGATCGTCGACCGGATGCCCACCGGCCCACCCGCATCCACGCCAAGCGCAATCCCCGCCGGCGTGATGTCCGCCGCCCGAACCAGCGGCGAGTCGCACGGCGGAGCCTCCCCCTGCGCGAAGTTCACCGCCGGCAGCACCAGATTCGCCGCAGCGAGCACGTGGGCGTCAAACGGCCGCGTGAGCGTGAACCCCACCAGCGCGTTGCACGTCACCGAGCCCGGCGGTCCGCCAAAGTTCACCACCGCCTCGCCCCCGCCCTGCTTGACGAGAATGTTGTTGGCGGCCCGCCCGGCAACCGACTGCCCGGCCGCCGTATCAAAGTCCAACTGGAAGAACACGCCCGGCCTGGTCGTCACGCGAATGTCGTTGCCGATCAGCCGCAGCGAACTGGGCGTGTTCGCCGGCGCGTTGAACAGCGCAAACTGCCCCCTGTACTGCGAGCAGTCGATCTCCACGATGCTGTTGATCAGCCACCCCCGCTGCGCCCAGTTGGCCAGCGACGACGAGCCCGGCGCCGGCGTCAACGCCAGATAGCGTCCGCCCACCCTCGCCACGCCCGGCGGCCCCACCGCCAGTTCCACCCCCGGCCGTTCCCCCCGGAACCACTCATCAACGATGAACCCCCGCACCGAAGCCAGATCCCCCGCTTCCGGCAGGTCCGCGATGTTCGCCGGCCGCCCCGGGCCCATCGGCCCCGGCTCGCTTCGGCCCCGGTCAACGACCGCCAGCCGCAGCGGCGCACTGGTCGCGTGCCCGTAAAACGCCGCCCCGCGACGCTCCGCACCCCAGTCCCAGTCGGCGCTCGGCAACGTGCCGTACTTCGCCGTGCACCCGATGAACAGCGTCTCGGAACCCCCGTTCTGGGCGTAGGTGTTGAAGATCGTCTCGCCCGCATTCGCGTTGAAACTCGTCAGCCCCGCGACGCAGTTCACAAACGTCGCGATGCCGCCCCCGGCACCGCCCACATAGTGCGCCAGCACATGGCTGTCCCCGTAGTACGACTCGCCCCCCACCACCACCGCCCGGTCCTGGTTCCGCACCCGCAGATCAATCCCGTTCGCCTGCGTCGGGCAGTCGCTCCCCGGCCGCCCGCCCACACAGTCTCGCGGGTCGTCCATCCCCCAGCCCTCGGTCACGATGTTCTCCACCCGCGCACCGTCCGCCCACACCAGAATCCCCGGTCCCGTCAGCCGCGTCGCCATGTACGCCTTGCCGTCCGTCCGCGGGTCGGTCGCCAGCCCGTTCGGCCCGTGCCTCGGATGCACATACAGCATCATCCCCGCGCGATCAAAGTACCACGAGCCCTCGTTGGCCTCCACCGCCGCCAGCGAAGCCTCGTGCGAGAACCCGTTCGGCCCCCCGGCATTCGGACTGATCGGCACCATCTGCCGGCTGTACGGCCGGCTGCGGTCCTCATCCTCCTTCACCCACGTCACCACAAACGGCATCGGCCGCATGAACGTGTTCACCGTGCCCGGCCGCCGCTGCCACGCCGCCGGATCACCCACCGGCACAAACGCGCTCATCAGCGGCTTGGCCGCCGTCGCCTCGCCATAGTCCGCGATGGTTACGTTGCGCCGACTCACCACCAGCCCGGTCGGCCCGCGCCACACATCGCCCCGCCGCAGCAGAATCGCCACATCGCCGTCCGCGTCCGCGTCCAGCACCGCCTGCGCCTTGGCCAGCGACCGCCATGGCCTCGCCGCCGTGCCGTCGCCGCTCACATCATCCCCGCTGGCCGCAAAGTGATAGCTCACGCTCCGCTCACGCGGCGCTTCCACCAGCCGACGGGCGACCAGTTCGTCCAGCCACACCCGCCAGGCCGGGTCGGTCACCAGCGGCGGCGGCGGCGCCCACCGATCCTGCGCCAGCAACGCCTGCCCCTGCCCCGGGCACGCCGCCACGCCGATCACAGACAGAACGACAGCCATGGGCCGCGCCGCGGCCCTCTTCCACCACCCATTCCCAGCGACCATGCGACAACCCCTTGGGGCTTTGGCCCCGGCTCAACATCCCGCATCTGCCGTGCGATCACCCGCCCGGCCCCGGCTCCGCGGCCAAACCGCCGCCGCTTCGCCTCATTATGCGCATTTCACCCCATATCGACCAAGGAAACCGGTCAAATTGTCAGCAAAAGAACTGAGCCCGAACCGCCCGTTCGGATATTGACTCACGCGAACAGCTCTCCCACGCCCCGAAGCATTCAGGCGCTAGCCGCATCCATCGGACGGTCCTTCACCACCTGCGCCGGGTTGCCGAACACGATCACGTCCGGACCCACGCTCCGCATCACCACCGTCCGCGCCCCGACGATCGTGTTGTCGCCGATGCACACGTCCGGGCCCACGAACGAATCAGCGCACACCCACACCCCCGCGCCGATGCGGATCGCCGACCGAATCAGCGGCATCGCCGGGTCCTTGTAATCGTGCGTCCCGGCGCACAGGTGGCAGTTCTGGCTCACCGTCGTGTGAGCGCCGATCGCGATCGGCCCCAGGTTGTACACGTGAACGCTCTCGCCCAGACACGCATACTCGCCCATCTCCAAAAGCCATGGGTGGCGAATCGTCACCGTCGGTCGGATCACCACCGTCGGCGCCAGCCGCGCCCCGAACCGGCGCAGCAGACCGGCCCGAAACCGGTTGGCCCGCGGCAGGCTGAAGCGAAACAGCGTCTTCTCCACCAGCAGCCACGCCAGCCGCCGCAGATACTCCTGCCGCGTGTACGGATACGCCGCGTTGAGATCCAGCCGCTGGAAGATCGGCCGCGACGAAGGCCGCGGCTTGGGCAGGTCATTCACCAGAGCCTTGTCGCTCATCGCTCAGCGTCCTTCAGTCCCCAACCCGCAACCGCGCTCACCGCCGATCAGGCCGAACGCAACTTGCCTATCACGGGGAACAGGAACGAGGCGATATTGCCGGCCAGCCGCCGGCCGATCCGCCCGTAATCGTCAAAGTGTCTGTCCACCTGCTGCCGAACGTCCGCAGCGCTCAGGCCCCGTCGGGCCATCAACTGCTGCGTGAACGCGTCGGTCGCCCGAGCCTCGATCATCGCCCGGTCGTACTCGAAGTGGAACTGGAAGCCATACGTCCGCAGCCCGCAGCGGAACGCCTGCACCTTGCACGCGGGCGAAGATGCCAGCACCACCGCGTCCGGCGGAACTTTGGTCACCTCCTGATTGTGCGCCTGCAACTGGTGGTGCCGCCAGGGCACCCCCGCCAGCACGGTGTCCGTCTGCCCGGGGCCAATGATGCTCACCGGGCACATCCCCACCTCACCCTCGTTCGCCGGGCCCACCTCGCCGCCCAGCGCCGCCGCCAGCAACTGGTGCCCAAGGCAGATGCCCAGCACCGGCAACTGCCGCTCGTGCGCCCCCTTCAGGAACGCCAGTTCCTGGGCCATCCACGGACTGCCGTCCCCCACGCTCTGCGGACCGCCAAGGCTGATCACCGCCGACACGCCGTCGTAATCCGCCGGAACCGGCTTGCCGCCCTGAGCGGCCGGCAGGTCCAGCCGGCGAATGTCCAGCCGGTGCGCGTTATCGCGAAGAACCTGCGCCAGAATGCCCGGACCGTCACAAGCCGAATGCTGCAGTACGACAATCGCCATAGGCCGCCAGTTTACGCCGGCCACCCGCCGGACCATCGTCCCCCGCCCCCACGGTGCCTCGCCCAGCTCCGTCCCGACACACATGAAAAAGCCCCCGGAGGGTCGCTCCGGGGGCTGGATCTGCATCAATCAGGATTCATCCGCACGCCCGGACGAACCCGGGCCTGCTGCCGATCAGTGTCACCGACTCACGGGCAGCCGGCGGCGAAGGCGCCGATGAACGCGTTGAAGTCGTCACCGGTGATCAGGCCGTCCGCCGGGGGCAGACCGCCGATGCCGACGATGTCCGCACGCAGATCGTTGGCGGCGAAGGCGCCAATGAACGCGTTGAAGTCGTCACCGGTCAGCAGGCCGTCCGCAGGGGGCAGACCGCCGATGCCGACGATGTCGGCCACGTTGCAGCCGCCCGAGCCGCCGCCCGGCAGGCTGGTGTTGATGTTGATGGTGTACTCACCGGTGGCGGTCCCGGTGCTGGAGACACCCCAGTCGCAGGTGCCGAAGATGGTGTTGTAGGCGCCGATGGCCAGGTAGTACTCGCCCGCGTCGAGCGTCCCGTTGCGGCCGTCGTACGGCAAGCCGGTGCCCACCGCCGGACGGGGGTTGGCGTTGCCGCCGAAGGTCAGTTGGCTGTAGAAGCCCGAGCCGCTGTCGTCGTCGTTGGCCCGCAGTGTGCCGTCAGCGCGGTACAGACCCAACTCCGGGTCGGTGATGCCCACCGAACCCTCGTTGTCGATGTCGACAAAGAGGGTGTCGGCATCGGTCGAGGCTGCGGTGGTGAACTTGTACCACTT
>Ga0209972_10000519_pt1 | contig 37851 bp, 40 predicted proteins | sample NOAtaG_7_FD_187302 | JGI IMG/M metagenome (GOLD analysis project Ga0209972, IMG submission 187302) | Freshwater lake microbial communities from Lake Erie, under a cyanobacterial bloom - NOAA_Erie_Diel1S_2200h metaG (SPAdes) (version 2) | ecosystem: Environmental > Aquatic > Freshwater > Lake ...
CCGCCGGTGCACACCAGGACGTGGTGCGCGTACGGCTCCATGGTGGGGGGAAGCGCTTCGTAGGATGGCACGGTGAGGGAGCGATCCGGCGACCACCGAAGTTCCCGCCGGCACGGACCGGCCGGCGCGGACCGGCCGGCGCGGACCGGCCGGCGCGGACCGGCCGGCGCGGACCGGCCGGCGCGGACCGGCCGGCACGGACCGGCCGGCACGGGGCCGCGGCATCAGCGCACGAGCGCCAGTCCGATCTCCGCGAGGATCAGCACCACGATCGCCACCTCGAGCAGCTCGCCGCGGGTGGTCTGCGTCTCGGCGTTGAGCATCGCGTAGGTCTCGCGGAGGATGGCCACCTTGCGGTCCACCCCGGCGCGCCACGCCTTCCCGCGGAAGACCTCGAGCGCGGCGCCGTAGATGCGTGCGAGATAGACGTCGTCGGTGACCTTGAGGGCGTTGTCCACCCGCTCGGTGATCTCGGTGGCGTCCCCGACGAGCTGCTGCAGGTCCTCGAGCAGGTCGCCGTAGCGGCGCGTGAAGAGGCGCGAGATGCCGCGACCACGCGCCCGGGCGGAGCGCTCGAGCACCGCCTGCAGCTCGGCCTCGAGACGCGAGTCGTACCAGCGCAGCTCGAGCAGCTGCGCGTTGGCGAACTCCAGGATGTACGAGACCGTGTCGTCGTCACGACTCGGCTCGAGGACCAGGGCGTTGTCCCACGTGACCACCGCGAGGTCGTCGGCGTAGTACGAGAAGCGGTGCGGCAGCAGCTCGCGTCGCGCGGCCTCGGAGAGCGGGCGCGACTCGTCGAGCAGGAGCGGCACCAGCGCATCGTCGGCCAGCGCGGCCGGCGGGCACAGGGTGCCGTCGGGCGAGGTGACCGCGTGGAGCCGGAAGACGATGTAGTCCTCGATCACCGGCGCGACGTGCGGCCGTTCGACCGCCCCCGCGATGCGCTCGGCCAACAGCCGGCGATGGTCGTCCAGCAGCGCGATGGCGGCGGGCGCGGCGTGCAGGGCCCGGCCGAACTGGGTGAACGCCGCCCACGTGGCCCCCGACGGCACGGGGACCGACAGGCGCAGCGACGCCACGCCGAAGTCGAACAGCCGCGCCGACACCTCGACGTCGTGGCTCGAGCCGTCGGCGAGCTCGAGCCGCTCGGTCCCCAGCCCCACCGTGACCGGCGGATTGGGGATGCGCAGCGTCGCCCCCTCGCCCCGCTCGGGGCGCGCGCGTGCCGGCGCCCGGCTTCGGAGCAGCTCCTCCGCGCGCGCGAGGTCGATCTCCCAGCCGATGTCGTACAGCCGGTAGAGCACCGCCGCGCCCGCGACGCGCGACTCGGAACTCAGGCGGGGGGCCTCCATGCCTGCAGAATATCGGGCCGGGACCGCCGGGATGCCCGGACAAGTACGGCAAAGCGGGGGTCTCCGGGACGTTGCGTCGGGGAAGCGCTGACTATCGGGGGGATTCGGTGGGGGTATGCTCTCCCGGAATCGTCCGATCAGCGCGGCGGTCCCCGTCCCGAACGCCCCTCTCCATGCGACTGACCCGCTTCACCGACAACGGCCTGCGCTGCCTGATCTACCTCGGACTCAGCGACACCGACCCCACCCCGGCGGGCCACATCGCCCAGATGATGGGGATGTCGGAGGACCACCTCGTGAAGGTCGTCCAGCGCCTCGCGGCGCTCGGCTACGTGCGGACGCTGCGCGGGCGGGGCGGCGGGATCCGTCTCGCGCGGCTCCCCGAGGCGATCAACATCGGCGAGGTCGTGCGGGCCACCGAGGACAATCTCCAGCTCGCCTCGTGCTTCGACCCCGAGCACAACGACTGCCCCATCGCCTCCGCGTGCCTGCTCTCGTGCGCGCTGGACTCGGCACTGCGGGCCTTCTTCGCCGAGCTCGACCGGCTCACGCTGGCCGACCTGCTTCGGCCACGACGCGCTCTCTCGCAACTCATCGAGCAGCAGGCGCTGAGCGCCTGACGGGGCGGCCGGGGCGTTAGCTTCCCGAACGCCCTCCCCCGGCCCCCATGCCCAAGCCCCCGTCCCACGTCGTCGCCACCTGGCGCGGCGGCCATGCCTTCGACGCCGGTCGCCCCGGCGGCCCCGCCATCACCATCGACGGCGACGCCGCCCTCGGGCCCTCCCCCGTGGATGCGCTGCTGATCGCCCTCGCCGGCTGCACCGGCTACGACATCGTGGACATCCTCGAGAAGCGCCGCACCCCGCTCCGGGCGATGCGGATCGAGGTCCACGGCGATCGCTTCGACGGCGTCCCGGGCCGGATCACGCGGATCCGGCTCGACTACCACCTCGCCGGCACCGGCGTGGACCGCACCCACGCGGAGCGCGCGATCGAGCTCGCGGTGCAGAAGTACTGCTCGGTCAAGGAATCGCTCGACCCGGCGATGCCGGTCGAGTGGACGCTGACGCTCGAGGCGTGACGCGTCGCGGTGCGTGCGCGGTCGCGGCGCTCGTCGTCGCGGCCGCGGCCGCGACCGCGACCGCGACCGCACGCGCGCAGCCGCCCGGCGCGCCCTCCACCACGCCCGCCCGCGACACGGGCGTCGCGCGCGGCCTCGCCGCCCGCGACACGGGCGTCGCGCGCGGCCTCGCTGCCCGCGACACGGGCGTCGCGCGCGGCCTCGCCACCGTCGTCACGACCGCGACGCGCGACGCGCGGACCCTCGCCGCCGTGCCCGGTGCCATGGGCGTCGCCGACAGCACCCTGCTGCGCCGCACCCGCGGCACCGCACTCGGGGAGGCGCTGCGCGCCATGCCCGGCGTGCAGGTGAGCAGTCTGTACGGCAGCGAGGACGTCCGCATCTCGATCCGCGGCGCCGGCAGCCGCGGCGGATTCGGCGTGCGCGGCATCGCCCTGCTGCTCGACGGCGTGCCGCTGACCGAGCCCGACGGGCAGGGCCGGCTCGACCTGCCGGAGCTCGCGATCGCGCGCCAGGTCGAGGTCGTGCGCGGGGCATCGAGCGCGCTCTACGGCGGGGCCGCGGGCGGCGGCGTGGTCAACGTCGTCTCGGCGTCGGGGCGCGACGCCCCCGGCGTCGGTGCCCGCTTCGTCTTCGGCGATCCCGGGCTGCGCAAGCTCGACGCCGCGTGGGGGACGGCCGCCGGTGCGTGGGACGTGCTCGTCCACGCGGGGGCGACGGCCAACGACGGCTACCGGCGATGGTCGCAGGGCCGCGTCGAGCGCGCCACGCTGCGCGTCGGGCGTCGGCTGGCCGACGGCCGCGTGGCATTCGACGCGTCGGTCGCCGACCTCGCGCAGCGCATCCCGGGGGCGCTGACGCTGGCCGAGTGGACGCGGGATCGCGACGCGACCGAACCGGTGAACCTGGCCAACCGCTTCGAGCGCCGCGAGCGGCGCTGGCGCATCGGCGTGCGGGGCGACATCCCCCTGCGCGGCCGGCTCGACGCGTGGGCCTTCGCCTCGGGACGCGACAACGAGCAGGCGATCTTCCAGTTCATCCGCCAGATCCAGCAGCGCGGCCAGCTCGGCGTGCGCCACACGAGCGCCGGCGCCGTGGGCGGCACGCGGTGGCGCCTGACGCTCGGCGCCGACGCCGACCGCGCGGCCGGCCCGCAGACGAACTGGGTCAACCGCAGCGGGGCCCCGCTGCTCACCCCGCCGTGCGTCGGCGATCCCGTCGCCGGGACCTTCGTCCCCTGCGTGCGTCAGGACGCGACGCTCTCGGCGGCCTCGGCCTCGGCGCAGGGCGAGCTCGTGCGCGGTGAGTGGACGCTCACGCTCGGCTCGCGCTGGGACGACGTGCGCTTCGACATCGCCAACCGCATCCGGCCGTCGCAGTCCATCGCGCGGCGTTTCACCCAGGCGAGCCCGAAGGCCGCGCTCGCCTGGCGGCCCGCGCCCACCACGACATGGTGGGCCTCCGTCGCCCGCGGCTTCGAGGTGCCGACGGCGGTCGAGCTGGCGACCTCGCCCGACACGCTGCGCGGCTTCAACGACCAGCTGCGCCCGTCGTCGCAGTGGCAGGCGGAACTGGGCTGGCGCGGGGCCGTCGGGACGCGCGTGGTGGGCGAGGCGGCCGCCTTCGCCGCTGACGTGCGCGACGACTTCGTTTCGCGGACGGTGGTGATACCGGGCGTGCCGCAGCCGCGCGCGTACTTCGAGAACGCCACCCGCACGCGGCGCACCGGGCTCGAGGCGGCGTTGACCGCGCGCGTCGCGCCGACGCTCGCCGCGACGGCCGCGCAGACGTGGTCGTCGTTCACGTTCGCCGCCTTCGCCTCCCCCGTGACCGGCGCCGACTTCCGGCCGGGCACCGTGGATGTCGCGGGTCGCCGACTGCCCGGCATTCCCGCGAGCCGCACCGTGCTGCAGCTCGACTGGACGCCGCGGCCCGCCGTGCACGTCACGGCGTGGCAGGAATGGACGTCGCGCACCTTCGTCGAGAACGCGAACGCGGCCTCCGGCGTCGTGTTCGTGCGCACCGGGGCCCTCGTCGCGCCGCCGCTCGTGCCGGCGGGCGTCGCCGTGCCCTTCGACGCCGTCCCGCCGCTGGCGCTCACGCACGTCGCGCTCTCGTGGCGGCTCGGCGGCGCCACCGTCCACGTGATGGGCGACAACCTGCTGGGAGCGCGCTGGAGTTCGGCGATCAACCCCAACGCGACGAACGGCCGCTTCTACCTGCCCGGGGCGGGGCGGACGGTCACGCTCGGGATGTCGCTCGGCACGCTGCAGCCGTGAGCACCCAGCTGGTCGGTGATGCGCGCGACGAGCCGGCGACGGGCCACCGCCCCGAGGGCCGACGTGCGCGCCCGCGCCAGTGACCGCTTGAGGGCCCGGCGGCTCGAGTATTCGAGGGCGCACGACGGACAGATCGTCAGGTGCGCCTCGAGATCCCCCACGTCCGCGTCGCACAGTTCGCGATCGAGGTAAGCCCACAGCGCGCGCTTCGCCGAGGCGCACCGCCATGCGAGCGGACGGCCCTCGGGATCGGCCCCGGCGGGCCGGCGGTGGAGGTAGAGGCCAGTCATGGTCGCCGATGTAATGCGGCACGTCCGACGGCGGTTCCGAGCACCCGATCCCGTGACATCGCCGGCGTTTGCACCGTTCGGTCCGAGTTCTATTCTTCTCGGGCCTGCCGTCCGACCTTCAATCGTCCCGCGCGCCGTGGCTCCACCATCCGCGTCATTCCCGCTGTCCCGATCGTGGCGTCAGGTGGCGGCGGCCTGCTGCCCGCCGGCCAGCGCGCTCGACGAAGCGGCGTGGCAGGAGGCCGAGCGGATTGCGGGGACGGCGCTCGCGAAGCGGCCGGCGCGCGTCGTCGGCCACCTGCGCTGGTTCCTCGCGGCATTGCCGTGGCTGTCGCTGCTGGTGGCCGGCCGCCCCTTCGGCCGGCTCTCGCTCGCGCGTCGAGTCGAGGTGCTGCGCCGCCTCGAGCGGTCGCCGGTCGCGGCGCTCCGCCGCGGTGTGTGGGGCCTCCGCACCCTCGCCTTCCTCGCGGTCTATGGTCGTCCGGGGATGCGCGAGATGCTCGGCTGGTCGCCCGATCCCGGCGGATGGAGCGGGCACGTGCCGGCCGACCTCGTGCGCCCGACACCGTCGCGCGGGACACCGGCGCTTCGTCTCGTGCCGTGACGGCCATGTCGGCGTGGGACGTGATCGTCATCGGGTCCGGCGCCGGCGGCGGCACGGTGGCGGCAGCGCTCGCCCCGCTGGCGGAGGCCGGCCGCCGCGTGCTGGTCGTCGAGCGCGGCCCGCGGCTCGGGGTCGCGCACGCGCGGCCGGACGAACTGGCGAGCGCAGACGCGTTCTACGCGGGTGCCGGTGCCGCGTTCACCGAGGACGGCACGATCGCCCTTGCGACCGGTCAGGTGCTCGGGGGCTCCACCGCGCTGTCCACCGGCGTCGCCGTCGGACCATCGGGCGCGGTGATCGACGGCTGGCGCGTGCCCGGCCTCCCGGGTGCGGACATCGAGGCGCGGGCGGCCGCGATGGTCCGCGACGCCGGCGCGGCGTATCCCCACGACGCCACGCTCAACGAGAACAACCGGCTCTTCGAGGAGGGCGCCTTGCGGGCCGGGTTCTCGCCGGAGCGCATGCGGCTGCTCGTCCGCGGCTGCCGCGGGGCCGGGGTGTGCCACCTGGGATGCCCGAACGACGCCGTGCTCGGGACGCACGCGCTGCAACTGCCGCGCGCCGCGGCGGCCGGAGTGCGGATCGTGACGCGGGCGCGCGCGGTGGCGATCGCCCCGCAGCAGGTGGTGGTTCGCGTGACCGCCGACGAGGGGTGGCCGGCGGGCGACCACGTCCTCACGGCCCCGTGCATCGTGCTGGCGGCCGGGGCGATCGAGACGACGGGGCTGCTGCTGCGCGGCGGATTCGGCGGCGCGCTGCCGCGGCTCGGGCGCGGCGTGACGTGTCACCCGGCCCATGTCGTCGTCGCCGAGCATCCGCGGGCGATCACCAACGCCGTGGGGCACCCGACGGCCTATCGCGTGGACCGCACGACCGAGGACGGGTACGTGCTCGAGCCGTGCTTCTCGTCACCGCTGGTGACCGCGCGCAACCTCACGGGCTTCGGGCCCGAGCACGCGCAGGTGCTGGCGGCGTATCCCCGGCTGCAGATGCTGCGCGTGACCGCCCGCGACCGCGCGGCCGACGGCAATCGCGTGGTGCTCGACCGCGACGGCGAGGCCATCGTGCGGTACCGGCTCGCCCCGTCGGTGCGGGACGCGCTCGTGGCGGGACAGCGGGCAGCAGCGCGCGTCGCCTTCGGTGCCGGCGCGGTGCGCGTGCACGTGCCGGCGGCCGATCCGCCGCGGCTCGATCGCCACGACATGGACGCGCTCGACCGGCGCATCTCGGCGGCGCTCGAGTTGCCGGGACGCGTGTCGCTGTCGGCCACGCAACCGCTGGGCGGGGCGGCGATGTCGCGCGGGCCACGCGACGGGGTGACCGACGCGCACGGCCGCGTGCACGGTGCGCCGTGGCTGCGGATCGCCGACGGATCGCTGTGCCCCGACTCCCCCGGGGTGCATCCGGTGCTGACGATCATGGCCTTGGCCGAACGCGTCGCCGATGCGGTGCGCGACGACCTGCCGGCGCTCGCCGGCGCGGCGCCGGCCGTGGCCTGAGCCGGCCGCTCAGGTGCCGCGTGGCTTCGCGCGGCGCGTGGGCGGGGCGGCGAGGGGATCCTCCGGCCACGGGTGCCGCGGATAGCGCCCTCGCAGGTCCTTGCGCACGTCGAAGTACGACGTGCGCCAGAACCCCGCGAGGTCGCGCGTGACCTGCACCGGCCGATGCGCCGGCGAGAGCAGGTGCAGCGTCACCGGCACGCGGCCGCCACCGACACGCGGCGTCTCCGCGCTGCCGAAGAGTTCCTGCAGGCGGACGGCCAGGACGGGCGCGGCCGGATCGCCGTAGTCCACGGGAATCCGCGACCCGGTCGGCACCTCGAGGTGCGTCGGGGCAATGGCGTCCAGCCGGCGGCGAAGCTCCCAGGGCACGAGCGTGAGCAGCGCCTCGGCGAGGTCCACGCGCGCGACGTCGTCGAGCGTGCGCGCGTCGGCGAGGGCCGGCGCGAGCCACACCTGCCGCGCCGCGTCGAGCGCGGCGTCCGAGACGTCCGGCCACGGCGGTCCCTCGAGGACGTGAGCGAAGGCGAGGCGCTCGCGCAGCCGGCGCGCCGCATCGCCCCACGGCAGCCGCGCGAGGCCGCGCGCCGAGAGCGCGTCCACGAGCGCCGCCGTGCGCGCCGCAGGATCCGCGTCGCGGAGCGGGCGCTCGCGCAGCACGAGCGCCCCGAGCGACTCGCGTTCGCGCGCGACGACGCGCCCCGCGGTGTCGTCCCACGTCACCTCCGCCCGGGTCTCGACGAGGTCGCCGTGGTGGCGGCGGATAGCGGCCTCGTCGGTCGCGGCGGCGGCGTACACCTGCGCATCCTCGCGGCGCCCGTCGGTCTCGGCGACCACCAGCCACTCGTGCGCCGCGAGCGGATCGTCGGCCGCGAGCGTCACCCCGCCACCGCCGCTCAACCGGTAGCGACCCGGCGCGTCGCCGCGGCGGCGTGCAATGCGATCCGGGTACGCCAGCGCGAGGAGGTCGCCCACGACCTCCGCCGTCGCCGCCTCGGCGACGCCGCCGCGGATGCCGGCGGCCGCGCGCAACGCGCGCGCCTGGTCGCGCACCGCGGCCGCCCGCTCGGCGTCGGCGCGAAGCCCGAGCGCCATGCGGTGCCCCGCGTCGCGTCCGTGCAGGGCATCGAGCCGCAGGGTGAGGTCGGCGGGCGGGCGTCCCGGGCCGCCGTCGCGGCGCAGCAGGTCGCGCTCCTCGAGCAGGGCGGCGAGGTCGCACGCGAGGGCGCCCATGCCGAGGGCCGTTCCGCGGAGGACGAGATGCGCCAGCCGCGGATGCACGCCGAGCGCCGCCATCGCGCGGCCGTGCGCGGTGAGCTGTCCGGTGGCGTCGAGGGCCCCGAGGCGGGCGAGCAGCCGACGCGCCTCGGCGTAGGCCGCGGTCGGCGGGGCGTCGAGCCACGCCAGCGCCGCGGGGTCGCGCACCCCGAGCACGGCGAGGTCGAGCGCGAGCGGGGCGAGGTCGGCCTGCCGGATCTCGGGCACGGCGGCCTGCGGCAGTGCGGGCTCCTCGTGCTCGGCCCAGCAGCGCCAGCAGATGCCCGGGGCAACGCGGCCCGCGCGGCCGCGCCGCTGGTCGGCCGACGGACGCGGCACACGGATCGTCTCGAGGCGCGTCATCCCGGTGGCCGGGCTGTAGCGCGGCACGCGGGCGAGCCCCGCGTCAACGACGATCCGCACCCCCTCGATCGTCAGCGATGTCTCGGCGATGCTCGTCGCCAGCACCACCTTGCGGCGGCCGGGCGGCGCGGGGGCGATCGCGCGGTCCTGCGCGTCGCCGTCGAGGGCGCCGAAGAGCGGGACCACCTCGGTGCCCGGCGGAAGCGGCCCCGCCGCGAGCGCCTGCCCCACGCGATGGATCTCGGCGGCTCCGGGCAGGAAGACGAGCGCGTCGCCGTCCCGCTCGGCGAGCGCCTCGCGGACGACGCCGGCGACGTGGCCCTCGAGCCGCTGGCCCGGGCGCGGCGGCGCCCACCGCGTCGCGACGGGGAAGACGCGTCCCTCGCTGCGGATGATCGGTGCGCCGCCAAGGAGCGCCGCCACGGGCTCGGCGTCGAGCGTCGCGGACATCACGAGCAGCCGCAGGTCGGGGCGCAGCACGGCGCGCGACTCGAGCACGAGGGCGAGCCCGGCGTCGGCGACGAGGTGCCGCTCGTGGAACTCGTCGAAGACCACCGCCGCCACCGTCTCGAGCGCCGGGTCCTCCTGGACGAGCCGCGTCAGCACGCCTTCGGTGACGAGCACGAGCCGCGACGCCGCGGAGACCCGCGTGTCGCGCCGCATGCGCCAGCCGACGAGCCCGCCGACGGACGCGCCGAGCTCGTGCGCGATCCGCCGTGCGGCGGCCCGCGCCGCGAGGCGCCGCGGCTCGAGGACGAGGATCGTGCGGTCGTCGCGCCAGGGGGCCGCGAGCAGGGCGGGGGGCACGCGCGTCGTCTTGCCGGCGCCGGGCGCGGCGACCAGCACCGCCGCCCCCGCGGTGGCGAGCGCATCGAGCACCGAGGGGAGGACGGCCTCGACCGGCAGCGCCGCGCGTTCCATGGCGGGCAAAGCTAGCGGCCCCCGGCGTCGCTGGACGCGCGGCGGCCACCGCTGCATCCTCCCGTATCCATGCCCCGGACTCCCACGTGAGCACGATCGCCGACCTGCGCCGCGACTACCGGCACGCGCGGCTCGACCTGGCCGACACCGACCCGGACCCGGTCGCGCAGTTCCACCGCTGGTTCGAGGCCGCGCGCGCCGCGCAGGTGCCGGAACCCAACGCGATGACGCTCGCGACCGTCGGCAGCGACGGCGTCCCCTCGGCGCGCATCGTGCTGCTCAAGGGTGCCGACGCGAACGGATTCGTCTTCTTCACCGACTACCGCAGCCGCAAGGGACGCGAACTCGAGGCGGTGCCGTGCGCGGCGCTCGTGTTCTTCTGGCCCGAACTCGAGCGCCAGGTGCGCCTGATCGGCGAGGTCGAGCGCGTCTCGCGCGACGAGAGCGCCGCCTATTTCGCCACGCGGCCGCGCGGCAGCCGCATCGGGGCGCACGTGTCGCGGCAGTCGTCGGTGATCCCCTCGCGGGACGCGCTCGAGGCGGCCGAGGCCGAGGCCGAGGCGCGCTTCGCGGTGGCGGACCCGCCGCTGCCCGATCACTGGGGCGGGTACCGCGTCCTGCCGAGGGAATTCGAGTTCTGGCAGGGGCGGCCGAACCGGCTGCACGACCGCATCGCCTACCGCCGTCACGCGGGGGCGTGGGTGCGCGAGCGGCTGTCGCCGTAGCGCGCGCGGTCGGCGGCCGCGAGCTCGGCGATGCGGTCCATCACCGACGCCCCGACCGCCGCGTACGTCCGCAACCGACGCGGCGCCGCGTCCCACGGCGCGAGGTCGATCGGGGGCCCGAAGCGAAGTCGCACGGGCACCCCCGCGCGCGCGAGCGCCCGCTGGGCTCCCCAGCCGTTGGCGAGGCCGGCGATGAACACCGGCAGCACTTGGGGGCGCGCTTCGAGCAGCAGCCGACCGACCCCGGGCTGCGCGGGCAGCAGCGCCCACGGGTCCGGGCCCTGGTTGCGCGTGCCCTCGGGATGGAAGCCGACCACCCGGCCGCCGCCCTCGCGGCACAGGGCGACGAGCGTGTCCAGCGCCCAGGCGTCGGCCGCACCCGTGTCGCTGCGCCGGAAGAACGGCGGGAAGGCCGCGAAGCCCGAGGCGGCACCGTTGAGCAGCGCGCCGGGCCATCCCTCGTAGCAGTAGGCGCCCTTCACCGGGAAGTGCAGCGCCGTCACCCGGGGGAGGCGCCGCAGCAGCACGGCCGCCACGACGAAGAAGTCCACGTACGAGCGGTGGTTGGCGAGGAGCAGCAGCGGGCGCCCCGGATCGACCGCCTCGACGTGCGCCCACCCGTCCACGCGGGGCGGGTCGCCGAGGAGCGCGAGGACCGCGCGCGCCCCGACCGACCGCCGCCACCAGTGCCCGCAGCGGGCGGCGGCCCCCGCCTGCATCGCGGCGGACAGCCGCAGCAGCCGACGGGAGCGGGGCGGGAGTGACGCGAGGACCTCGTCGGGGACGCGGAGCGAAGCGGGCATCGGCGGTCGAAAGGTGGCCGGCGGCGACGTCCCTCGGCACCGGTGGGACGCGTGGCGATCGGCGTTGGAACGCGGGTCCGGTCGCCGCGGACGGAACCGGACGCCGGTCCGCGCGATTGACGCGCGTATGCACGAGACCGCACACCTGATCCTGGGCGGGGCCGGCGCCATCGCCCGGGCCACCGCCGCCCGGGTGGTCGCCGCCGGCGGCCGCGTCATGCTGGCGGGCCGGACCGAGGCCACGCTGACCGAGGCCGCCGCGGCGCTGGGGCCCGCCGCCGCCTGGACCGTGGCGGACGCCACGGACGCCGCCGCGGTGGACCGTGCCGGCGACGAGGCGCGGAGCCGCTTCGGCCGCCTCGACGGCATCGCGAACTGCGTGGGCTCGATCCTCCTCAAGCCGGCGCACCTGACCCGGCCGGAGGAGTTCGAGCTGGTCCTGCGCCTGAACCTCGTGACCGCCTTCAACGCGGTGCGCACCGGTGGCCGGCTGCTGGCGAGCCATGGCGGCGGGGCGGTGGTGCTCGTGAGTTCGGCGGCGGCCCGGATCGGCCTCGCCAACCACGAGGCGATCGCCGCGGCCAAGGCGGGGGTCGAGGGGCTCGCCCGCGCGGCCTCCGCCACCTACGCCGCGAAGGGGATGCGGGTGAACGTGGTGGCACCCGGCCTCGTGCGAACGCCGCTGGCGGCCCGCATCACGGGTTCGCCGGCAGCGGAACAGGCGTCGCTGGCCCTGCACCCCCTGGGCCGACTGGGGCTTCCCGAGGACGTCGGCTCGGCGATCGCCTTCCTGCTGGACCCCGCCCAGGGTTGGACCACGGGACAGGTCCTCGGGGTAGATGGAGGGCTCGGCGCGCTCAAGGTGCCGCGCTGACGCGACGGACGCGCCCGATGGCGCATGCTGCCGCCCCCGCCCCGCGCCCGGTACGTTACGCTCGTGCGCCCGATCGTCCGCCTTGCCCTCGTCGGCTCCGCCGTCGCCTCCGTCGCCGCCTGCGTCGAGAACACGCGCGGCACGCTCGAGGTGACCGCCGACGCCGACTCGGTGCAGGTGGTGACGGGGGTGACCGACACGGCGTTCGTGCGCACGCGGGTGCCCGGCACGCCGATCGTGGTCGTCAAGGACACGCGCGGCTTCCGCATCCCGAACGCACGCGTGACGTTCACGACCACCTCGGCGACGAACGGTATCGTCGAGGGAGGGATCGTCCGCACCGACCAGCAGGGCCTCGCGCGGCCGGGCGCGTGGATCGCCGGCCCCGACAGCGGCACGGATACCCTGATCGCCTACGTGGTGGGGCCGCCGGGGGCGCGGGCCACGCGGGCCACGATCACGGCCCGGGTGATCGACCCCTGCCTGCGGCCGCTGTCCTACGTGCTCGGTGCGACCATTCAGGGGAGTCTCACGGGCCGGGGCTGCATCGGCACGGACACCTCGTTGGTACAGCCGTACCGCTTCACCGTGGGCGCGGCCGGCGTTTACGAGTTCACGTCGAGCTCGACGTCATATCCCTCGACGATCGAGCTGGTGCGCGAGTCGGGCTTCCCGCTGGGCATCTTCGACGGTGACGGCCAGCAAGGGGCGACGCTGCGTGCCGCGCTGGCCGCCGGCACCTACGTCGTCCGACCCGGGGCGTTCGCACGTCCGAAGGCGACCGGTGCCTTCTCGCTGTCCTCGGGGCCGTCGGTCCTGCCGCAGGGGTGCCAACCCAACTTCCAGGTGCTCGCCTTCCTCATGGCGGGCACGTCGCTCTCGACGTCGCTGACGACGAACGACTGCAGCTTCCAGCTGCCGATCCAGAACATCTTCGCCGGCCAGACCATCCAGGACATCTACGCGATCTACGTCCCGCCGGGGCAGCAGGCGGTCGTGCGGATGCAGTCCACGCAGCTCGACGCGATCCTGGTGCTGTACAACGGCAACGGCGATCCGCTGTTCGGCAACGACAACGGGGGCGGGGGCACCAACGCCCTGCTGTCGTTCAACGCGACGCAACTCGGGGCGCGCTCGGGCACGGGCGCGGTCGGATACGTGATCGCGACGTCCAAGGGCCAGCCGGGGCCCTACACGCTCTCGGTGGACGGCGTCCTGCCGTAACGCCCGGGCGTGACGCCCGGGCGTGACGCCTGGGCGGGCTCAGCGCCCGCGCGCGGCGTCGGCCTCGAGCTCGTCGCGCAGGCGGCAGTAGCTCTCGTAGCGCTCGGCGCTGATGTCGGTGCCGATCGCCCCGCGCACCGCGCAGTCGGGTTCGGCGCGGTGCGCGCAGTCGGCGAAGCGACAGGCGAAGGCGTGCGCGCGCACCTCGGGGAAGCAGTCGCCGAGGCGCGCGGCCTCGATGCCCCACGTGCCGACCTCGCGCAGGCCGGGCGTGTCCACGACGTAGCCGCCGGCGGGGAGCGGGTGCAGGAACGCCCCGACGGTGGTGTGGCGGCCCTTGTTGACTGCCAGCGAGACGTCGCCGGTGCGCAGCCGGAGCCCGGGATACAGCGCGTTGAGCAGGGAGCTCTTGCCGACGCCGCTCGGGCCGGTGACCACGCTCGTGCGGCCGTCGAGAGCCTCGCGCAGCGCCTCGAGCCCCACCGGGCGCGCGCCGGCCGGTCCCCGGGGCACCGCGGTGACGTGCAGCGGGTACCCGAGCCGCTCGTACTCGGCGAAGCGGACCGAGACCGCGGCGGTCCCGCCGGCGGCGAGGTCCGCCTTGTTGACCACCACGCGGGCGCGCAGGTCGTTCGCCTCGGTGATCACGAGGAACCGGTCGAGCATGCGCACGTGCGGTTCGGGGTTGGCGGCGGCGAAGACGACGACGACCTGATCGACGTTGGCCGCGAGGATCCGCTCCCCGTGGCGGCCGCCGGGCTCGCGGCGCGCCAGTTGCGAGACGCGCGGGAGGATCTCGCCGATGGACCACGCCGCTTCGCGCGCATCGCGCTCGAGGCGCACCCGGTCGCCGACGGTGAGCTTCCGCCACTCGGCGTCCTTCGCGATGCGCACGTCGGTGCCGCGCTGCGTGCCCTTGCGGGCGTCCGCCCCCTTCTTGAGCCGCCCGCGCAGCGACACGTCGTGCACCTCCCCCCGCTCGGTGCGCACCCGCCAGACGCCGCCGGTGCCCTCGAGGACGGTCGCCAGTTCGCCGGCGAGCGCGCTCACGCGTCCTCGTCGCGCATGACGTCCCACCAGCGGCGCTCGGGCGTCGCCGAGCGCCGCTCCTCGGCGAGGCAACCTTCGAGCTCGTCGCGCACCTCGCCCAGCGTGCAGGCGCCGAGGGTGGCGAGCGCCTCGGCCTCGCTCGCCCCCCACGCGAGGGGGCCCGTCTCGACGTGGCCCTCGACGCCCGGCTCGCCCATGCGGCGCCAGCGGAGGAAGCAGAGCCACGCCGCCCACGGGCGCGCGGGGTCGCCGGTCGGCTCCGCCAGCAGCGCGACGCTGTACGCCATGCCGTCGCTCCCCTCGAACGCCGCGGGGCGACCGTGCACCTCGGCGTATCCGCCGATGGTGTTCGCGTCGCCCCGCGCGTGGTCGGCCGGGAGGAACTGCGCCATGCGCTACGCGAACATCTCCTTCAGGACGTTGCCGGTGATGAACGCCACGTTGGCCGGCCGCTCGGCGAGACGCCGCATCAGGTACGGGTACCATTGCGTGCCGTACGGGACATAGACGCGCATGCGATAGCCCTCCTTCACGAGCGACTCCTGCAGGTCGCGCCGGACGCCGTAGAGCATCTGGAACTCGAAGCGGTCCTTGGCGATCCCCTGCTGCCCGGCGAACTGCTTCGCGATGCCGATGATCCGCTCGTCGTGCGTGGCGAGCCCGGGGTACCGGCCGTGCTGCATGAGCTGCTTCATCGCCGCGACGTAGGTGTCGTCCACGTCGCCCTTCTCCGGGAACGCCACCGTGGCCGGCTCCTGGTAGGCGCCCTTGCAGATGCGCACCCGCGCGTTGATCCGGTTGGCGAAGGCGACGTCGTCCAGCGTGCGGCGCAGGTAGCTCTGCAGCACGATGCCCACGTTGGCCTCGAAGCCGGGGTAGAGCTTCGTCTCGAACAGGCGCAGCGTGCGCTCGGTGTAGTCGCTCGACTCCATGTCGAGGCGCACGAAGTTGCCGTAGGCCTTCGCCCGCTCGAGGATCTCCCGGACGATCGCGACGCAGAGGTCGTCGGAGAGGTCCATCCCCATCGCCGTGAGCTTGAGACTCACGTTGGCGTCGAGCGAACGGGCGTGGATCTCGTCGAGCAGGCGCAGATATTCGGCCTGCGCGGCACGCGCCTCCGCCTCGTTCGTCGTGGACTCGCCGAGGAGGTCGAGCGAGGCCGTGATGCCCCGGGCGTTGAGGTCCTTCACCGCAGCCATGGCGGTCTCGATCGTCTCGCCGGCGACGAAGCGGCTCGCGAACGACTTCGCGAGCCCGTTCGAACGGACGAACCGGAAGATCTGCGGCTGCTGCGAGAGGTACAGGAAGGTGCTGCGAAGCATGTACGGCGACGGGGCGGGGAGGCCGGCGCACCGGGCGGTGCCACGCCGAACTCGGGAACCCGGGGAATGTAGCCGCCAGTCCCGCCGGGAGTCTGTACCGGCGGGCCGCGGGCCGGCCCGCGAGGCCCGTGTCGGAGAGGCCGCGGTTCCTCGCTCCGGCGGTCCCCTTGGCGGCGGCACTGCGAAACCGCACCTTTCGGGGGTTGATGGCCGACACTCCGAAGCCCCACGTGCCGAACAGCCGGCCCACTCCTGCGCGCCCCACCCAGGGCGGGAGTTCTCCGGTGCCCCGCAGCGGCCTCAGTTGGCTTCCCCCGGAGCGGATCGGCCCGCCCATGCCCCGGATCGGGAGCACCCGCAGGCGCGGGTTCCGCGTGCCCGCGTGGGCCGCCGTGGTGGCCTCGGTCGCGTGCCTCGCGGTGATCGGCTGGAACATCCGTCGCATGTACGTGGACGACACGGTCACCCCCGACCGCGTCCGGGTCGGCACCGAGATCGGCGTGGAACTCGCCCAGCGTCAGATCCTGAAGTTCCGGTCGCGGACGGGGCGCTGGCCGTCATCGCTCGCCGAGGTGGACATGGACGGCTGGGCGTTGACCTATCGGGCCGACGACGCGAGGTTCGACGTGTCCGGCAGTGACGGTGCCGGCGGGATCATCCGCCGGTCCGGGACGCTCGAGGACGTACCGCCCCCGCCGAACGGCCCCCCGGCCGCCCCGCCCCCCTGATGCCCCGCCCCCTGCGCCGCCCCGGCTACACGCTGATCGAGATGATCTTCGTGTGCGCGATCATCGGCATCCTCGCCGGGTTCGCGATCCCGAGGTACCTCGACGCCCGGCGCTCGGCCGAGATCCAGGTGCTTGCGGCGCTCGTGCAGCGGACCCGCATCGCCGTCCTCGACTACGAGTCGGACAACGGGGGCCAATCGGGGAATATCGACGGCGACGGCGACGGAGCGGTGCCTCCGCAGCTGGCCGCGTTCCTCGGCAGCGAGGCCTTCACGAGGGCGCCGGGCGGGATCCGCATCTCGTACACGATGGTGGACGGGGGGCCGATCGGGACGCCTGGACGCATGGTCCCGACGCTCGTCTTTCGCACGAACGGCACCCGGGAGAGCGACGCGATGCTCCAGCAGTTCATCCGCGAGTACGGCGGCACCGTGGGCGGCTCGGCGAAGAGCGCCGTCGTGGTGCCTCTGGGGCTCGACGGCTCGGGTGGCACGGGCGGCGGCGGCGGCTCCCAAGGCGGTGGGGGCGGCGGCGGGGGCGGACCCGCCGTCACGTTCACCAAGGGCGACTCGGCCGGCCCCTGAGCGGGACCGCGGGGCGACGCGTCAGAACGCCTCACCGACCGTGATGTACCAGCCGCGGCTCCCCTGCTCGCCGCGCGCCCAGTCCACGCGCAGCCCGAGTCCGCTCTGCGGATTGACGATGAAGCGCACGCCGGCCCCCGCGGCGCGGCGGAAGCGCACGTCGCGCAGCGCGTCGAGGTCGGTCCCGACCCCGCCCGCCGCCGCGAACACGGTCACGCCGAAGACCTCCGCCCACGGCCCGAGCCGCACCTCGGCCTGGCCGATGCCCAGCGACCGGTCGCGGAAGCGGCCGGCGAAGTAGCCGCGGAGCAGGTTGGGTCCGCCGAGCTGGGGGAGCCGATCGAACGGCAACGCCCCCATGACGTGGTCCACGCGGCCCTGTGCTGCCACGACCACGCGGCGGTGCAGCGTGGCGTACTGCCGCAGGTCGAGCGTGACGCGCGTCGCATCGAACGTGGAGCCGAGCGCCCCGTCGGTGTGCGCGAGCGTCAGCGCGCGCATCGCACCGCGGCGCGCGGCGAAGATGCGGTCGCGCGTGTCGTGGATCGCCTGCACCGAGACCGTCACCAGCGACCAGCCGTCGCGCTCGCGGTAACCGGCGATCCGGCCCGCCGGGTCCACGCCGGTGATCGTGGTGCGGTCCCCCGCGACGCGCACGCCCAGATAGAGCGCGGGGACCACCGCGCGCTGCACCCCGACCGAGCCGGCGAAGGTCGTCGGCGTGTAGCGCTCGCCGGACGTCGGCGTGTCGAGTCCGAGGCCGAAGAACCGGTTGGGGAAGCGGATGGCCGCGGCCTCCGACTCGACGCGCACGCGGTTGTCGCGCGTCCAGACGTCCGCCGTGCCGCCGAGCGTGAACTGGCCGCGCTGCGTGACGAGCACGTTGGCGGCGTACGCATCGGGGCGCTGGAAGGGTCGCCGCTCGCGCGTGACCGCGAAGGCCCCGAGGCCGATCGCGATCCCGGTCTCCGGGGTGTAGGTGATCGCGGGCGCGTAGAGCGGTTCGCCAAGGCGCGAGTCCGCCGTGTCGGGGCGCGCGACGGCGCGCGCGGTCGTCGCGGCCGGAACGGGGTCGGGCGGCGGCGCCTGCGCGGGCACGGCGGCCGCGATGCCGGCGAGCGCCGCCGCCGCGAGCGCCAGCGGGCGGGCGATCACGCCGGATGGAAGCGCCCGCCACGCCGGGCGAGCTGCACGAGCGACTCGGCCGGCGCGAAGCGGCCGGGGAAGCGCGCCTCGAGTTCCTCGAGTTCCTCGACGACGCGGGCGACGCCCAGCGCATCGGCGTGGCGGAACGGCCCGCCGCGGAACGGCGGGAAGCCGATCCCGAAGACCGCACCGATGTCGCCGTCGCGCGGCGAGGCGATGATCCCCTCCTCGAGGCACCGCGCCGCCTCGTTGACCATCGCCAGGGTGCAGCGCTGCACGATCTCCGCCGCCGGCACGTCGCCGCGCGGGCGGCCCGTGGGGAGCAGGTCGTACACGGACGCGTCCACGCCCTGCTTCCGCCCCTTGGCGTCGTAGGCGTAGAAGCCCGACCGGCCCTTCCGCCCGAGCCGGCCGGCGCGCACGACCGCCTGCAGCGCCTGCGAGGGTTCCATCCGCGCACCGAACGCCTCGCGCACGATCGCCCCCGACTTGCCGGCGATGTCGAGGCCGACTTCGTCGAGCAGGGTCATCGGCCCGACAGGGAAGCCGAAGGCCACCAGCGCGCGGTCGATCGCGTCGATGGTGGCCCCCTCGTCGAGCAGGCGACCGGCCTCGTTGATGTAGGGGGCGAGGATCCGGTTGACATAGAAGCCCGGTCCGTCGCGGACGACGACGATCGTCTTGCCGAGCCGGCGGCCGTACGCGACCGCGGTCGTGACGGCGTCGGGGGCCGTGCCGGGCGTCACGATCACCTCGAGGAGCGGCATCTTCTCGACCGGCGAGAAGAAGTGCAGCCCGAGCACGCGCTCGGGGCGCGCGGCGGCGCGGGCGATCGCGGCGATCGGGATCGTGCTGGTGTTGCTCGCGAAGACGCCGTGCGGGGGCAGCAGCGGCTCGACGTCGCGCAGCACCTCGTGCTTGACGCGCAGGTCCTCGAAGACGGCCTCGACGACCAGCGGCACGCCGGCGATCCCGTCGTGGGAGACGGTGCCGTGCACCAGCGCGAGCTGGTCGGCGAACTGCCGACGGGTGATGGCCTTGCGGTCGAGCCGCTGGCGCAGGATGTCGCGCACGCCGCGGAGGCCCGCGAGTACGCGCTCGTGCGCGGCGTCCTTGAGCGCGACGCCGATCCCCTGCTGGGCCGTGACCGCGGCGATGCCGGCCCCCATGAAGCCCGCGCCGAGCACGGCGATGCGGGGCACCGGATGCGGGGCCGGCGCCGTACCGGGGACGCCGGGATCCTTCTTCATCGCCGTGGTGGCGAAGAACAGGTACGAGAGCTCGCGCGCGACCGGCGTCTGCGTGAGCTCGCCGAAGCGCCGGGCTTCCTCCGCGAAGCCGCGCTCGCGCGACGCGTACCCGGCGGCGACGGCGTCGAGGATCGCGAGCGGCGCAGGGTAGTTGCCCCGCGTCTTCGCCAGCACCTGCTCGCGCGCCTTCCGGAAGACCACGGCCCGGCCGAGGGAGTTGCCCTCGAGCAGGGCCGCCTGCGCCCCGCGGCCGCCCTGCGGTGCCGGGATCGCGCGGGTGCCCGCGGCCAGCTCGCGGGCGCGAGCGAGCGCCACCTGGCGCAGGATCGCCGGGTGCACCACCTCGTGCACGAGCCCGATCGCGCGGGCCTTCCGCGCCTTGACCGCCTTGCCGGCGAGCATCATGTCGAGGGCGGTGGCGAGCCCGACGAGCCGCGGCATCCGCTGCGTGCCTCCGCCACCGGGCAGGATGCCCAGCTGCACCTCCGGCAGCCCGAGCGTGGTCTTCGGATGGTCGGTGGCGATGCGGTAGGCGCAGGCCATCGCGAGCTCGAGCCCCCCGCCGAGGCACGCGCCGTGGATCGCCGCGACGACCGGCGCCCGCGACCGCTCGACCCGGTCGAGCAGCGCGTGCCCCTCGCGCGACAGTCGCTCGGCCTCCGTCGCGCTGCCGATGCGGCCGAGCTCCTCGGCGTCGGCACCGGCGATGAAGGAGTCCGGCTTGCCGCTGACGAAGACGATCGCGCGCACCGTCGCGTCGGCCTGCAGCCGTGCGAGCATCGGGGGGAACGCGTCGCGGACCGCCGCGGTGAAGATGTTCACCGGGCTGCCCGGCAGGTCGAACGTCACCACGGCGATGCCGTCGGCCATGTCCACGCGGAAGATCGCGTCGCCGGTCATGCGCGCTCCACCACCATCGCATGCCCCAGGCCACCCGCGGCGCAGACCGTCATGAGGCCGAACTGCCCGTCGCGCCGCTCGAGCTCGCGGCAGAGCGTGGTGAGGATGCGTGCACCGGTCGCGCCGAAGGGATGCCCGATCGCCAGCGAACCGCCCATGACGTTGAGCCGCGCGCGGTCCACGTCGCCGAGCGGCTCCGTGCCGGCGCGGCGGGCCCACACGGGGGACGCGAGCCCCTGCAGGTTGCTCAGCACCTGCGCCGCGAAGGCCTCGTGCATCTCGACGAGGTCGAGGTCGGCCAGCGCGAGGCCCGCGCGCCGCATCGCGACCGGCGCCGCGAGGGCCGGGGCCTGCAGCAGTTGCTCGGCCGGGTCGAGCGCCGCGTAGGCGTAGGCGCGGATGAACGCGATCGGCGCGTACCCCAGCGCCCGCGCGACGTCCTCGCGCATGAGCAGGACCGCCGCCGCGCCGTCGGTCAACGGCGAGGCGTTGCCGGCGGTGACCGTCCCGTACCCCTTGTCGAACACCGGCCGCAGCGCCGCGAGCTGCTCGTAGGTGCTGTCCTCGCGGATGCCGTTGTCCTGCGTCACGGCCACCTCGTACCGCGGCCCCACGTACACCGGGGTCACCTCGGCCGCGAGCCGGCCGTCCTTCCACCCGGCAGCGGCGAGCCGGTGGGACCGCAGGGCGAAGTGATCCTGGTCCTCCCGCGCGATGCCGTTGAGCTTGGCCATGGTGTCGGCCGACTGCCCCATCGTCTCGCCGGTCGAGGGCTCGGCGATGGCGGGGGTGACGGGCACGAGGTCGCGCGGGCGGATCTGCGCGAGCGTGCGCAGCTTCTGCGGTACCGACTTCGCGCGCGAGGCGGCCACCAGCGCGTCGGAGAAGCCGCGCGAGTGCAGGATCGGGACGTTCGAGAGCGACTCGGCACCGCCCGCGATGGCGATGCGGGCGTGACCGAGCACCAGCTGGTCGGCCGCCGCGGTGATCGCCTGGTTGGCCGAGGCGCACGCCCGGCTCACCGAGTGCGCGTCGAGCGACCGCGGGAAGCGGGGATGCAGCGCCACTTCGCGCGCGATGTTCGGCGCCAGGATGTCCGGCACGACGGTGCCGAAGACGAGCGCGTCCACCGCGGCGGGATCCACGCCGCTCCGCGCGACGAGGCCGTCCACGGCCAGCGTGCCGAGCTCGATCGCCGACAGCCCCTTGAAGGCGGTGCCCGACCGGACGAACGGCGTCCGGACGCCCGCGATGACCGCCACGCGACGGCCGGGCTGGCCGTATCGCTCGCTCATGCCTGTGCCCTCATGCCCCGGAAGCTAGCGCGCGAGTACGTTCCCGGCGTGTACCACATGGACCGCGACCGCGCCTGGCGCGCCCTCGGCGAGAGGGCGTTCGACCTGCTCGTCGTCGGCGGCGGGATCAATGGCGCCGCGATCGCCCGCGACGCCGCGCTGCGCGGGCGCCGCGTCGCCGTCGTCGAGGCGGAGGACTGGGGGGCGGGCACCTCGAGCCGGTCGTCGCGGCTCATCCACGGCGGGGTGCGCTACCTCGAGCACGGCTGGCTGCCGCTCGTCTTCGAGGCCAGCCGCGAGCGGCGGCGGCTGCTCCGGCTCGCGCCGCACCTCGTCCGCCCGCTGGCGTTCACGTGGCCGATCTACCGCGGGGCGCGCGTCCCCCGCTGGAAGCTCACCGCGGGGCTGCTCCTCTACGACGCGCTGGCGCTCTTCCGCAACGTGGGCACGCACCGGTCGTTCGGGCGCACCGGGGTGCTGCGGGCCGAGCCGGCACTGCGGCCCGACGGGCTCACCGGCGGCGCCCGCTACTGGGACGCGCAGACGAGCGACACCCGCCTGACGTTCGCGAACGCGCTCGACGCGGTGCGACTGGGGGCGATCGCGTGCACGCACGCCCGCGTCGAGTCGCTCGTCCACGAGGGAGGACGCATCGCCGGCGCGGTCGTGCGCGACATGCTCGGCGACGCCACGACCACGGTGCGGGCACGGGTCGTGGTCAACGCGGCGGGCCCCTGGAGCGACGGCGTGCGGCGCCTCGACGATCCCGCGGTGCGGGCCGGCGTGCGGGGCACGAAGGGGGTGCACCTGCTGGTCCCGCGGGCCCGCGTCGGGAACGTCGGGGCCCTCACGCTCATCGCGCCGCAGGACGGCCGCGTGTGGTTCACACTGCCGTGGGGGGCGTTCACCATCCTCGGCACGACCGACACCTTCGACGACTCGCCGCCGGCCGAGGTGCGCGCCGACGCGCGCGACGTGGCCTATTTGCTCGAGGCGGCGAACCATCACTTCCCCGCCGCGCGGCTCACGCGGGCCGACGTGCGCTCGGCATGGGCCGGGCTGCGGCCGCTGGTGGCCTCGGCGTCGGCGGGGTTGCCGTCGAGCGCGTCGCGCGAGCACGAGCTCGTCCGATCCGGCTCGGGACTGCTCAGCATCACCGGCGGCAAGCTCACGACGTACCGCGCGATGGCGGCGCAGGTGGTGGATGCCGTCGAACGCGAGCTCGGCGGGCCGCGGCGGCGCGGCGCGACCGACCGTCGCCCGCTGCCAGGCGGTGACCTGCCCTCGCTCGAGGCCGAGGAGCGCGCCGCCGCGGCGGCCGCCGGCGCGGACGACGTCGGGCGGCACTGGGTGGCGCTGCACGGGAGCGAGTGGCGCACCGTGCAGGCGCGGGTCGCCGCGGAGCCCGCGCTCGGAGAACGCCTCGTCGCGGACCTGCCGTACGTGTGGGCGGACGTCGAGCACGCGATCGCGGCCGAAGGGGCGTGCACGGTCGCGGACGTGCTGGTCCGGCGGCTGTCGCTCGCCTTCGAGTGCGCCGACCAGGGGCTGACGCTGGCGACGGCGGTGGCGGAACGGCTGGTGGCCCGGCGCGGCGGGACGGTGAACGCCGAAGTGACGCGCTATGCCGAGGACGTCGCGCGGCTGTTCCGGATCGAAGACGCCCCGCGGGAGTCGCCGAAGCGGACCGGCTAGGCCGGCTCGCCGCGGCACCCGGCGGGTCGCTCAGTCCGAGATGGACTCGTGGATCGTCACGAGCTCGACGACCGTCATCCGCCGGATCTTCGTCGGGAGCTTGAGGACGACCTCGTCGCCGATCGCCTTGCCGAGCAGGGCGCGGCCGATCGGGGACCCCATCGTGACGTGGCCGTCCTCGAGCTCGAGGGCGTCGCCGAAGACGAGGTGGAAGGTCTCCCTGCCGCCGGTCGCATTGTCGGTGACCACGACCTTCGAGCCGAGCCCGACCTTGTCCGGGGGGATCTGCCCGACGTCGATGGCGGAGAGCTTGGTCAGGCGCTGATGCAACTGCCCCAGGCGCGCCTGCACGAACTGCTGGCGCTCGAGGGCCGCCTTGTACTCGGAGTTCTCGCGGAGGTCGCCGAGCTCGACGGCCTTCCGGATCTCGTTGGGGAGGACGACGTTGAGCTCGTGCTGCAGCTTGCCGACTTCCTCGGTGAGCTTGGCCTTGAGCGCGTCAATCATGGCAGGAGGAGCGGTCGGGACAAAACAAAACGGCCGCCCGACGTCGTCGCGCCGGGCGTCCGGAACCTGCGCGTAGGCTAGGGTGTTCCGGCCCGCGGGGCAATCCCCGCGCGGCGGCGGGCGCGCTCACGGCCCGCCGGCCGTGAGCGCCGCGCCGTTCAGCCGTTCGCCTTCGCGAACTCCCGCTTGAGCACCGCCAGGTTCGCCTCGCGCTTGTCGTAGAGCCGCTTGAGCGGCCGCTTGGGGCGCTTGGCGAACGCGTACGCGGTCAGCAGGGGGACGATGATCGTCGAGTCGCCGTAGCAGACGACCGCGTCGGGCAGGCGGTCGGGGTCGATCTTCCCCCAGCTCACCGCCTCCGCCGGCGTCGCTCCCGAGAGGCCGCCGGTGTCGGGCCGGGCGTCGGTGACCTGCAGGAAGTAGTCGTGCCCCTTCTCGTCGATGCCGAGCACCTCCTGGATCTGCGGCTCGGTCTGGAGGGCGAAGTTCTTGGGGCTGCCGCCGCCGAAGATCACGATCGCGCTCGCGCCGCCGCCGCGCTTGGCGGCGAGCACGATGCTCGCGGTCTCGTTGACGTCCTGGTTGGGATCGATCAGGCAGCCGCCGCCCTCGAGCGCGAGCGCCGCGACGTTCATGCCGATCGACGAGTCGCCCGGCGACGACGTGTAGATGGGCACGCCGCACTTGTACGCCGCCGAGAGGAGCGACTTCTGCCCGATCCCGAGCGCGCGCTCGCGCTCGGCGACGTACTTGCCGCACAGGTGGTGGAACTCCGCGCTCGACATCGGCCGCTGGAACTCGGGGGCGCGGATGATCTTCCGGAAGAACGCGTCGGTCGAGAGCAGGACGTCGTAGTCGAAGAAGATGTCGTAGATCCGCACGACGCCCTCCTCGCGCAGCACCACGTCGGACTCCTGCGGGTTGCCGCGGTGCATCGCGAGGCCAAGCCCGAAGTGGGTGTCGTGGTAGAGGTTGGCACCGGTCGAGATGATCCAGTCCACGAACCCCGCCTCGATCAGCGGGATCAGCGCCGACATGCCGAGGCCCGCCGGCGTGAGCGCGCCGGTGAGAGTGAGGCCGACGGTGACGTCCTTCGCGAGCATCTTCCCGCTGAAGAGCTGGCACGCCTCGCGGAGCCGGCCGCCGTTGTAGGCGAGGTAGGCGTTGTCCACGAGCTCGGCGACCGTCTCGCGGCCGCTGATCGGATCGGGATTGATGCGCGTGCCGCGCAGGAAGCGGCTCGTCGCCGTCGTCGAGACCTTCGCGCCCTTCGTCTCGCGCTGTTCGGCGGCCTTCTTCTGCCGGGCCTTGTCGCCTCCCGCGCTCGCCCGCTGGCCGGTGCCGTGCCGGCTGGCCTTGAAGCCGCCGCGCTCGCGGCCGGCGTTCTTCTTCGCTGCCATGGTGTGGTCCGGAGTGGGGTTAGCGCGCGCCGGCCGCGGTGAGGGCCGCGTACGCGGCGATCACCGCGTCGGCCGCCTCGCGCGGGTCGTCGGTCACAAGCATGAGATCGAGATCGCCGGGCGAGATCTTCCGCTCGCCGAGCACGCGGGCCTGCAGCCAGCGCACGAGGCCGGCCCAGTAGTGCCGCCCGAAGAGCACGACCGGGAACTGCGAGATCTTGCCGGTCTGGATGAGCGTGAGCGCCTCGAAGAGCTCGTCGAGGGTGCCGAAGCCGCCGGGGAAGATGATGAAGCCGATGCTGTACTTGATGAACATCGTCTTCCGGACGAAGAAGTACCGGAAGTTCACGAGCGTGTCCACGTAGGGATTCGCCCCCTGCTCGAACGGCAGCTCGATGTTGCAGCCGACCGAGTGCCCGCCCCCCAGCTTCGCGCCGCGGTTGGCGGCCTCCATGATGCCCGGGCCGGCGCCGGTGATGATCGAGAAGCCCGCCTCGGCGAGCAGGCGCGCGGTCTCCTGCGCCGCCGCGTACTGCGGGTCGTCCGGCCCGGTGCGGGCCGAGCCGAAGATCGTGACGCCCTTCTCGATGCCGGCGAGGGTGTCGAAGCCCTCGATGAACTCCGACTGGATCCGCAGCACGCGCCACGGGTCGGTGCGCGTGAAGTCGTCGTGCGGGCCCGCCAGGCGCAGCAACTTGGCGTCCTCCGTGAGGGCGAGCGACGCCGGGGCGTCGCGGATGCTGTCGTCCACCACCACGCGCACCGCCCCGCTCTGGCGGGCGGTCTGCCGGACGCTGGGGGGGGTGCGGCCGGCGGCGCGATGGCCGGCCTCCGTGCGCTCCTTGAGCCCCTGCACCGACTCCTCCGCGGCGTGGGCGAGCATGGCGGGGTCGGCGCGCTTGCCGGTGACCGAGCGCAGCGGCTTGCGGGCCGCGGGCTTCTTCGGGGACTTGGGCATACGGGAAGTTACCGCCGGACCCCGTTTTCCCGAGAGGGGCGCGGGAACCACCCGACACCGGCGGGGCTCGGGCCTCGTAGTATCCCGGCATGGCGCAGTCCGTCCTCGTCGTCGTCCTCGACGGCGTCCGCCCCGACACCCTGCAGGCGGCGCTCGACGCCGGCCACGCCCCCGCCCTCGCGCGCCTGCGCGAGGACGGCGGGGCGCACACGATCACCACGGTCTTTCCCTCCGTCACCGGGCTCGGCTACGTGCCGTTCGTCACCGGCCGCCATCCGGCGACGGCGGGGATCCCGGGGATCCGCTGGTTCGACCGGTCGCGGCGCCACCTCCGGCGCGGCGGCCACAGCCGCAGCTACGTCGGCTGGGCGATGCGCTACTTCGACGCCGACCTCGACGTCGGCGTCGAGACGCTCTTCCAGCACGTGCGGCCGAGCTTCGGCGCGATGACGATGGTCGCCCGCGGCCTGCCCCGGCGCCACTGGCTCGGGCGGTCGCTGGGGTGGCAGGTGCGCGGCGCGCGGATCCACTTCGCCAAGGGGGGCCTCGGCCGCTGGCTCGACTGGGACCGCGACGTCGCGGGGCGGGTCGCGCAGCACGTGCGCCGCCATGCACCGCGCTTCGCGCTGGCCGCCGTGCTCACGCCCGACAAGGTGCAGCACGCGGAGGGTCAGGACTCGCCGCGGCTGCTCGACACGATCCGCATCGGCGACCAGATGGTCGCCGAGCTGCGGCACGACCTCGAGCGCGCCGGCCGCTGGGAGGAGACGCTGCTGATGGTCGTCAGCGACCACGGGCACTCGCCCGTGCCGCGGCACGACGAACTCGTGGACGTCCTGACCGCGCAGGGGCTGTCGGTGGCGGCGCACCCATTCGCCGGCACGGCGAAGGCGGCGGACGCGGTGGTGATGGTGAGCGGCAACGCGATGGCGCACGTGTACCTCGACGCGCGCCGTCGCGCGCGGCTCGGGCAGGAGGCCCTGACGGGGCGCTGGGGCGAGGTCACGCGATCGCTCGTGGACCGCGAGAGCGTGGACGTCGCCCTCGTGCCGATGGGCGACGACGCCTGCCTGGTGCACGCGCCCGGACGCGGCGACGCCGTCGTGCGCTGGCACGGTGGGCGCGTTCATTACCACCCGCGGGACGGCGACCCGCTGCGGCTCGGCGGACCCCTCGAAGGGCTGGACGCCGCCGACGCGTGGGAGGCGTGCCAGCCCACCGAGCATCCCGACGCACTGGTGCAGGTCGCGATGGTGGCGTCGGCGCCGCGCAGCGGCGACGTGATCCTGAGCGCGAACCGCGGCTGGGACTTCCGGCGGAAGTTCGAGCCGTTGCTGCACGTCTCCGGGCACGGCGCGCTGCACCGCGAGCACATGCTGGTGCCGTTGCTCGTCAGTCGGCCCGTGGGCGGGATGCCGCGGCGGACGGTGGACATCGGCGCGACGGCGGCAGCGGCGCTCGGCGTGGCGTTGCCGGGGCAGGAAGGCGCGTCGTTCCTGTGAGGACCGGCGGCCGGCCCTCAGGCCGGCGCGGGTTCCGGCGTGAGCATCTGGGTGAGCATCTGCGCGAGCATCGGCTTGACCTGCGTGCCGAGCAGTTCGATCGCGCGCATGACACCCTCGTGGTTCCCGGGGCCAAGCGACATCTGCAGCGTGAAGCGGTCATGGCCGAAGACGCGATGCTGTTCCGCGATCTTCGCCGCCACCTGTTCGGGATCGCCCACGAACAGCGCCCCCGCCGGCCCGCACTCGGCGTCGAACCGGGCGCGCGTCGGCGGCGGCCAGCCGCGTTCGCGGCCGATCCGGCCCATCACGGCGAGGTAATTCGGCCAGTACGCCTCGGCGGCCGCCTCGCGGGTCGCGGCGACGAGGCCGTGCGAGTTGATGCTGATCCGCGCGGTGGCGCCGTGGCCGGCCTTCGCGACGAGGTCGCGGTACAGGGCGGTGAAGCTCTGGAACTGGCGCCACTGGCCCCCGATGATGGCGATCGCCAGCGGGAGGCCCAGGTGCGCCGCGCGCGCCACGGACTGGGGCGTACCGCCGACAGCGATCCAGACCGGCAGCGGATCCTGCAGCGGGCGGGGGTACACCGGCTGGTCATGCAACGGCGCGCGGAACCGCCCGCGCCACGTCACCCGCTCGCTCGCCCGGAGCGCGAGCAGCAGCTCGAGCTTCTCGGCGAAGAGTTCGTGGTAGTCGTCGAGGTCGTAGCCGAAGAGCGGGAACGACTCGATGAACGAGCCGCGGCCGGCGGTGATCTCGGCCCGACCCTTCGAGAGAAGGTCGAGCGTCGCGAATTCCTGGAAGACGCGCACCGGGTCGTCCGAGCTGAGCACGGTGACCGCGCTCGCGAGGCGCAGGCGCGAGGTGCGGGCGGCGATCGCCGCGAGGACGACCGCGGGGGTGGCGACGACGAAGTCGGGGCGGTGATGCTCGCCGACACCGATGACGTCGAGCCCGACCTGCTCGGCCAGGACCGCCTGCTCGAGGAGTTCGTCGAGCCGGCGGTCGGCGTCGAGCATGCGGCCCTCGGGCGAGACGGCGGCGGGGACGAAGGTGTAGAGGCCGAGCTCCATGGTGGAAGAATACGCGTGTGGCGCCGCGGGTTCGGGGGGGCGATCTTTCGCCCATGACGTGGTCCCGCCTGATCGCCGCGCTGGCCTGGCACGCCCTGACGCACCCGTGGGACGGCTTGGCGATGCTGCGCGTCGGCTGGCGGTTCCGGCGTCGGGGCTGGCCGACCCGCTTTCCGTTCCTGCCGCTGCCATCCATGCCGTACGTGCGGTGGCGGATGTACACGGCGTTCGGCGCCGAGGACGCGGTTCCGGCACCGCACGACATCATCGCGTACGCGCGCTGGGCCGTTCGGGGATGACCGGGGCGCCGGCGCGGCCGCTGGAGCAGCGGATCCTCGCGCAGGCGTACGCGCTGGGGTTCGATCTGGCGGGCATCGCGCGGCTGGGGCCGCCGGACACGCTGGCCTTCTACGACGCATGGCTCGACGCGGGCCACCACGGCACGATGACCTACATGGCGCGCACGCGCGACCTGCGCGCGGACTCGACGCGGCCGGAAGCGGGAATGCAGACGGCGGTCGTGGTGGGAATGAACTACGGCGGCACGCAGCCGACGGGCCCGATCGCCCGGTACGCCCGCGGCGCCGACTACCACCGCGTGCTGTGGGACCGGCTCGACGCGCTGGGCGACGCCGTGCGGGCCGAGAGCGGGACGGCGGCGCGGACGCGGGGCTACGTGGATTCGGGGCCGATCCTCGAGCGGGACCTCGCGCGGCGCGCGGGGCTCGGGTGGTTCGGGAAGAACACGATGCTGATCTCGCCGGGGCTGGGATCGTTCTTCTTCCTGGGCGTGCTCGTGACGGAGTTGGCGCTTGCGCCGAGCGAGCCGTTCGACGCCGACCGGTGCGGGACGTGTACGCGGTGTCTGGAAGCGTGTCCGACGGAGGCGTTCACCGGGCCGCGGGTGCTGGATGCGCGGCGGTGCATCGCGTACCTGACGATCGAGCATCGGGGGGAGTTCACCGCGGAGGAGGCGGCGATGGTGGGGGGGCATGTGTTCGGGTGCGATGTGTGTCAGGACGTCTGCCCGTGGAACGTGAAGTTCGCGCGGGATGTGACCGAGCCGGCGTTGGCGCCGCGGGCGGAGATCGCGGACGTCACACTTGAAGAATGGGCCGCGATGGACGAGGCCGAGTGGAAGCGGCGGACGCAGGGGACGGCGATTCGGCGGGCGAAGTGGGAGGGGTTTCGGCGGAATGTGCGAGCCGCCTTGTCGAAACGAACGGGGGAATAGATTCCGGGATGTCCCCGACCGTCCTCCGTGAAGGTGCGTACCGCCTGTTCTTCTTCTCCCGAGAGGAGCCCCGGATGCACGTGCACGTCGCACACCCGGACGGCGAAGTGAAGATCTGGATCGAGCCCGAAGTTGCGACCGCCGTGGTCGTCGGACTCGCCCCTCGACAAGTTGCCGAGGCAGAGGACATCGTTCGTCGTCACCTACCGGAGGTTCGCGATGCCTGGGTCCGTCACTTCGGTCGCTGAAGTCACCAACGTGTCCCGGCACGGCTTCTGGCTGTTGCTCGGCGCGGAAGAGCTGCACGTCGCATTCAGCGAGTTCCCGTGGTTCCGCGCGGCGACCATTGAGCAGATCACGACTGTCGAGTGGCCCACGCCGGACCATCTCTATTGGCCGCTGCTCGACGTGGATCTATCGGTGAGCTCGATCCGAGAGCCGACGGCGTACCCCCTGATGTCAAAGGCCCCCCAGTCGCCTGAGGGCGGTCGCGACCCAGAACCCCTCGGCTTGTGATCGATCCGGCTGAACCTGCAGCTCTGATGCGCGGCATGACTGCGATGCGCACCTTCGGCGACTGGGTAGCCGACGGTGCCGTCCCGCCCGCGCCCGCGCACGTGGGTACCGTTTTCCCACTGTCCGAGGCACGACCGGCAGAGTGGCCGGAGTGGGCACCATGGGTCCCCATGGCGCGTCACGCGGCCAACACCGAGATGCGCGAAGTCGTGTTCGGCCAAGGGCGCGACGCCCGCGGCGCCTCCCGCACAGTGGGTGCGCTGGTGCGGCCCTGAGATCAGTGACGTCTCGCTCGACGAGTGGGCCGCGATGGATGAGGCCGAGTGGAAGCGTCGGGCGCAGAGGACGGCGCTGCGGCGGGCGAAGTGGGAGGGGTGTCGGCGAAACGTCGAGGCCGCGCGGTCGAGGAGTGCCAAGCAGCAACCGGCAGCAGCATCTCCCGCCTCGCTGTACACCGCCTACGGGCGCAACATGCGTTCCTTGGTCGCGAGGGCGCGCGCACGACGGACGCCCGCAACCGTAAGCACGCCCACGACGCCCAGCGTCAACGCCATCTGCACATCATCGCGCGCGAGCAGCACGCCCAACGGACTGCTCCGCCCGGAATTGAACCCGGCGATCGCGAGCAGTGCACCGCCGGCAACTCCGAGGCGTCCGACGAAACGGTTGGCGGCGAACCACACGGCGCGAGACGAACACGCGGCGCTCGTGCGAAGCCCGTACACCGGGTTCGGTGGAATGCGCGAAAGCGCAAGCGGTACGGAGAGCACTACAAGCACGAGGCCGACGAGCAGCAGCACGTTCATCTTCGAATCCTCCGCAATGGCTTTCGCCGCTTCGACCATGTGCTGGCATCCGCTCGAGTGCGATCGCCCGTGCGTCAGACATCGACGGCGTCTCGCAGCACAGCTGTTCGGAACGGCTCCTTGAGACCGGTCTCCGGCACCACGTCAACCGGGCAACCCAGGATCACCTCACGATCCACCTCGAGGCGAGCGAGATCCATGAGCGTGCCGCCCGGCGCCAGCGAGACGATGAGGTCAATGTCACTACCGATACGAACATCACCCCGGGCGACCGATCCGAACAGGCGGACCCGCCCGATCCGATGCGCCGCGGCGGCACGACGAATGTCGTGGCGATGCGCGAGGACGGTGCCGCGTAGAGACATATGTAGAGTCTATGTCTCAAGCCGTCGGCGGGACAATCGCGCCGGCGCTGACCGCGAATGCGGAGACGGCTCGCACCGTTCGACCAACGCCACGAGAAATCGGGTATCCCGGCACATCTCCCAGGAGGTGTGCCCGTGGAACGTGAAGTTCGCGCGGGATGTCACCGAGCCGGCGCTGGCACCGCGGGCGGAGATCGCGGACGTCACACTCGACGAGTGGGCCGCGATGGACGAGGCCGAGTGGAAGGCGCGGACGCAGGGGACGGCGATTCGGCGGGCGAAGCGGGACGGATTCGTGAGGAATGCGCGTGCGGCGAACGCGAGCCACGAACGGGACGGCGGCACCTGAGCGGGGAACGCGCTCGCTGCACACCTATGCGCCCCCGCTCAGCGAATCAATTCGCGCAGGCCCCAGCGCTGGGCGCCTTCACGTCAACCTGATTGCCGCTCACGAAGAGCCGAACCGTACCCCGCGCGACGGTCGAGAAGATCGTCTCACTGAACTCGGCGCCCGACGGGCGTGGAGGCAGCGAAAGGGTCCCACGCTCGGCCGTGCCATACACGTCCCACGTCGCCGTCACGTGATAGTCGGAGCGGTTCCGGACGCGGAAGCGCGTGCCACACAGCGCAGTGAGCTGGTACGGCCGCGGCGCGCCGGCGTCGGTGCGCTGGATGATCAAGCGGGCCGAGGGCGACGGGTCAGCGAGCATGACGAAGCGATAGCTCTGGCCTGCAATACCCTGCCAGATGAACACATTGCGCCTTCTCGCGGGATGCGTGCCGAAATCGAACCCCAGCGTCATCGGGCCGGAGTTGATCGCTCGAACGTCCAGGGTGAACGTAGCGGTGCCGGACGCAAACAGTGTAATGGAGACGGACGTGCGCTCGGGGGCGTTGTTCCCTCCGAGGGTGTCTGTCAGCTCTCCCTGCTCAAGGTAGGGATCGAAACCAGCACCGGGTATTTCGGCCAATACTGCAGCGGTGGGATCGAGACGACCCACGCGCCGACCTAGAGCGTCGGTCAAGAGTCCCGTACCACCGCCAACCACAACGGTCATGGGCAGTGAGTCCGCGAGCAGAGCCAATGCGGCGTCCGATTCGGCATCTCCCCCTCGTATCTGCTGGGGTGCAGGCGAAGGCACGGACGACCGCTGCATGTATCCTCTCACCCATACAGGCCGCTCGATCGCATAGCGAGCCAGACTATCGCGACGCCCCCGATATCCGGGATCCGAAATGACGAAGTCGCGCCAAGTCGTACTCTCTGTCACCACACGAGGTGCGCCCGTGATCACGACGGAGTGAGGCCCACGGCTCCCAGTGAAGTTCTTGACAGTGGCGATGCCGGGGACTCCTTCACAGACCATGCGCGCTGCCTCTTGCTTCGAGCGCAGTGGATCCAACTGCCCCTCAATCGCCGCAAGCTTCACGAACCGCAGTGCGCCGCCTGAGAAGACATTGGCGGCGTCACCATGAACGAGGGTACCCTCGGGAGTGAACCCGCCACCCGTGACCAACGCGCTGTTCAGTGTCGGCGGGTCAACCGGCTGTCCAGCGTGCGTGAACGTGATTGCGAGCGACGTAAGCACACAGCCGATCGAGCCGATCGTGTCCTTGGCCGCTCGCCGCGAATCGAGCCGCAGGCCCTTCCATCGGTCATCCGTCTGCTTGTAGTTGGTCACCGGTACCTCGCACACATCAGGGTTCGGCTCCGTCTCCCACTCCACGAGGCTCCAGATCCGGTGCAACGGATTCCCCGCCATGTTCCGCGGCAGGAGGTTGTTCCACGTGCCCGTCGGGCGGCCACTGAACGCCCCCCAGATGCTCAGCGCCGTCTCGTTCGCATTGTTCGGCTCGCCCGGCGCCCACGCGGTGTAGCTCCATGATTCTCCACTCGTCCAGCGCCACGCTCCGGGATCATTCCCGGCATCCTCGGGAGCCGTAGCCCCCAGCCAGTAGGCGTCCAGTGGGGCGTCGCTCGGCGTCGGTCGGCGTCGGTTGCGCCAGGTTCGCCAGCACCGTCCCCGTCACGAACGCGAGTTCCGCCGGCGACGTCAAGCTCGCCAGGCGCGCGGACGCGCCCGTGAGTGCCGGCAGACCGGCCACGGCTGGCGCGGCTTGCTCGTAGTACAGCTTCTGGTCGAGCACCGCGTACCAGTGCCCGTTACCCATGGTCCACTGGACACAGCGCCGCACGCGACCTTGCAGGGCCGGGGGGCATGTCGTGTCGGGCAGCACGTTCGCGTACGAGCCGGGCTCCGGTCCGGCCCCCGGGCGGATCATCGGCGGCGCGACATCGCGCAACGCGGTGTCGCCGACACTCGCGACCACGCTGGACTGTGGTTACACCGCCGTGCGTCGCTCGCACGCCGCCGCCGAGATCACCACGCTCGTGCCCACCGGCCACCACCGCACGCAACCGCGCATCGCCGAGCTCCACTGAGGGTTCGGTTGCGACGATACGCTCCCCCCCCCCTCTCATCCGCAAGAACGTCGGCCGAGTCGTTACGCGTGAAGTGATGTGAGTCACAGCTCCGATGTGACTGCTGAGGAGTGGGCTGCGGAATACGCGTACGACTGGAATCGGCTCGCGCAGAGGACGGCGCCACGCCGTGTGCAGCGGGAGGTATTTCGGCGACGTGTGGCCGTCGCACGGTCCAACGCCGCGCCGCCCCGGCACTCCCGACGTCAGCGACTGTCGTCGGCCAGTTCGACGAGAGTTTCGCCAGCCGTAATCGCGCTCCGGGGCTTTCGCATTGGCCTGGACGAGGAGGCTGACGGGGTGAGGTCGATCTACTTCGAGCGCATCTTGCTGGCGAAGCTCGACGAGCGGGATTACCTCATCCGGGAGTGACTCGGCACGCAAACCAAGTGTTTCCCATGTCTCCGGTTAGAAGTGTCACCGATGTCCCCGGCTGTTCAACGACCGGACAGTGCGTCGGAATGGCCCCTCGCGCAATGACACGGTGACGAACTGCGCCCGAGTTGACTGTATGCTCGGCGCTCCCCGGTCCCGGAGCGCGCATGCCCGAGGCGGTACCGGCGGCGCGCGGCGTCCACAAACCCCGGCGCCCCCAGGCGTCGCCGCAGTTTCGGTTGGGGTCCGATCCTCTGCATCGCTTTCAGACGGTCCACGACGAGCGATTCGCACGCGAGTACGGCCCGTGGCGCCCCATGGTCGCGCAGGGCGCCGAGACGTTGCTCGCGTGTGGCGTGTTGGAGCACGGCTTCGCCCGCATCCGCTGCGACGCCTGCACGCACGAGTACCTGCTCGCGTTCCCCCGTAAGTGCCGGTACTTCTGCCCCAGTTGCCACGCGAAGCGGCTGGCCATGTGATCCCGCGCGACTGACGGAGGCGTTCCGCCGCGCCGTGCTCCGGCTGTTCGGCCGCCTGGAGCTCTTCGACGAGAACCAAGCCACCGGCATGCTTACCTGGCCGCACTCGGGGTTTCACGTCCATACGGCCGTGGGGATGCCCGAGGACGATCGCGCGTTCGTGACGCGCCTGCGGCCCACCCCGGCACTCGGCGCCCGCCATCGACGCGCATCCCCGCGAGCCGGCGTGCGCCTCGTATCCTCGGTGGATACCCGACCTACCCCGATTGGAACTCCGATCGCCGTCGTCCTCCCTGGGACGCGCGTGGCAGCAGCGGTGGAGGGTGACGAGCGCTGGCAGGACAGCGGGGCCGCTGCGCTGCAAGATGTGATGGCGTCAACGAAGGGCACCGTCTGGGCCTACGCTGATCTCGAGCGCGCAACGCTGTCCGCAGCGCAAGGTCATCATCGAGCACGGGCCGGCTGGATTGCGGCGCTGAGTTCTCCCGGGCCGCGAGCTGTCGGAGGTCCAAACCCATATGCCTCGAATGTGACCCCATTCTCGGGGATCGTCACCTCCGCCGTGCATCAGGGGGTGTCCTTGCGTGGGATCGGCGAGCTGGAGAGCTGGCGCCGCGCGCATCCGGCGGGGAATACGCCGACGCTGGACCGCTGGGAGCCCGAACTGGCGATCGCCTATGCCCAACTCGGCCGCCCCGACCTCGCCCGTCCGTTGCTCGCGGGCTTCCTGAAGGGACTCGACGCCGGTGAGCGGATCAATGCCTGGGGCCGGTGGCAGATCGCCACGGGCGAGATCGCCCTGGCGGAGGGGCGGACGACCGAGGCGATCGCGGCGTTCCGGCTCGCCGCCGACGCCGACTCCGGTCGGGTGGAGCCGGCGTGGACCGGGGGCGTGACAGCGGCGCTCGCACGGGCGTTCGACAAGGCCGGGCGGGCCGACAGCGCGGCGGCCTACTTCCGGCCGATCGCGGACCAGCGCCTCGGCTTCGAGAACCTTCCCCTCACCCTCCCCATCGCCCTCCGCCGGCTGGGCGAGCTGGCCGAGCAGCGCGGCGACCTCGCCGACGCGATCCGGCGCTACCGCGCCTTCGCGTACCTCTGGCGGAACGCCGACCCGGAGCTGCAGCCGCAGGTGGCCGAGATCCGTGCGCGGCTCGCCCGGCTCGAGGCCCGCGAGGCGCGGAGCCGGTAGCACGCAACCGAGAGATGGACTAAGTAGCTACCAGTAGCTACTATTGTGGCATGCGGACCGTCGGCATCAAGCTCCTCAAGAACAGGCTCAGCGAGTACATCCGGATGGCCGAGGCAGGGGAAGTGGTGCTCGTCACTGACCGGGATCGCGTGGTGGCCGAGTTGCGGCCCCCCACCGACCGGGCGCCGCTCGCCGCCGACGCACTGCTCGCGGACCTCGTGCGGCGCGGCGTGCTGGCCCCGCCGGTCATCGTGCGCGAGGGCCCGCCCCCCCGCGTTCCAACGGCACCGACGGCGACCTTGCTCGAGGAGTTGTCCGCCGATCGCGGCGACCGTGAACCCGGTGACCGGCGGCGGTGATCTACCTTGACACGTCGGTCGCACTGGCGCACCTGCTCGGCGAGGACCGCGTGCCGCCCGCCGCGCTCTGGGAGGAACTGCTGGTCAGCAGTCGCCTGCTCGAATACGAACTGTGGACGCGACTACATGCGCGCGGCGCGGGCCGGCCAGCCGCTGAGGCCGCGCGGGCACTGCTCGGTCGCGTCGCGCTCGCTGAGCTCTCGCCACTGGTCCTCGAGCGGACGCTCGAGCCGTTCCCGGCTCCGGTCCGGACGTTGGACGCGCTGCACCTCGCCACAGCCGCTTACCTGCGTGGGCAGGGCCAGCCCGTGCGCCTCGCGACGTATGACGACCGGATGGCAGCCGTAGGCCACCGTATGGGGATTCCGCGGTTCGACTGCTGAGCGCGGGACATGGCGGGAGCAGGCGTCCTCGGGCTTACGAGGCGAGGGGGGGCAGGTCCCCCGCCGACCCCCGGACCCGTTGCCCGCGGCATGACGAGTCTCGCCCCCTCCGTACCCGGCTCGACGCTGCTCTCGGCGACCGCTGCGCGATCGAGCGGGAGCTCGCCGACGGCTCGACCTGCTCGTCAACAACGCCGACATCTCCGGCGAAGCGCAGGAGATCCCGCTCGCCCATCGGAACGAGGGGAACATCGTCCGGCCCGCGCGCGCACCGTCGCGTGCCACGCGATCATGTCGCGCAGCGAGAGCAGCATAGAGCCGTCCGCCGTCGTGCTGAGTGACGGCGCTCCCCACGCGGCGTGCTCCCATCCGCCGGCCACGGGCAGGTAGCCGTGCGCCCGGTGCGGCACTGCCGGGGCCTCCGCGATCACGCGGATCGTCGGCATCCCCGCGGGCGAGAAGATCCGCTGCCGTAGGAACGCGTGATAGGGCATCCCGGTCACGCGCCCGATCAGGATGCCGAGCACCACGTAGCCGGTGTTCGAGAAGTTCCACCGCGTCCCGGGCGGGAACTCCAGCGGCAGCGCGCCTGCCATCCGCAGCAGGTCGGCCTCGGCCTGGTCGCGGCGATAGTCGAAGTCCTCGGCCGTATAGTCGGGGAGCCCCGAACGGTGCGTCAGCAGGTGGCGGACCGTGGTCGGCGCCCGGCGCCCGCCATCGACGCGCATCTCCGCGAGCCGGCGTGCGCCTCGTATCCTCGGTGGATACCCGACCTACCCCGATTGGAATTCCTATCGCCACCACATCACACTCGTTCGAACGTCGCGCGCAGGTCCTCGACCGTCGCTGCCAGCAGGGTCTGCGGTCGCGGTACGAACGGCGTGTCAACCACCGTCGCGGCCTCGAGCCGGTCAACGCGGAAGGTGCGCGCGGCACCGCGTCCGAGGTCCCACGCCAGCACGTACCACGCCGGCC
>Ga0209972_10000520_pt1 | contig 37841 bp, 68 predicted proteins | sample NOAtaG_7_FD_187302 | JGI IMG/M metagenome (GOLD analysis project Ga0209972, IMG submission 187302) | Freshwater lake microbial communities from Lake Erie, under a cyanobacterial bloom - NOAA_Erie_Diel1S_2200h metaG (SPAdes) (version 2) | ecosystem: Environmental > Aquatic > Freshwater > Lake ...
CAGGTAACCTTTCAGTTACATTAGCGTAAGGATAAATCATGGCTCTAGTCGTTAAAGATAGGGTAAGAGAAACCACTACGACCACAGGCACAGGCACAGTTACACTAGGTGGTGCTGCTACAGGCTTCCAGTCATTCTCTGTTATTGGTAATGGTAATACTACGTTCTATACTATCCAATTATCCAATACAAATGAGTGGGAAGTAGGTATAGGAACATACACATCTTCAGGCACTACTTTATCTCGTGACACTATCCTAGAGTCTAGCAATGGTGGAACTGCAGTTAATTTTAGTGCAGGTACAAAAGATGTATTTGTGACTTACCCTGCTGAAAAAGCAATTTATGAAGGTAATCTACCTACAAAACTAGTAGTTACAAAAAGAGATACAACTACTGCTGACATTGCTTTAGCTAATGGTTTTCTACCTGTGTTAAATAGAAGTGGCTCAACAATTAATGTTACAGTAAGTTAAGGATAATTATGGCAACTCGTTATGGATTAGTGCTAAATGGCACAACAATACAAGAATTACAGTCAGGTGATAACATCATTGGCTTAACTTCTAGTACAGCACTTCAAAAAGGTGATGGCTCTACTGGTCTTACTGCAGCTACAGCAGGCACAGACTATGTAGCACCAGCAACAGCTACATCATTTACAGCTACTCAAACATTTACAGGCTCAACTTCTACATTAGCAGCAGTATTTCAAGACGCTGCAGAAGTCGTTACAGTATCAGCTACAGCAGCTACAGGCACAATTAATTATGATGTCACTACACAATCAGTTTTATATTATACAACTAATGCTTCAGCTAACTGGACTGTAAACTTTAGAGGTTCTAGTGGAACATCTTTAAATACTTTAATGTCTACAGGACAAGCTCTTACAGTCGTATTTTTAGTCACACAAGGTTCAACTGCATATTATAATAATACTGTTCAAATAGATGGTTCATCTGTTACACCTAAATATCAAGGTGGCACAGCATGGACTTCAGGTAATGCTTCAGGAATAGACGCTTACTCATATACAATAGTTAAAACAGGCTCAGCAGCTTTCACAGTATTCGCAGCTCAAACACAATTTAAGTAGGAATTAGTTAATGTCATTATTGTCAAGACTAGCCGTTCAAGCCGCAAGAGCTTATGGTGTATTGTCATCTAAAAGCACAAATGTATCTGCTGACTATCTTGTAGTTGCAGGTGGTGGTGGTGGTACTGGATATAATGGTGGTGGTGCAGGTGCTGGTGGATTTCAAACATCTACATTTACATTATCCACATTAAATACATATAGCATTACTGTTGGCGCAGGTGGAACTGCTGGAAATAATGCAGCAGGGTCAAGAGGAACAAATGGTGCTGATTCAATTATATCAGGGACTGGTATTACCACAGTTACATCTGTTGGTGGAGGAACATCAGGCGGCGGAGGTGCATCATTATCTCTTGTAAATGGTTCTAGTGGAGGTTCAGGTGGTGGTGCAGGTGGAGCAACTCTCACAGATGCTACGGTAGCTTCAGGAACAGCAGGACAAGGTAACGCTGGTGGTGATAACTTTAATTCAGGTGGTTATGGCTCTGGCGGCGGTGGTGGTGCTTCTGCAGTAGGTGGCAATGGAACAACTAGTGTATCAGGTAATGGCGGAGCAGGAACTGCATCAAGTATTTCAGGCTCATCTGTAACCTATGCTGGAGGTGGAGGCGGTGGTTCAACAGTAGACGGTGCAACTAGAGGAACAGGTGGAGCTGGTGGTGGTGGTAATGGCGGAGCATCAGGTAACGCAGGCACAGCAGGAACTGCAAATACAGGTGGTGGTGGAGGTGGTGGTGCGCACAATCAAAATGGTTCTACAGGTGGTTCAGGCATAGTCATCATATCTTACGCATCTGCTACACCTTTATTCACAGGTGGCACAGTTACTACTTCAGGTGGTAATCAAATACATACATTCACAGCTTCAGGTACATTAACACCTGCTACAGCAGTTACAGCTAGTTATTTAGTAGTGGCTGGTGGAGGAGGAGGTGGTGGTTATTATTCAGGTGGCGGTGGTGGTGCTGGTGGATATCAAGCATCATCTATTACACTTTACTATCCAGCAACTTATACAGTTACTGTTGGTGGCGGTGGTAATGGTGGAGGAACAGCTGCTGGAACTGTAGCGACAAATGGTTCTAATTCAGTTTTAAGTGGAACTGGCATAACTACAGTTACATCTACAGGTGGTGGAGCTGGTGGTAATGGAGGAACTGCACCAACACAAGCTCAAAGAGATGGTGATAACGGAGGTTCAGGCGGTGGTGGTGGTGGAGATACAACTCCTGGATCTGGTGGTACAGGTACATCTGGACAAGGTAATGCTGGAGGTGCAGGTGTAGGAGTTTCAGCAAATTATAGAGGCGGAGGCGGAGGTGGAGCATCTGCTGCTGGAGCATCTGGTTCTGCATCAGGAAATGGTGGTGCAGGAACAGCATCTTCAATTTCAGGCTCATCTGTTACATACGCAGGTGGTGGTGGTGGTGGATTACAAGCATCTTCAGGAGCTGGAACAGGCGGCGCAGGTGGAGGAGGTAATGGAGGTGCAAACGGTAATGGTTCTGCTGGTACTGCTAATACAGGTGGCGGTGGTGGTGGTGGTGGTAGAGATGTTATATTAGGCGGTGCAGGCGGCTCTGGAATAGTTATCATCTCATACGCTGGATCACAACAATTTACAGGCGGAACTGTAACATCATCAGGTGGAAACACAATACATACATTTACAAGCTCTGGTAGTTTAGAAGCTACATTTGAATATTTAGTTGTTGCTGGAGGTGGCGGTGGTGGTGGTTCAACTGCTGGTGGCGGTGGTGGAGCTGGTGGATACAGAACATCTACAGCTACATTAAATACAGGTGTCACATATACAGTTACAGTTGGTGCTGGTGGTAATGGTGGCGCAAATTCTTCAAGCGGTATTGGTTCTAATGGTTCTGACTCTGTACTATCTGGTAGTGGTTTAACCACAGTTACGTCTACTGGCGGTGGTGGTGGAGGTAATGGAAATAATAATAGTGGTAATTCAGGTGGTTCAGGAGGTGGAGGAGGAGGTAAAGACCCACAAGCAGGAGGCACAAACGCTGGTGGTTCTGGAAACACACCATCTACTTCACCATCTCAAGGAAATAATGGTGGCAATGGAGCTAATGCTTATTGGTATTCTGGTGGCGGTGGTGGCGGTGCTTCTGCAGTAGGAACTGCTGGAACTGGAGGTGCTAGTGGTGCTGGTAGCGGTTCATCTGTTGCTGGCAACGGTGGTGCAGGTACTGCATCTTCTATTACAGGTTCTTCCGTAACTTATTCAGGTGGCGGTGGTGGCGGTGCTTTTGGAACTGCTGGAGCAGGTGGAAGTGGCGGTGGTGGAGGCGGAACAACTGGAACTAATGGAGGTAACGGATCTGCAAACACAGGTGGTGGTGCAGGTGGTGCAGGTGGTAGTGGCGGTACAGGTGGAACAGGTGGTTCTGGTGTAGTTATACTTAAAATACCTACTGGAAAATATACAGGCATTACTACAGGTTCACCTACAGTAACAACATCTGGTAACTTCACAATATTACAGTATAATGCTTCTGGTACTTACACATCTTAACAAAAGGAAATAACAATGGCACATTTTGCTCAACTAGAAAATAACATAGTAAAACAAGTAATAGTAGTATCTAATCAAGACATTCTTGATGAAAATGGACAAGAGTCAGAAGAAAAAGGTATTGCTTTTTGCTCTAATCTTTTAGGTGGAACTTGGAAACAAACATCTTATAACGCTAAAATTCGTAAAAATTATGCTGGTATTGGATACACTTATGACGAAGGTCGTGATGCTTTTATCCCACCTAAACCATATAATTCATGGTTATTAGATGAAGATACTTGTCAATGGAAAGCACCTACTCCATATCCAAATGATGATAAAAGATATACATGGGATGAAGAAACAACATCATGGGTAGAAATTAATGCTAATTAAACTTACTAATAACGCAGAAGAGTTTAAAGGTAAGCCATTATTAATTAATCCTGAACACATTATGACTGTGTTTGAAATAGAAAATGATGATGAAGTATCTACTAATGTTTACTCTATTACACAACAATCATGGAATGTTAAAGAAACAGTAGAAGAAATATATAAACTAGTTAAATAAAAAGGTACGATAAATGTTTGGTATAACCTCCTTTGCTGAAACCTCTTTTAGTACATTAGGTAAGATAGGAGGTATAGTATTAGCCTCTGCTCAAGTAAATGCAGACGCTACAGTCACAGCTAATGCTAATGCGATAAAACCATTTAGTGCTGCTATTACAGCAGACGCTACTGTTACAGGTAATGCAACAAGAATAAGGTTAGATAGTGGTTCTATAAACGGAACTGCTAATGTAAGTGCTGTTTACTTACGCATAAGAGATGGTGTAGGTTCTATTACAGGTAACGCTACTGTAACTGCTATAGGTTCGTTTGAAATTGCAGGTTCAGCAAGTATTACTGCTAACGGTCAAGTAGAACTTAATTATGTTCTTATTAGAACAGACTCTGCAAGTATTACAGGCACAACAACTGTATCTTGTTTAGCAGGTTACGAAGTAAGTGGTGAAGGACAAATAGTCGCTAATGCTAGTGTCTATTGTCTAGGTGGTATTATTACAGGTGCAAGTGCATCTATCACACCTATAGCCACAGTTACAGCAAACGGAATTATACAAGGTGAAGGATGGACACCTGTGACACCATCTTCAGATACATGGACTACAACATCTCCAAGTTCAGACACATGGACAACAATTTCACCATCATCAGATATATGGCTCAGACAAGGATAAAACATGGCAAAAACCAAAATTTCAGAGTTTAGTGCAACAGCAGCAGACAATACGGATATTACCAATATCAATATTGCTGAAGGTTGTTCACCAGCTAACTTAAACAACTCCATTCGTAGCTTAATGGCATTACTAAAAGACCAACAAGCAGGTACTAGTGGTGACCCATTTACAGTTGCAGGCACATTAGTATCTTCAGGCACAGTAGACATTACAGGTGCATTTAAACTAGACGGAACTGCAGGTGCTACTGGTCAAGTATTATTATCAGGCGGTGGTAGTAATACACCTACATGGGGTAATGCGTTTGTAGCTGGCATGATAATGCTATGGTCAGGTTCTTCAGCAACTATTCCTAGTGGTTGGGTTTTATGTGATGGCACAAATTCTACACCTGACTTACGTAACCGTTTTGTAGTAGGTGCAACATCTACATATGCTGTAGGTGCTACTGGTGGTAGTGCAGACGCTATTGTAGTAAGCCATACTCATACTGCAACAACAGCTAGTACATCTCTTACAGGTGAAATTACTAGCCAATATGCTAACGGTTCAAACAATGGTGGTACATCTGGCGTATTCTCACAATCTAATTACAACGTAGATGGTGATGGTGGTGAAAGTCGTGCTGGTAGAACTATTTATTTTGATGGTACTCATAGCCACACAACAACTATTAGTTCAACAGGTTCAAGTGGCACTAATGCTAATTTACCTCCATACTACGCACTTTGCTATATTATGAAGGCTTAATATGCCTATACAACGCATAGCATTTAAAGATTGGTTACCTGACCAACCATCTATCCTAGACGCAGTATCAAAAGCTAATAATGTTATTCCATTAGCTGTAGGATATGGTCCATTTAAGTCAGCAGTAAACTATTCAGGTAACGCATCTGAAAACTTAACTAACGTATATGCTACTAAAGTAGATAATGACGTATCTGTATTTGCAGGTGGTCTTACTAAACTATACAAACTAGATAGTTCAGACTTATCCCTAGATGACGTATCTAAATCAGGTGGATATACAGGTATTAACAGATGGCAATTTGTTCAGTTTGGTAACTATGCACTTGCTGCTAATGGTTCTGAAAAGATACAATATTATGATGTAAACTCATCATCATTATTTGCAGACTTAGCTGCAGCAGCTCCAGTTGCTAAATATGTAACAGCAGTTCGTGACTTCGTAGTAGGTGCTAATATAGGTGCAGGTACATATCCTACACGAGTACAATGGTCAGATATTAATGATCCTACCGATTGGACACCAGGTGCTGCATCACAATCAGATTATCAAGATATTCCAGATGGTGGTGACATTACCGGAATTACAGGTGGTGAATTTGGTATTGTATTCTTAGAAAAAGCCATTGTTCGTATGTCATATATTGGCTCACCATTATTCTTCCAATTTGACACGATTTCAAGAAACATTGGGTGTATAGAAGGTGGTTCTATTGCACAATATGGTGGTATTACATACTTCTTATCAGATGATGGATTCTATTCTTGTGATGGTCAAAACATCATTGGTATTGGTGCAGAAAAGGTAGATAGATACTTTTACGCTAACGCTAACATTGGCGATATTGATTCTATATCAGCAGCAGTTGATCCTGAACGTAATCTTGTAACTTGGAACTATACTAACGTATCAGGTGGTCGTTCATTACTTATTTATAACTATGAAACTAAAAAATGGTGTGAAGCAGATACAGATGTAGATTTCTTATCTACATTAGCTACTTCAGGAACATCTTTAGATGCACTAGATTCTGCTTATAATGTATCAGCAGGTTCATTTACAGTAGGTAAATCATATACAATTAGAACAGTAGGCACTACAGACTTTACACTTATAGGTGCAGTCGCTAATACAGTAGGTGTATTATTTACAGCTACAGGTGTAGGTACTGGTAATGGTGTTGCTATAGATATGGCAGCAAGTGCTGCAGCAGCTAAAACAATAGATACACTTGTAACCACTATGGACGATAGACTTTACAAAGGTGGTAAGTTCTTATTTGGTGGTGTTCGTGATGCTAAGATTGTGACATTTACAGGAAGTTATGCTACAGCTAATTTAACTACTAATGACCTAGAATATGGATATAACTCTGTAGTCACACTTATTAGACCATCTGTAGATAATGGATCAGCTACTATACAAATAGCAAGCAGACGTATGTTAGATGATACTATTACATATTCTACATCTAAAACTACAGATCAAGAAGATAGATGTTCTGTAAGAAGTGCAGGTCGTTATCATAGAGTAAGTTTAACACCTACAGGTGCTAACTGGTTCTCTGCAATTGGAATGGATATAGAATACTCTGAACAAGGAACAAGATAATGGCACGTAGTGATATGTACCGTAAACTACCTTGGACAGGTGGTGATGCAAGAAGTGTAGCAGAAATTGTGAACAATCTTGTAGAAGGTAAGTCTAACAATACCGGCACAATTACATTAGTCGCTAGTGGTGCAGTATCCACTACAATTAATGATGAACGTATAGGATATAACTCATATATTGGGTTAGAACCTTTATCACAAACAGCAGCTAGTACATACTTCCCATACGGTGCTTTCCAAGATACAACAGATCAAAGTTTAGCTACAATTACAGCTACAGGTGATATTACACTTAATACTACAGATTATTCTTTAGGCACAACTCGTGTAGATAGTTATAAAGTAAAAGTAGATTATTCTGGACTTTATAATGTGCAGTTTAGTATTCAATTAGCTAATGATGATTCACAAATACAAGATGTAGATATATGGCTTAGAAAAAATGGATCAGATGTTGCAGGTTCTAATAGTAAGTTTTCTATAGACAGTAAACATGGTAGCGTTAAAGGTCATGTGATTGCAGCATTAAACTTTAATATAGAACTAGCTAAAAATGATTATGTAAGTTTAGCATGGGCTACTACTTCTACAGCAGTTATCATAGAACATATTGCAGCACAAAGTAATCCTACTAGACCTGTAACACCTAGTGCTATTGTAACTATTCAGTATTTAAGTGCTAATTCATATACTACAAACTTATTTACAGAACCTTACATTAGCTCACAATCTCAAGGTACTGCAACCATTAGTCACCCTGCAAATACAGGCACGAATAAGGTATATCGTTATATAATAGTAGGATGATTCTACATTATATACCTAAAGACCAATTACGTGCTAATTGGCAGTTTATTAAGCATGGTTTAGAGATTATAAGAAGTAAAGGCAGTCCTGAATGGATTGTAGAAGATGTCTATTGTGATTGTTACGAACAACGATCTATGGCATTTTTAGCAATTACTAATAATCAACCTTATGGTTTTGTAGTATTACAGCCTATAGGAAATGCACTTCATGTATGGGCAGCATGGTCATCTATCAATGATGAAGATTTACTTCAACAAGCATGGCAAGAAATTCAAGCAATAGCAAAACAAGGCAGTAAAACAAAAATTACTTTTACATCTCAAAGACGTGGTTGGGATAGAAAAGCTATCAAAATGGGTTTAAAACCTTCAACATGGGAATTTACACTTTAAGGAAATAATATGTTTAAGTTACACAATTGGGTACAAGAATTAGTAGAATCATTCACATTCTACGGTGGTGGTGGAGGTGGCGGTCAGTCACAAACTACGACTTCTGGTATTGATCCGTCTATGAGACCTTATGTTGAAAAAGGTTTATCAGAAGCTCAAAAATTATACGAAACATACACACCACAATATTATGCTGGTCAAACATACGTAAGCCCATCTGCACAAACAGAAGCAGCACTTACTATGGCAGAACAACAAGCAAGAGCTGGTAGTCCTCTTATTAACCAAGCTCTAGCACAACAACAAGGTGCTATAGGTGGTTCATACTTAGGTGCTAATCCATATTTAGAAGCAGCATTAAGACCAGGTCAACAAGCAGCTACACAAGCATATCAACAAGCTATTGGTTCTACACGTAGCAATGCAGCTCAAGCAGGTCGTTATGGTTCAGGCGCACAAACACAATTAGAATCATTATCACAACAAAATCTAGCTAATGCTTTAGCAAACCAAGCAGGTGCAGCAGCATATCAAAACTATGCAGCAGAACGTGGTTTACAAGAACAAGCAGCTAGAAATGCACCTACTATGGCTCAAGCAGCTTATCAACCTATTAACCAACTATTACAAACTGGTCAAGCACGTGAAAACTATGCTCAACAAGCTCTACAAGCAGAACTTGATCGCTTTAACTTCCAACAAAACTTACCATACCAAAGACTTGCACAATTTACATCTACAGTTGCAGGTCAACCATTAACTACAAGATCAGAAACAACATCTAGTGGTGGCGGTAAGATTGTATGTACAGCTATGAACGCTGAATATGGCTTTGGTAGCTTCCGTAATGCTATCTGGTTAGCTCAATCTAAAGACTTAGACCCAGCATACGAAAAAGGTTATCACACTCTATTCTTACCATTAGTAAACTATGCTTACAAAGCAGGTGAAAAGAATGCCCTACAACGCATTTTAAGGTGTGTTTTAGAGCATATCGCAAGACATAGAACTGCTGATATATGGAAACAAAAAAGAGGTAAAAAACGTGATGTTTATGGCATGATTTATCGTGCTATTTTAGAGCCAATCTGCTATGTAGTAGGAAAGGTAGGCAAATAATGAGTGATCCAATAACAGCAGCAATGGTAGGTGCAGGTGTAAGCGGTGGCACATCTTTACTCAGAGGTAAAAGCCTAGGTTCTTCATTAAGAAATGCAGCAGTAGGTGGTGCATTAGGTGGTGCAGGTAGCTATTTAGGTGGTGCTATGGGTGGCGCAGGTAATATTGGTGGCGCTGCAAAAGGTGGTATTAACTTTAATAGTATTGGCTCTGGCTTAGGTGGAACAGGTTTACCAGCAGGTGGACAAGGTATTAATGTATTAGGTAATGTAGGAACTGGCATTACACAAACATCTAATCCTTTACTATACTTAGATGATACTCTAAATTTAACAAACCCAGTTAGCAATAGTGTATTTAGCACAATGGGTAATACAGTTTTAGATTCAGTTAGGTCTAATCCATTCCAAACAGTAGGCTTGGGTATGAATGTATATGACAGAATAAATCCATCTGCAGCTCCATTACAACCATCTCCAATGTTAAGCGCACAACAACTTATGGGTAATCAAGGTGCAACACCTATCCCACAATTTAACAGCATGTTGCAATTACCACGCAGACCAATTTTAATAGGATAAATCATGGCATTACAAGACTATTTAGGTGGTATTAATATCTTTGGAACACCAATTCCTACAGGTATTTTAGATCCACAACAAGAAGAAAAACTACGTAATCAAGCATTGGTTTCAGGTCTTATTGGAACTGCTGCTAACTACTTAGCAACCCCTAAAAATTTAGGCGCAGGAAGTCCATTACCATATTTAGCTAAAGCATATGTAGGTGGTATGGGTGCATCTCAAGGCACAGTAGATACTGCATTAAATAACTTATATAGACAACAATTATTAGCATCAAGAGATGATAGCGATAGATTATACAATGTAGATGGTGCTTTAGTAGATAGAGCAGGTCAAGTTATTTATCAATCACCAACAAAACAACAAAAAAGAGATACTGCTGTCGTAGATGGTGTTGTTGTTGATGTTAATACAGGAGAGGCAGTATATACATCTCCTAAACAACAAAAACTTAACACAGATATTATTGATGTTGGTGGTAAAAAAATTCTTATAAATAAAGATACTGGCGCACCAATACAAGAATATAAAGTAACAGGTGGTGGGTTAGGATTAAAAGATATTTATGGTGAACCACAAAAAGATGAAAATGGGAAATTAGTTTACATTCCAAAAATACCTGGTTATCCAGTTAGAGATATGGGTGGCAACGTTATTCAAGGTGATGTTAAACTTCCTGAAAAAGCAGGTGAAAAATTAACAGAAGGTGAAAGAACAGCAGGCTTTTTATCTGAAAGACTTAATAACTCACTTAACCAATTAAAACAAGTAACAGGTCAACAACCATCTGCTGCTAGTCCAAATGTAAAAGCTGAAGCAATTAAGTTCTTTACTCGTTCTGATTACCTTAAAAATTTAGCTAATCCACAATCTAGACAACAAGTAGAAGCTGCACAATATGATATTCTAGACTCAGCTCTTACATTAGGCACAGGTGCTGCTTATACAAGAGAACAATTAGAATCATATCGTCAATCTTACTTCCCACAATTAGGCGATAAACCTAAAACAGTTGAAGATAAAGCTAAACGATTAGAAAACTTACTTGAAGCAGCATATAAGAAAGCTGGTCGTGCTGCACCTAAAGAAGCTCAACCACAACCTTCAATGACTATGCCAGCTACACAAGGTTGGTCTATTAAGAAAAAAACAGGGGGTTAATAATGGCAGTATTTGAAATCACTTCACCAAGTGGAGAAGTATTTGAGATTACCGCACCAGAAGGTGCTAGTGAACAAGATGTATTATCTTATGCACAATCTCAATTTGCTAATCAACCTGCACCAGTAGCACAACCACAAGCAGAGCAAACAACATTTGAAAGAATTAGATCAGGTAACTTTCCAGCAGCAGAAAGATTTAGAGCTGGATATGAGCAAATGCCAAAGTTTTTACAAGACCCTTATTTAGGATTAAGTGCTGGTACTTTAGGTAAAGTAAGTGCAGAAATGTTCCCTAATATTGCTAGAACAGTAAGCCAAACAATACCTGAAAAGCTTATGCAAAGTGCTTTAAAACCAACTCTAAAACAATTAGAAACAGGTCAAGCAGCTACAGCAGTTAAAACTATGCTAGAAGAAGGTATTAACCCTACTCAAGCTGGTGTGCAAAAGATACAATCTAAGATTAAAGACTTAAATACTCAAGTAGCTAATAAGATTGAATCATCTACAGGCACAGTTAAAAAGACTGATGTTCTTAAATACTTGGATGAATTAGAAGCTAAAAAACTTAAACAAGTAAATCCTGCTGACGATATTGCAGCTATAGATAGAGTTAAGCAAGAGTTTATGAACTTTAACAAGCCTGTTATTAAAACACCAGGTCAAGCTATTCCTGTTCAATTAGCACAAGAATTAAAACAAGGAACTTATGGTTCTCTTGCTAAAAAATATGGTCAACTTGGTTCTACAGAAGTAGAAGCTCAAAAAGCATTAGCACGTGGCTTAAAAGAAAAAGTAGGTGAAACAGTACCTGAAGTTCTTGGTTTAAACAAAAAAGAATCACAACTTATTAATACATTAGATGTTGTAGAACGTAGAGCATTAATGGAATTAAATAAGAATCCAGGTGGTTTAACTTGGTTATCTGAAAACCCAATGGCAGCAGCAGGTTTTATGGCTGATAAAAGTGCTTTGTTTAAATCTTTACTTGCTAGAGGTCTTTACAATATTGGGCAAGGTACAAGTAAAATTAAAGGACTTTTGAATAGACCACAAGCAGCAAGAGCTGGTGGACTTTTAACACAACCTACAGAAGAATAAAGGATTTTAGAATGAGTGATATTGACCCATTCAAATATGGACAACTTGTAGCTCAAGTTGAGCAAATGGAAAAAAAGATAGATAAGTTAGAACAAGGCATGGATGAACTTCTAGCATTAGCTAATCGTGGTAGAGGTGGATTCTGGGCTGGTATGACTATAGCATCATTTTTAGGTGGTTTAGCTACATTCTTTATGCACAACTTGCTAGGAAAATAACATGAAAAACTTTCTTATGGGTATTACTCTAATACTCTTATGGTTATTTTTATATGACTATGCGTATAGTAAAGAATTACCCAAAGAAATGTCAATGGCTACAGAAGCTGGTGAAGTAGTATTAACACTAGAAGAATGTACGTTTACTAAAATGGGTTTACGTGGCTATCCTTATGCTGCTTATGCTACAGATAAAGGTAAGGCTAATCACGAAGGTTGCTGGAAGAAAGAATCTGTAAACAACATGGAATCAGTATTAATTTACTTTCCAGAGATAGATGCAACAGCAGTATATAACCCACAACTATTTAAACCACGTTCAACACTATGACATTCATAACTGAAAATAACATAGCCAATCTATATTCAGCTCTTATAGAGTTTCCAGTATTTGAAGATTATAAACTACCCCCTGCAAGTCGTGTTGATTTCGTAGTGGTACATGACCATAGTATATGTGGACAATATGAGCCACCTGAAGCTGGTGAACCTCATGTTATTACTATATCTACAGCTAAATGCGGTCATTTAGATACAGTATTAAAGACCCTAGCACATGAAATCATACACATGATATGCTATTTAGAATCACCTAAAACAGATAAATATACTAGCCATAAAGGTTTATTTTTAAAACTACAAAAGAGAGTAGCTAACACACTTGGCTACGATCCTAAAGAACTATAAGGAGTATTATCATAGACCCAATTACTATACTAGCAGCATTAGGACCATTAGCAGTAGATTTAGGTAAATCACTTATCAACAGATTTGTAGCACCTGACCAATTTAAACCTGCAACCATAGAACAATATGCTCAAATGAAACAAATTGACCTAGAGTTCTTTAAGGTTATGAATGAAGCTGGTGGTGGTAATCCATCTTATCCATGGGTAGAAGCTATTGTAAGACTCATGCGACCATCTATAGGTTTATTAGTATTAGCAACATGGGCAGCTATGCACTTACAAGGTATTGCAACACCAGAAGTAGATAACTTTGCTAGTGCGGTTGGTTTCTATCTCTTTGGGGAACGTAGTTTATTCTACATTAAAAAGAAATGATAGTCTTAGACATACTTAACTTTATTGGTTTAGCCATACTTAAACTTATTGTAGTTTCATTGCTATTCGTAGCTATGGGATTCTCTATTTTATTTATGTATGCTATGCAAATCTTAACTAAAGCACTTACACATATTGACAAGAATGTTAATTGAAGTAAAGCGGTTTGAGTTTAAAGATACACATACGATAGGCAAGATGTACATAAATGGTGTATATGAATGTTATACGCTAGAAGATGTAGTCAGAAATGGCAGTAAAGTAATAGGTAAGACTGCTATCCCTACCGGTGAATATAAAGTGATTATAGACGCATCTGTACGCTTTAAACAAGATATGCCACATATACTAAACGTTCCTAACTTCACAGGTGTTCGTATTCATGCTGGTAATACTTCAGCACATACAGACGGATGTATCTTACTTGGCACAACATGGTCAGGTAAAGACTTTATAGGTAACTCTAAGTCAGCTTATAAGAAATTCTTTGACAAACTAAAACAAGCTAAGACAGCAAAAATTATCATATGTTAGATTACTTTATCTGCGATATTCTTTGCGCTATAGATCACTTTAAATATGTTTTCTTATTGATTATCATGTATTTAGTGTATAATAAAGTATCTCAACACTAGGAGAGTTACTTGAAGATACTACTTTTAGATATAGAATGCGCACCCAATTTAGCAACGGTATGGGGGATTTGGCAGCAGAACATTGCGCTTAATCAACTCCTAGAATCATCTTACACACTATGCTATGCAGCCAAATGGTATGGTGAGAAAAAGATTATGTTTGACTCTGTATATAAAACAGACCGTAAAGCAATGCTAAAGTCTATCCATAAACTCATGGATGAAGCAGACGCAATCGTTCACTATAATGGCAATAGGTTTGATATACCTATGCTTAATAAAGAGTTCCTAGAAGCTGGTATGCCACCTCCTAGCCCAGCTAAACACATAGACTTACTACAAACATCTCGTAGCAAGTTTAGATTTGTTTCTAACAAACTAGACTATATTGCACAGCGTTTAGGTCTTGGTAAAAAGACAGCTCACGAAGGTCATGAGTTATGGCTTAAAGTTATGAATAACGATAAGTCAGCATGGAAACGCATGGAAGAATACAATAGGAATGATGTTGTATTATTAGAGAAGGTATATGATAAGTTTAAAGGTTGGATAAGTAATCATCCTAATCACAATCACTTCTCAGAAGAAAGAGTTTGTCCAAGTTGTGCAAGTCATAAAGTTCAACAACGTGGTTATGCAGTATTAACTGGCGGTAAATACCCAAGATTCCAATGTCAACAATGCGGTAGCTGGTTTAGAGGAAACAAAAAATTAACCACAGACAAATCAGAAAAATTCGTCAAACTATAGGATTTATTATGCAACGTTCAGAAGTAGAGATTATCTGCAATCACATGCTAGGTAGAACTATCGTATCATGCGAAGCATTACATGGTGATAGCACTATTGTTATAGAGCTAGATGATGACTCTATTATAGAGATAAGCGGAGAAGAACTATCTCTGTACTCAGAACTAACTCCGCTAGACGATTAAAGGCAGATTACAGTACCGTTAGTATTTACTTGGCATACTGTTACAGAGCCATCTGGTGCATATATAGTAGTTGTTTGACCAATAGCCTTTTCAGTTCCCCATATAGCTAGTGCAGCCATTACAACAATAAATACCCAATATATTTTATTCATCATCAAACCTTTCTAAAATAGCTTCTACTTCAGGTGGATTAACAGCATCTTCATCTCTTGTAGCTTCTAATAGCTTATTCTTATACCAATCAGACTTCTCTAAATCTTGTTGTGGATTATCTTTAAATGGATAGCGTAAGTCATATTTAAGTTTACATCCTTTTAAATAACCAATGTATTCTTCCTTAGTTAAACGACTTTTAATCACATCTATCGCCTCAATACCACCCACTAAATAATGTGGAGGTCTATTCACCATATCTACCATAACTATCCCCTTATAAATAAAAGATTTATTGCCTGATAAGTTCCAATAAAGAAACCTATAATTGCGCATACTACCATAATATAAATAATATAGTCAATTACTTTTAATATCCTATCCATTTACCATACTCCCTTCCTACAGTTACAGATACATAATTCCTATTCTTAAACCTTCTATCTAATATTTCTTTATGTTCAAGTGGTTTAGGTAAGCTAAAATATCCTTGACTTTCTAAATACTTTAATCGCACTCTATTTGTAACACATCCCTGAATGACATCCTTAATAGTGCAATTAGGATGTTCTTGCATATATTCATTAATAAATTTTGCTTGTCTTTGATCGTCTAACTTAGTGTACATTTTTAATCCCATGAGCTTGTTCTATAAGCCTAGCAAATCTAAATATTCTGTCAAGCGTTAAAACAGCATTACCACTTCCAAATGCTTCTTTATACGCTTTAATAATCTCTTCTTGTGTAAGTGGGTTAGAGTCCACCATAAGCCTCCGTTAATCTTTTACTATCATATCTTGACAATCCTTTATATTCCTCTACAGGCTCACCAGGTATTAATGGTGTTATCTTAATATGATGTGTTGTATTCTTTAAATCGTTTAAATATGATAATTGGTTAGGATGAAACGACCATAAATAAGACTTCTTTAGGTCACCAGACTTAACATCATACTCTTCATAAAGCCATGCTACAGGTTCTTTTTTAGCCATTAGTAAAATACCATCCTTCCTATGTGTGTTTTCTTCCTTTGACCAAACCATGCCTTTTTAGGCGGTATTGAATCATCATGGAAGTATAAAGCATTTGCAACTGGGTTTGCATATTTATTGTAAATAATCGTATCAATAACCAAAAGTTTAGTCTCCAAATACGCCCTTTCATTAACTGGACTGTGGGACTGATCTTGCACAGCAAACTGATTATTAGAATAAACGACAGAACATACATCACGACCCCAACGACCATCACGAACCCTATTCCGTATAGTATTAATGACTCCAATTTTTTCCTCCAATGTTCTTGTATTAACTTCGTGGTAAACAGCAGTAGCATAACACGATATATCTAGTTCTAAATGGTGTATATCCATTATAGTCCTTTCATGATTTTCTTGTGTCTAACAAAACCATACAGGCGTATAATTCTATTATAAATCTAAAAGAAAGGAGAACCGCTATGTGGACAACACCAGCAGCTACTGAAATGCGTTTTGGCTTCGAAGTCACAATGTACGTAATGAACAAGTAATTGTAAGGATAAGGGAGGTTGCCATTAAAACGGCAAATCTCCCAAGTCCTCATCATCACCCTCTACAGCAGCACTACCCCTAGTGTATTCTTTAGATTCAGGTACATCTGGAACATTAGTAGATTGACTACTTTTTGAACCAAGCATTTGCATAGAGTTACCAATAATCTCTGTTGTATATCTTTCTTGACCTTCTTTGTTAGTCCATTTACGAGTTTGTAAAGAACCTTCAATATATACAGAACTACCTTTTCTTAAATACTCACCAGCAATTTCAGCTAATTTACGGTATAAGACAATGTTATGCCATTCTGTTTTTTCTTGTTTTGTTCCATCTTTGTTTTTCCATGAGTCAGTAGTAGCAATACTAAAATTACATACTGCATCACCATTAGGCAAAAACTTTAACTCTGGGTCTTTTCCTAAATTACCTAACAAAATTGTTTTATTTACTGATGCCATCTTTAAGCTCCTTAAGTTTAATTATTGTGTTATCCACTTCTTTTAGAAATGTGAGTATTTCATCAACTAACATTTTAATGTATTCATCATCCCTGTCAAGTTGTTTGACGAATAATACCATGTTATCTGGGAAATTTGGGTTATAGCTTACAAAATGTGCAAAGCTAGCACCTGTCACCGCCATTTGCCATTGTATCTGAGGTACGTATTTACTAGGCACTTTATCTGTCATTAGGGTAGTAGTATGTGTAGTTTCTATAGGACATTTAATTTCTAATATACCTTCACCGTCAGCAATCAATCCATCTGGACTTGCACCACTCATAGCAACAGTTGGGTGATCTATAAATCCAACTTCTTTTACTTCTCCATATTTAAGCTCATACAAAGTTCTAGCAGTTTCTTCTCTATCAATACCATCTTGCATAGCTTGATTAACATAAGTATCAGCTTTCTTTCCTGTAAGCCTTTCAGTTACAAGTTGTGTAAGATAGTTTTGACGAGATGTAGATACACCTGTTTTAGTCTTTGCTATCACATCTGCTACACGACTAGCTGTTACTTTGCCAAGTCGTGCATCAAACCATTCTTGTGTGCGTTGTTCCATTATGCAGCCTTAAGAGTTTCTACAAACTCTGCACATTGTTCTTTATCTTCTCTTGACATCTTTGCATATACAACTCTAGCAGCTTCAATTCCTTTGTCAGCATAAGTAGATTTAAGTGTTTCTAATGGGTTTACATCCGGTAAATCTTCACCGCTATAGATATATAAACCAATACCATGTAATGCAATAGCTTTAGCTAAACAACGTTGCATAGCTGTATTTACAGCCATAGCATCTGGATTCTTCATAGCTTTATTAGAAAAGTCAAGCACAGGTAATTGAGCTGTCATAGTTTTACCAAATGCTGTAACAGAACAAAAGACCATAAGTGTTTCACCAAATTGCACAGGTTCTTTATATTCCCATGTAGCAGTTGGGTCTTGTTGCAATAAAGTATCAACCGCCCATGACCATGAAATGTAATTAAATTTACCTTTCTTTTCTAAATGTTCTGATACATCAATTTTACGTAGTTCTAAATACTTACTCATTTGTTGTCTCCTGTTGTTTTGTTTCCATCTCGTGTAGTTGTTGCATCACTTGTTGGTAAAACATTAATTCTTCCATTTAATCTCTCCCTTTCATCAAATCTTTTATTAAGTTCTTCTAAGTCTTTCCATACCTCTGGTAATATTTCAGCTATACGCTTTAAACCATTCGCCATATTATATACCCCCAAAATATAAAAAGAAATAGCCATATGTATTTATTCATCATGCTTTTCCTGTTGATCAAGTAAATGTTCAGCTAACTGTTCTTGTTGTTCAAGTCTTTCCATATCATCTAAATATGCGTCTGGGTCTAAGTGTCTTTCCATTATATTGCTCCTGCTAACTTGCCCATAATATATAGGAATAAGGCTACGTAGGCATAGAAAAATACTACTGTTACTATCATTGTTTTAATACTCATGTTTCTCTCCTGGTTAAATTACAATAGTTATATTAAACACATAAAATAACTTGTCAACAACTTTCTAGTAAAAATCTATAAATAAAATAGTTTGCAATTAGAAATACATTGTGGTAATGTTTTGCCCTATGGAGATATTGCGTTACATTATATTAGATGAATTTGATGGAAAACCTCTAAGAGCCTTTAGTAACAAGGCATCTGCACTATGGTTTCTTGAGAATAGGTCTAATTGCAAGCTCCATATTTTGCCTAGAACGCCTAAAGCAAAAGTCGTGCCAATGTCAGAATTATATGAAGAATGTTTATTTTAAGGAGAGTAATATGAACGCAAGAGAAGCATTGTATAGAATAGAAGCATTATTAGAAGCTGGTGCTGTTCCAACATCTGATGGATTGATGTTAAATAGAGATGTTTTTAATTTAATTTTAGAGTCAATAAGCATTGGTATTCAGCATGGAGAAAAAAATGAGAATTAAGAATTGGGAGAAGTTTAACCTTTATAAGCCTAGAAACCCACGTTATCAAAAAAAGATGACATGGTTTAAATTTTATGGTACGGATTATATTAATGACATAGAGATACATAAGTTATCTTTTGAACAAAAAGCTGTTTTAGTAGAGTTATGGTGTCTTGGTTCTGAAAGTGATGGCATATTACCTGACAACTATGAGATCGCTTTTAGACTTCATTATCCTATTGACTTTATTGAAAAAATAGTAAATGAACTATTTACTAGAGGTTGGCTAGAGGAAAACTATCAACCTGCTAGCATAGAGAAGAGAAGAGAAGAGAAGAAAAGAGAAGATATATATGTCGTTAAAACGACCAATAGGTTTGATGAATTTTGGGAAAGCTATCCTAATGTTCGTAAAGTCAACAAGAAAACTTGTTTAGAAAGATGGGCTAATAAAAATCTTGACGCTATAGCAGATGAAGTGATAGGGTATGTAAAAAAAATGAAAGATACTCAATCATGGAAAGATGGTTTCTCACCAGCACCATTAACACTATTGAACCAGGAAAGATGGAATGATGGTGAAATGCCAACAGAACGTAAAGTTTGGGAGGGTGGTATATGAAACAACATAAATGTCACAAAGAAATAAAATTAAATGATACACAAGGACATATTTTATCTTTTACAATTATTTTTGGAAGTTTAATAAGTGCTGTATATTTTTTTGGTGGCTGGGGAATGTTTATTTGGTTTATGTTTGCATTAGCTATATGTGCGGCAGGAGGATAATATGAAACAACATAAATGGCATAAAGAAATAAAAGCGTGGGCTGATGGTGCAGTTATTCAAACAGATATATCAGAAGTAAAAGAAGAGCCTATTTGGATAGATGTTCATTCACCAGCATGGGATATTAATGACGAATATCGCATTAAACCACAACCTAAAACTCCAAAACAAGCATGGGATGAAGAACTAACAAGAAGCTACAAAGAAACTATTATTGAACGATTAAGAAATGATGATAAGTTTTATGATGAAGTGTTTAGTGCTTACGATAATGCTAAAGATAATGAAATTAAACCACAACCTAAAGAGCCACGATATTTGTATGTATATATAGGCGAAAATGATAGATATATTTTTTCAATGTTTCACCCATCTAAATATAGCAATCCTGAATGTATAGGCAAAATTAAACTAGAGGACTCTGAATGAACATAGGAGAGGCATTAGAAAAACTAACAGTCAATCAGTCAGTCATTACTGATTACTACGAACAGGAGTTTAGTCATGCAGAGTTTAAAGTTAAAAGTACGGATATATTTGCTGATGATTTGGTCAAGTATTTTGGTGAGGAAATTCATAGTGGTAAATCACTTGGCTGGATTAAGACGGAAGATAAGTTTCGTGTTAGGAATGCGGAAGTAAACATTCTCACCGGTGTATCAGGTCATGGTAAAAGTATGTGGTTATCACAAGTCATATTAGCTATGATGCGACAGAATACTAAATGCCTAGTAGCTAGTTTAGAGATGCGACCTGTATTAACATTAGCTCGTATGATTACACAAACTTTAGGATCACCAGAACCAACAGATGATTTTATTCGCAAGTGGACAGATAGAGCAAAAGACAAACTGTATATTTACGATCAAACAGGTGTAACTACTTCACAAGATATGATAGCAACGCTATACTATGGAAAACATATTCTTGGTGTAGATGTATTCGTGATTGACAGTCTTATGAAGATGAGTGATATATCTGAAGAGTCTTTAGAAGCTCAAAAGTTATTCGTAGATAAACTAGCAGTTGTGTCACGTGATTTAAACATTGCAATTTTCTTGGTGGCTCATACTCGTAAGATGAAGTCAGAGGACGAAATACCAGATGCTACAAACATCATGGGTAGTTCACATATCAGAAATTTATGCGATAATATTATTTGTGTATGGCGTAATAGGTCTAAAGAAAAGTTAGTTGAAGCTGGTAAAACACCTGAAGAAGAACTAAAGATTATTCCAGATTGCAAGGTCTTTGTTCAGAAGCAGCGTAATGCACAATGGGAAGGTAACTTTAATTTTTGGTTTGATCCAAAAGGATTAAAATATAGGGAGAGTCCATGACCATAAATGACTTCATAAAAGAATGTAAAAAAGTATTCGGTAACGACATTCAATACAAAGCAACTTCTAAAGACGGACAAGTATTTAAAACGAAAGGATGGAGAGATGATAAAGTGGGCATTAACCAAAGACAATTTACCAATGTTAGTAGAGAAGTTAAAAACACTTGACTTTACTAAGCGTTGGAGAGTAACAGTAACAGACGCTAAACTAAACCGTAGCCTAGAACAAAACGAAAGACTATGGGAACTATATTCAAGCATAGGTCAACATTTAGGGATTGAGAAAGATAAGATACACGAACTTATGGGATACAAGTTCTTACGATACCAAACAGAAATTGCAGGTATGCCAGTAGAACTTATAAAGTCAACAACTAAACTAACTACAAGTGAGATGACAGAATACCAACAACAAATAGAGGTATGGGGTCAGACTATGGGTTGGGGATGGGATTATTAGTGATAGCTGTTTTATTTGCTAGAGACGATAGTCGTTATAAAGAACTTGATGGATATGATGTATATGATATTCACAGAGATGCTAGAAACTATTGCAAAAGTTATCCTGTAATAGCACATCCACCATGTAGAGCTTGGGGTATGTTATCTCACATGGCTAATCCTAGACCAGATGAAAAACAATTAGCTTATTATGCTTTAGCACAAGTAAGATTAAATGGAGGCATATTAGAACATCCTGCTGGTAGTCGTTTATGGAAAGAAGCACCACTACCACTAGGTGATGAAATAGATGAGTTTGGTGGATTTACTATTGAGATTGACCAGTTTGACTTTGGACATGTTGCACACAAAAATACTAAACTTTATATTTGTGGAATAGATAAATCTAAACTACCACCTATGCCACCTAAAAATTTATCTTTAACTGATAGGTCAATATGTGGTAATGTAAAAGGAACAAAACGCTGCACACAATATCAAAGAGAATATACACCAGATGATTTAATTAACTGGATGACAAAGGTATGTAATGAATTACAGAAACCCTAAACTACTTAAACTAGCAGATGGCGCACCATGTATGATGTGTGCTATTCAAGACGGAACTGTAGTATCTGCACACTCTAATCAATTACGTGATGGTAAAGGTACATCTATAAAGGCACACGATTACCGTATAGCGTTTTTATGCCATCAATGCCACCACATGATAGATAATGACAAAAGTTTAGATAAACATGATAGAATAGCTGCATGGGAAGAAGCTCACCGTAAAACTATAGGTTGGCTATTTACTAACAATCATTTGGAGGTAAAGTAATGGGCAAAGGAAGCGCACCTAGACCATTTACAGATAGAGAAGTATTTGAGTCTAACTTTGATAAAATATTTAGGTCTAAAAAACCAAGTGATGATGTATCACCACATACATACGAATATGAGTTAAACAAATCTACAGGTGAAATAGAAAAGAAGTATTCTCGTATAGATGTAATATCTCAGAATGGAAACGAAGGCTTACACTATCCTGATTCTTTAGAGCAAGGAACATCTAAACCTAATGGAGAACAATTTAATAATGTCAAATAAAGATTGGACAGGCAATAGTGTAGCTTACGCTAAAACATTAGGTGCAAGTAGTCACGCTAGTTATGAAAGAGAAAAACATGATTACTATGCTACAGAACCTAAAGCTGTTAAATTATTTCTTGAAGTAGAAAAGTTTGAAGGTAAAATTTGGGAATGTGCTTGTGGAGAAGGCAGCCTTTCTGAAGAAATGAAAAGACTTGGATATGATGTATATAGTTCTGATTTAGTTGATAGGGGTTATGGAGAATTAAAAGACTTTTTGTCTATAGAAAATAATCAACAAACAGATATGAATATTATTACAAATCCACCATACAAATATGCTAATGATTTTATAGTAAAGGCATTATCTATTATGCAACATGGTAAAAAGTTAGCATTATTTTTACCAATAAGATATTTAGAAGGTAAGGCACGTAAAAAGATATTTAAAGAAAATCCACCTAAAATTATTTATGTAAGTAGTAGCAGATTAATATGTGCTATCAATGGCGAATTTCATAAACAAAAAGGTTCAGCAGTTTCTTACGCTTGGTTTGTATGGGAAAAAGGTTATCAAGGTTCAACAACTATAGATTGGTTTAATTAATGATTGAATATTTAATGTTTGTTTTACAAATTATTGGCGTAATGTTGCCAATAGGAATTGCTTTAATTATTATACTATGGGTTGCAGATAAGGTATTAAAATAATGGCAACTAGCCCAACGCAATTAAGCCTTAAAAAATTAAGAGAAGAAGGATATACTGTTCAAGTAGTAGAGTACTGGAATAGCTTTGCAAGGATAAGGATTGACTTATTTGGTTTTATAGACATCATAGCTTTAAAAGGTAAAGAAGTATTAGCAGTACAAACAACGTCAGCAAGTAACATGAGTGCTAGATGTAAAAAGATAGCAGACCACGAAAATGTAGGTGCAGTTCGTGAAGCTGGTTGGACTATTCATGTACATGGTTGGCATCAAGATGATAAAAGGAAATGGCATTGCAAAGTGAAAGATGTATCGTGAAAGAAAAGATACTAGAATATCTTACAGAACCACGAACCATAAACGACATAGCAGAACATATACAATCTAACTATCCTATTACAAAAAACATACTTGTAGAGATGAGAGATGCAAATGTTATCCATGCTTATAAAGATAACCAAAATAGGCTAATGCACTATTACGTTCCACAACCACATCCATTACAAACTATATTTGGACATACAGTAAACTTTACAAGTGACCAGATAAAAGGCGTTACAAGTCATAACGCAGATGACGCTAAACATAATCTACAACACAAGACTACACAAGAAACTTATGGAGAAAGCGTAGCATATACGCTAACAAGATATGATTAGTATGGAACGTTTATTATCTATTATGCAAGACTGGTCTTTATGGATGAAATCGGATAATCATAGGCTAGGTTATCCATCTAAAAGCATAGGACTCTCTTCAGGGGGAGAGTCAACTAGCGAAGTGTTTGAGGAAATGTGTTCAGCTCAAGATATGGCTAACATACGCACAATAGACGCTATTATCCATAGCTTACCTAAAGAACAACAAGACGCTATATATGCTAGATACCTAGACGCTAAGAAGCCATTAGCCTATCCATACAAGCTAGAACTAGCATTTGACAATCTGATTACTATAGCTGCGAGAAGGATCAATGCATAATCTTGTTGAACAAAAATAGCAAAGTATGTTATAATAACGCCTGTATGGCAACTCCTGCCTGTTAAAAACGTAATCCCACAAAAGCCTGACTGCACTCTCTCCGTAGTTGGGCTTTTTCTTTTATATGAAACTATCTATTTGCACTACATGCGGAACACCGTATGATGAAACAGGATATGATAAATGCCCTGATTGTCAATACGACCACAGATTTATTAAGTTAAGGAAAAGCTATGAAGAAGCCAACAACGAAAAAAGGCAAGATGGCGAAGGTGAGCAAGGTAATGAAGGAATTTAAAGCAGGAACTTTAAATGTAGGCAAGTCATCAAAAAAAGTGGCAAGCCCTAAGCAAGCGATAGCAATCGCTTTATCACAAGCAGGTATGTCTAAAAAGAAAGGTAAATAATTATGCCAATGGTCGGAATGAAAAAATTCTCTTACGATGCTAAGGGAAAAAAAGAAGCTAAAGAGTACGCAAAGAAAACTGGTAAGAAAATGGCTGCTAAACCTATGAAAAAGGCTGCTAAACGTGGCAAGTAAACCAGGATTGTGGGCTAACATCCATGCTAAGCGTAAAAGAATAGCAGCAGGCTCAGGTGAAAAAATGCGTAAGCCAGGTACAAAAGGCGCACCTACAGCTAAAGCTCTAAAACAATCAGCAAAGCCAGTTAAAAAGAAATGAGTGTTTGGCAAAAGAAAGCAGGTAAGAACCCTAAAGGCGGTTTAAACGCTAAAGGTCGTGCATCTTACAATAAAGAAACAGGTGGTAATCTAAAGCCACCAGTTAAGTCAGGCGATAATCCTAGACGTGCATCATTCTTAGCTCGTATGGGTAATATGCCAGGACCAGAACGTAAACCTAACGGTGAACCAACAAGATTATTACTATCCCTAAAAGCATGGGGAGCATCTAGTAAAGCAGATGCAAAAGCAAAGGCAAAAGCTATAAGTTCACGCAACAAAAAGAAGTAATGCAAAAACTAGATATCTATATAGGTTTCGATAGTAAAATAGAGCCTGTGGCATTTCACACATGCGTACAAAGTATTATAGAGAAATCATCTATACCGGTAAGCATTACGCCATTAGCACTAAATACATTATCAGAATATACAGAAACGCATAAAGACGGTAGTAACGCATTTATCTACTCACGCTTTCTAGTTCCATATCTAAATAACTTTAAGGGTATGGCATTATTCCTTGACGGCGATATGCTAGTAAGGTCAGATGTAGCAGAACTTCTATGGGAGTTTGAACAAGATGAAGCTGTTAAAGTAGTAAAACATTATTACCAAACTAAACATCCAATTAAATATTTAGGTTCTAAAAACGAAGACTATCCTAAAAAGAACTGGTCATCAGTTATGCTTTGGAATTGTGGGCATCACTTAAACAAACAATTAACACCTAAATTTGTCATGGAAAAAGATGGCAAATACCTACACAGGTTTCAATGGTTAAAATATCCAGAGGAACAAGTAGGGAAACTAGATGAAACTTGGAATCATCTCGTAACTGAGTATGATTATGACCAAGATGCTAAACTAGCGCATTTTACTCTTGGATCGCCATGCTTTAATGGATACCAAGACTGTGACTACTCAGAAGAGTGGTTTGATACCTATAAACGAATGATATATCCTCTAAAAGGAAAAGATAAAGAATCGGAGCTTTAACATGGCAACATTACAGGACATACTATCAGGGAACTTTCCTGCTGCACGAAGATTTGCAGAAGGCTATGCCCAAATGCCATCTTATTTGCAAGACCCATACTTAGGACTCTCTACTAGCCAAGTAGGGAATGTCACAAAAGGATTACTAAGTAAGACACAGTTTGATAAAGCTCAAGAAATAGCCTCTAAGAACGCAGAAACGCTATTAGGACTACCTAAAGGCAATACAGCTATGGATAGAGCTAAGGCTATGGGATTTAATGTAGAAAATCCTGTATATCATGGAACAAGTGCAGACATTGAAAAGTTTGATTTAAGAGGTAAAACTAAAAAAGGCGGTACTGGTTATTTTGTAACAGAAAATCCAACTACTGCATCATATTATGCTGGAAGTGTTAATGAACGTTTCCCTAAAGATAATCCTAACGTAATGCAATTATTAATTAATCCTAAAAATACATTTGATTATACAAACCCAGAAAATTTATCAAAAATGGGTGAGCAAATAAATAAGTTAAATGATGCTGAATTAATAAGATATGGCTATTACTATCCACCAGAAAATTGGTTAGATAGAATATCTACAGGTGATTGGGCTACATTAGAAAATAAAGGAATGATAAAAGCATTAAAGAAAGCTGGTTTTGACTCTGCTAAGGTTAAAGAAGGCGAACAAATTAATACAATGCTATTAAACAATAAGAATTTAAGGTCAGTAAATGCAGCATTTGACCCAGCAAGAGCAAATGAACCATACTTATTAGCAGCCACTATGGCATTTCCTATTAGTGGACTATTAGAACAACCCAAAGATAAGAAGAAAAAGAAATAACAATAGAGGGCAACCAACCTAAGGGAGTTGCAATATCATGGCAGAAAGATTAAGAAAACGACATCAAGACGAAGTAAGAACTAAAATACAGACAAGTCAGCTCATAAATGTCTTGCAAGATCATGCACTTAATGGTCAAACTGAGATACCACCTAGTCGCATGAAAGCTATAGAGATACTATTACGTAAATCATTACCTGATTTATCATCTACTGAGATAAGTGGTGTAGATGGTGGAGAAATCCCATTAGGTATAGGAATCAACTTTGTCAAACCAAACGATAGCTGAGTTTCCTGAAAAGTTACAGTTCTTATTTGAGCCACACCGTTACAAAGTAGCATACGGTGGTAGAGGTTCAGGTAAGTCATGGTCTATGGCAAGAGCATTGCTTATAAAGGCAGCTAATGAGCCAACACGTGTCTTATGCGCACGTGAAATACAAAAGTCTATCAAGCAGTCAGTTCATACATTACTTAATGACCAAATACAATCATTAGGTCTAGGAGCTTTTTATGAAGTTCTTGAGTCAGAAATACGAGGTATTAACGGTAGTACATTTAGCTTTACTGGGTTGGCTACTAATACTGTGGAAAGTATTAAGTCTTTTGAAGGATGTGATATCGTCTGGGTGGAAGAAGCACAAACGGTATCAAAGAAGTCGTGGGATATTCTTATACCTACAATCCGTAAACCAAACTCAGAAATCTGGGTAAGTTTTAACCCTAACATAGATACGGATGATACATACCAAAGGTTTGTAGTTAATCCACCAGAGAACGCTAAGGTTGTTAAAGTAAACTATACTGACAATCCTTGGTTTCCTGAAGTATTAGAGATAGAACGCCAACACAGTTTAAAGACTAACCCTGACTATGCAAACATATGGGAAGGTGATTGTAAAGCTGCTGTAGATGGTGCTATCTATGCTAACGAGATACGTGAAGCACAAGAAGATAATCGTATTACTAATGTCCCTTATGATCCTATGTTAAAGGTTCATGTAGTGTTTGACTTAGGTTTTAATGACTCTATGTCTATTATCTTATGTCAACGTGGTATATCTGATATACGTATCATTGGCTACATAGAAGATGACCATAGAACACTAGACAGCTTCTCATCTGAGCTTAAGAACCTTAATTATAATTGGGGTAAGATGTTCCTACCACATGATGGTAAAACAAAAGATTACAAATACGGATTATCAGCAGAAGATATAATGAGAAAGCAAGGTTGGGATGTACGCATTATCCCAATAGCAAGTATAGAATCAGGTATTAAACTAGCAAGGATGCACTTCCATAAGTGTTACTTTGATAAGAGTACAAGTAGATTGCTAGAGTGTTTAAAGAATTACAAGAGATCAATCAACTCAGCTACAAACGAACCAGGCGCACCTTTACATGACGAATACTCTCATGGTGCAGACGCATTTAGATATATGGCTACATCTGTAGACCAAATGAAGAATGAGTCTTGGGGTGGCGAGAAGATACACTACCATAATCGGGGAATAGTATAAATGAAGTTACAAGACATGGAAATCATAGCTCGTGTAGAAGCTGAAGAGAACATTGCGTATGGTGTCAATGACTCTGCATTATCTAACGATAGAGCCGCTGCAATTGACTACTACTTAGGTCAACCTTTCGGTAACGAAGAAGAAGGTCGTTCACAAGTAGTTAGCTATGACGTACAAGATACGATTGAAGCTGCATTACCACAATTACTTAAAGTATTCGTAGCTGGTGATAAGGTTGTTCAGTTTGACCCTAAAGGTCCTGAAGATCAAGAAGCAGCAGAACAAGAAACAGATTATGTAAACCATATCGTTATGGAAAAGAACGAAGGGTTTAAGACATTCTACGTATGGTTTAAAGACGCATTACTCTCTAAGAATGGCTATGTAAAATGCTATGCTGAAGAAGAGGAAGAAATAGAAGAATACGAGTATCAAGGTCTAACTGACGCACAACTACAAATGTTGGCTTCAGATGAAAATACAGAAGTATTAGAGCATACTGCATACGCTGACCCATCTGTCAATATGGATGTTGTTTACCAACAAGCAGCAATGAATGGTGTAGATCCAATGTCAGTTATGCAACCTATGTTACATGACGTTAAACTCAAAGTCACAGAGAAAAAGACAGAGATTAACATTGAGAACGTAGCACCAGAAAACATGATGGTTTCTGTAGAAGTATCAGGTCCTAATCTACAAGACGCTAGATTCGTTCAACATAGAGAAGTTATGCAATTGTCAGATATTGCAGAAACATTTGACAAGCCACTAGAATACATCAAATCTATCATGTCAGACTTACGTGATACGTTTGAAGAAGAATCTAATGCACGTGATATTTATGACGAAGAATATGACAGAGCTATTGAGTCAGACGAAGCATTAGTTAAAGACACCTATATTAAACTAGACGGTGAACGTCATAGAGTGGTTATCTTAGGTAATACAGTTCTCTATAAAGAGAAAACAGAGTATGTGCCTTTTGCTTGTATCACACCTATGATTATGCCACATAGACATATAGGTAGATCATACGCTGATCTTACTATGGACATTCAGTTAATTAAGTCCACACTTATTCGTGGTCAGTTAGATAATATGTATCTAGCCAACAATGGTCGTTATGCAATATCAGATCGTGTAAACCTAGACGATATGCTCACATCAAGACCAGGTGGTATTGTTCGTGTAGAAGGTGATCCAGGTTCAGGAATTATGCCTTTATCACATCCACCACTACCAGCATCATCATTCGGTATGGTTGAATACATGGACTCTATGAAAGAAAAGAGAACAGGTGTTACAGCATACAATCAAGGTTTAGATGCTAACAGTCTTAATAAGACAGCTACAGGTGTAGCACAGATCATGAATGCGTCACAACAACGCATAGAGTTAGTAGCTAGAACATTTGCAGAAACAGGCGTAAAAGAACTATTTAAGTTAGTTCACAGATTAGTTAGAACAACACTTACTAAACCAGATATTGTACGTATCAGAAACAAATGGGTAGAAGTTGATCCAAGAGAATGGGAAGATCGTAAAGACTTATCTATTTCTGTAGGCTTAGGTGCAGGTAATAAAGATCAACAATTAGTACACTTAACTACTATCTTGAATATGCAAAAAGAAGCTATCCAAGTAGGCTTAACTAACCCTGAGAAGATTTACAATGCGTTAGCTAAACTCACACAAAATGCAGGCTTTAAGAATCCTGAAGAGTTCTGGGTTAATCCAGCTAATACACCTGAACAAGAAGGTCAGCAAGAAGATAAGCCTTCAGAAGCAGAAATCGCTGTTCAAGGTCAATTACAGATTGAACGTGAGAAAGCACAAGCACAACTACAACAAGAGCAACTCAGATCACAAAATGATGTTATAATTGAACGTGAGAAGATAGCAGCTCAAGCTGAGTTGGAACGCTTTAAAGCACAATTAAAAGCAGAAACTGACTTAGCTATTGCACAAATAAAAGCACAGTCAGGAATGATGTATGGCGGATAAGTCATTAGAAGAAATTAAACGTGGTGAACAAGCAGCAGTTATCCTAGATAACCCTGTGTATCAAGAAGCTATTGCTAAAGTACGTGAGAATATCGTAGCTAGTATGACAACAAGTCCACTAGGTGATGAGAAAACTCACAATAAATTAGTAATCGCACTACAGTTATTAAATCAAATTAACAAACAACTTACTGACGTTATGCAAACAGGTAAGTTAGCATCTATCCAAACGGACAGACCTAAGTTTAAGATATTTGGGTAAGGACAAGCCCACTTAAGGCTCTTCGGAGTCTTTTTTATTGTCTAATTTCAAGGAAAATATTATGAGTGACCAAGTCCCAGAACAGTCACCACAAAGCCGATTAGAGGCTATGCTAGGTGATGATATTGTAACTGATGTTAAACCAACTGAAGTTCAAGAAGAAGAAAGAGAACAACCACCACTAGAGGCTGAAGCAGAAGCTGAAACTACTGATGAAGTAGAGACAGAAGAAGCAACAGACGAAGAACCAGAAGCAGAAGCTGAGGAAGTAGAACAGTCTGAAGAAGATGAAGTTCCTGCTATCCTAAAGCTAAAAGTTAATGGTGAAGAAGTTGAAAAGCCACTAGACGAAGTCGTAGCATTAGCACAACAAGGCTTAGACTACACACAAAAGACACAACAAGTAGCAGAACAACGTAAAGAGCTAGAAGCCTATGCTGAGAGTATTAAAGCTCAAGAGCAAGCCTTTCAAGAACAAATGCAACTTAACAATGTCTTAATTGAAGATGTAGCAAAGATCACAGCATTAGACCAACAATTAAACCAATATGCTAACGTGAATTGGCAACAATTGTCTGATAATGATTTTGTGGAAGCGCAAAAACTTTTCTTTACATATAACCAACTACAGCAAGAACGTAGTACACTCGTTTCACAGTTTGAAGCCAAGAAGCAAGAAGTCGTTCAGAAGCAAACGCAATTGATGGCTGAGAAGATAGCTAAAGGTAAGGAAATTCTAGCTAAAGAGATACCAAATTGGAGTCCTGAGACTAACCAAGCATTGTTATCTACTGGCAAGGATTATGGCTTTACTGATGCAGAACTCAACGCAATTGTTGACCCTCGTCACGTGAAGGTATTGCATGACGCTATGCAATGGCGCAAACTACAACAAAATTCTACTGTAAAGAAAAAAGTATCAAGCGCTAAACCAGTAGTGAAACCTGGTGCTAAAGATACAAAAGCGGAAGCCAATTCTAATGTGCGTCAATTACGTGAATCATTACGTAAAACAGGCAAGGCAGATATGGCTACAAAACTCATAGAAAACATGCTTTAATTTACAAAGGAAACGATAATCATGGCAACATCAGCAACCAATAGCTACACCGGTAAAGGTATAGCGGAATCATTTGAGGATATCATTTTTGATATTTCTCCAGAAGATACACCATTGCTTTCATTAGCAAAAAGAATGTCAGCAGGTCAAACATACCATCAATGGCAAACAGATGCGTTAGCAGCAGCAACTACTAACACAGCAGTTGAAGGTGATGACGCTTCATTCGCAACATTACCTGCTACAACAGTATTAGGTAACTACACACAAATCTCACGTAAGACAGTTCAAATTTCTAACACATACGACGTAGTACGTAAGTATGGTCGTAAGTCTGAAGTTGCTTACCAACTCATGAAAGCTGGTAAAGAACTTAAACGTGACATGGAATATGCAATCGTACGTAACCAAGCTTCTTCAGCAGGTGGTCCAGCAACAGCTAGATCAACAGCAGGTATTGAATCTTGGATTACTAACCGAGTAATTGCAACAGGTTCTACAGCAGGTACAACACCTGGCTTCTCAAATGGTACAGTAGCATCACCAACAGATGGTACTTCTGTAACATTCATTGAAGCAGACCTAAAATCAGCATTACAATTAGCTTGGACAGATGGTGGCGAACCATCATTAATTCTTATGTCAGCAACTAACAAAGCTCGTTTCTCAGGCTTTGCAGGTATTGCTACTAAGTTCAACAATGTTCAAGGTACAACACAAGCAACAATTACTGGCGCTGCAGACGTTTACGTTTCAGACTTCGGTAACCACACAGTTAAACTAGACCGTTTCATGAGAGATCAAGCTGTTCTCTGCGTTGATCCTGGTTATGTTGGTTTAGCTTCACTACGCCCAATGAGCAAAGAAGAACTTGCTAAAACAGGCGATAGCACAAAATGGTTACTCACAGCAGAATACGCATTAGTGGTTCAAAACCCAGATGCTCATGCTAAAGTACAAAACGTAGGTGCTTAGTAAGTAGTTATGATACAATAGAGGGTGTTAATTCGCCCTCTTTGTATTTTTATATATGCCAATATTATTTGATCACAATAGCGTAACAGGTGTAACTCAATACTTTGATTACGACCCAGCTAAAGATACATACTACCTAACTTCTACACAAGATATAAGTGGAATGTTAGACAAGATTAAACAAGCAAGAGATAACCCAGATACATGGGATAAAGGCGTTAAACAAGAATGGGCGCACTTTGCTAGTATTCCACCAGTAGTGGAAATGCAGCTAAAACAAAAAGGGATAGATATATATAACCCTAACCAAACAAAAGAGTTGATGAAAGAAATAAACGAAAACTATCCATACTTGAAGTTGACTACTAAACGTGGATAAAGACGAATTAAAGAATATACAATTAGCTATACATGACCTTATAACTAAGGAAGCGTATGACGAAGCATTACCTCTAATCTACACAGTATTAGAGACATATCCTAATGATGCAGCTACACTAAACTTCTTAGGTTATATTTGGCTACAAGGTGATAAGCCAGCATTTGCTTACCAATTCTTCCGTAGAGCATTACAAGAACAACCAGGTAACAAAGCATTATGGACATCTCTAGGTCGTGCAGCTCACGAAATGGATATGCCAGAGGAAGCTATACAATACTTCCTAAAGTCAGCAGAATTAGACCCTAGTTATCATTTAGCTTATTCTAATGCAGCAGCAACGCTAGTACAGATGTCATCATGGGATGATGCAGAAAAGTCATGTAATATGGCTTTAGAATGCAATCCTACAGATTTACACGCACAATTAAATCTAGCACATAGTTATCTAGCCAAAGGTGAATATGATAAAGGCTGGAAAGAATGGGGTAAGTCTTTAGGTGGTAAGTTTCGTAAAGAATGGGTATATGGTAACGAAGTAAGATGGGATGGAACACCAGATAAAACATTAGTTATCTATGGCGAACAAGGTTTAGGTGATGAGATATTTTATGGCTCATGTATTCCTGACGCTATTAAAGCTAGTAAGAAAGTTTATATAGACTGTGACCCTAAACTAGAAACATTATTTAGACGTAGCTTTCCTGAAGCAGAAGTACATGGTACTCGTAAAGAAGCTCATCCTGAATGGATAGCAGATAAAGAATTTGATTACAGATGTGGTGTAGGTGGATTACCAGAGTTCTTTAGACATAACAATAAAGACTTTCCTGGTACACCTTATCTAAAAGCTGATCCTGAAAAACGTATTATGTGGAGAGCTTTGTTTGACTCTTATAAAAAGAAAGTCATAGGTATCACTACAAAAGGTGGCATTAAACTCACTAATGCTAAAGGTCGTAAGCTCACAGAAGATGATTTACAACCATTATTAAGACGCAAAGATATACAATTGGTAAGCCTAGATTATAGCGTAGAACGCAAAATTGAAGGTGTAAAATACTTTGAATTTGCAACAGACGCAAAAGATTATGATGACACAGCAGCTATGATTGCTGAACTAGATATGGTTCTAGGTGTCAATACTACAGCTCAACATTGTGCTAGTGCTATGGGTGTTAAAACATGGTGTCTAGTACCTAAGTATCACCAATGGCGTTATGCTCAACCTAGTATGCCATGGTATCGCCACATGAGACTAATTTATCAAGATAACAGAACATGGCGAGAAGTCATTGAAAGTGTAGCCACCCAAATATAATGGGTATGGGTGATTGGATCATGGCTTCAGCAGAAGTAAAAGAAGCAAACCAAAGCACAGGTAAGAAAGTAAAACTTGGCAATGGTCACCAAATGTTTATTGATCCACATATCTTTGCTAACAATCCTAGATTAGCAACTAAAGATGATACAGACGTAGTATGGGTAGCAAACTATCCTGGTAAAAGACCTTATCTAAAAGGTTCAGATGGTAAACATCTTATTTTTAATGATGAATATAAACCTAAAGCAGGTGAGATATTCTTTAGTCACGAAGAAAAGAAGTGGATAGATAGTTTTGATAAAGGTGACTACATTGTAGTAGAGCCTAATGTTAAAAAGACATATCTACATACAGTTAATAAGTCATGGGATAAATGGGAAGCATTACTTAAACATGATTTACCATGGCTACAATTAGGTGATATATCTACACCTAAATACACAAGGTGGCAAGAAACACCTACCTTTAGAAACGCATTACAAGTATTAAGCAAAGCAAAGTTATTTGTAGGAACAGACGGTGGTTTACATCATGCAGCAGCAGCTTTAGGCATACCATCTGTAGTTATTTGGACAGGATTTACTTCACCGAGGCATTTAGGATATGACACCCATAGAAATATACATGACGGTTCAGATCCATGTGGGACTTTTCATAGCGTATGTAGCCATTGCCTTCTAAAAGCGAAAAACATATCTGTAGAACAGGTTTTAGATGCAGTTAATACTGAGTGGTATAGAACGCAGAGATAACGTCTTAAAACGCTTACAAACGCATTGTAAGGGTATTTTAACAAGAGATTGGGATGGTAAGTCTATTCCTGTAGTTGTTGGCAATTTACATGGTGCTGATAACATACAAATGGAGTGTATGAGACAAAATATACCATATATTCTCATAGATCATGGTTATTTTCACAGAGCTTCAGACTTATCTTGGGCTAGATTCTGTGTAAATAACTACCATTGCACAGATTGGCGTGAGTCTGATAGAGAAACACCTAAAGTTCACGAGTATCGTAGTGGTGAAAACGTAGTTGTGTTACCACCACCAGAAAAGATAGCCTATATTTACCAAACTTCTAATTGGTTAGACAGAACAATAGAAGAAATTAGAAAATATACAGAGAGAAAAATTGTCATTAAGCGTAAAGGCGAAGGTGACTTTAAGAAAACATTAGAAAAAGCTCATGTCATTGTGAGTTTTGGTAGTGTAGCAGACGTAGAAGCTCTTATTCGTGGTGTTCCTGTCATAGGTTCACCATATAGCCCTGCAAACCCTGTATCCAATAACATTAAAGACATAGAAAACTTAACACATTTTGATAGAACAGCATGGTTAAGCTCATTAGCTGCAAGTGAATGGCATAAAGATGAGATGGACAAGTGCTGGGATAGACTAAAAGGACAATTAGATGGCATTTACTAACTATAGTGCGTTTGTAACTACAGTAGAAAACTACTTAGCACGAACAGACTTATCATCACAGATACCTGACTTCATTCAGATGGCTCAATTCAGAATGACTCGTGATTTAAGAACAGAAAGAATGTTAAAGGTTGCTACTGCTGATACAACAGATAGCACAGTAGGCTTTCCTACAGACTTTTTAGAAGTCAGAGAAATACACATGTTAGGTAACCCACCTGTGTTACTAGAGTTTCAGTCACCTGACTTATTCTTTAGAGATGGTCAAACAACATTATCAGGCAGACCTCACTATTTTACAATGTTAGGTACAGAATTTAAGTTTGCACCAGGTCCTGATACAAGCTACACAGTTCAAATTTTATATTATGCTCAACCTACATTTATCTCTAGCACAACAGCTAGTAATTTGTTCTTAGCATATTATCCAGATGCTCTACTTTACGCAACTCTAGCAGAGGCAGAACCATATCTTATGAACGACCAAAGAATTGCTACATGGTCTGCTTTATACGATAGAGCAATTGCTAATATTAAGAAGAGTGATTTAGGTGCAACATATCCATACACAACATTAAGCGTAACACCAAGATAATATGGAATATAAACTTTGTGCTAGTTGCAAAGTAGAAAAGCCTACAAGTAATTTTAGGTGGGCAAGGACTCGTTTTGAGTCATGGTGTAAAGAATGTAAAAGTAAGAACAAGAAAGCATGGTATCAAAAGAATAGAGATACTGAAATAGCAAAGGCAAAAGAATACCATAAGCAAACATACGCAGATAAACGTGAGCATAAAATACAATACGCTAAAGAATGGGTAAAAAATAACCCAGATAAGTATAAAGTAAACGCTAAGAAATGTTATGAAAAAACTAAACTAAAAAGGTTTGCATATCAAGCATTAGCAAGAGCTAAAAGAAGAAATGCAGTACCTACATGGTTTAACACCATTAAAGAAGATGTGCAAAAGATATACATAGAAGCTAGAACTAAAACATTGGAAACAGGGATACCACATGAGGTTGACCATATTATTCCATTAGTAAGTGAATATGTATGTGGATTACACGTTCCTAATAACTTACGTGTCGTAACTAGATACGAAAACAGAAGTAAACAAAATAAATTACAAGGAGTATTTTAAATGGCTGAAATTTCGAACTACCTCGAAAATGCAATCATAAACGCTACATTACGCAACACAACATATACATCAGTCGCAACAGTATATGTATCACTATGGACTTCAGACCCTACAGACGCAGGTAGTGGTACAGAAGTATCCGGTGGTTCATACGCTAGAACAGCAGTTACATTTGCAGCACCATCTAACGGTGTAACAACAAACAATGCTGACGTTACATTCCCAACAGCAACAGCTTCATGGGGAACAGTAGGTTGGATTGGTATTAATGATGCAGCAACATCAGGAAATCTTTTATACCATACAGCTTTGGATACAGCTAAAGCTATTGACTCTGGCGATATTTTTAAGATTTCAACAGGTAACCTTTCAGTTACATTAGCGTAAGGATAAATCATGGCTCTAGTCGTTAAAGATAGGGTAAGAGAAACCACTACGACCACAGGCACAGGCACAGTTACACTAGGTGGTGCTGCTACAGGCTT